>ENA-OYYN01001214-OYYN01001214.1-human-gut-metagenome-genome-assembly--contig:-NODE-1214-length-9824-cov-5.258164_pt1 | contig 9824 bp, 8 predicted proteins | sample MGYA00243249_ERZ653449 | MGnify/ENA primary metagenome ERZ653449 (study PRJEB26926, sample SAMN06165159) | human gut metagenome | biome: ENVO:00009003; feature: ENVO:2100002; material: ENVO:00002003... | reverse complement strand
GTCTCGTGGGCTCGGAGATGTGTATAAGAGACAGGATATTGTGTTTTACGCAATTCCATTTCGGCATTGTTATGGCATTCGCATACGATAACACTGTATCCTAAAGGCAATAATGTGGATTCAATTGATGAAATCATAGAAGTACAAAATGTGGAATCAAGCATAGGTAACAGGATGGCAACGGAGAATGATTTGGCATTACACAGTCCTTTGGCTATATTATTAGGATGAAAGTCAAGTTCTTTGATTGCTTCTTCTATTGCCAGGCGTGTGCTTTCTTTTACTGTTTTGCCATTAATGTATTTGGAAACAGTAGCTACAGAAAGACCGGCACGAGCTGCAACATCGCGTATTGTTGAGGCCATAATAACGCCTCCCTTCTTAATGTGATTGGCTTATAAAAATATTAGCATAATTGCAGAAATTATTTAACGCTGTTAAAGATGCATATATTCCTTAATGAATCCTGTGATTGCTGTTCGCTCCGTTCACAGCAACTTGGTCAAAATCCATTCCACTTGCTGTAAACTGTCAGGAATGCTATATTATAAGAAATATCTGTCGTACTGTACAGTTGTACCAAAAATAAAATGTATGGGAAAGGCGGTGAAAAAATGATACCGCCTGTAAGAATACACGGACGGAAATGGGATGTGGAGGAATGGAGCATGTTTAAAGAAATTAGAGATGAACGGGCTTTCAACGGGATTTTAAATCAGATTATAGAGAACATTCAGAATGGCAGTCTCAAAGCGGGCGATGCCCTTCCGGCGGAGCGGACAATGGCGGAGATCATGGGAGTATCCAGACCGGCAGTCAGAGAAGCTTTGAGAGCACTGGAACTGCTGGGAATAGTCAAGCCGGTGCCGGGAGGTGGAAATTATATTACGGAGGACCTGGATACCTGGCTGATCGAACCTTTATCTATACTTTTTAAATTAAATAATGGATATCTGCGCCAGAATCAGCAGTTCCGTGCGGCACTGGAGCGAGAAGCGGCAATTCTTGCGGCACGAAAGTGCACACCGCTGGATGCAGCAGAATTATGGGTGATTCTTGCACGGCTGGACGCCGCAGAAGATGAAAAGATACGGGGTGAACTGGATCGCGAACTTCACAAGAAGATTGCAAAGATCGCAGATAACCCGATGGTTTACAGTGTCCTTGCGGCAGCAGATCAGCTTACTGAGAATATTGTTTCCGGGACGAGAGACTACATTATGAAAAAGAATAATTCTGTCAGAGAGGTTGATGACCAGCATCATCGGCTTGTTAAGGCAATCATCAACGGAGATGCAGAACAGGCGGAACGATGTATGTCCGAACATATGGATACGATTGAACGTTATATGGAAGAAATGCAAAAAAAATCCTGAGAAATTTTGGGCATTTTTACAGGATAAATTGATATGACCTCTATTGTATTTTGGTAATACCGGCGGTATAATTAAAATGTAAATTGGTAATGCCAATAAATAAAACCGGCAATACCAGAAGGAGGGACGAAACAATGGGATATGTGAAATGGTCACATGAGACACTGAATCATTTTTGCGGAGACGTATTCAAGGCGTTTGGTTTTACAGAGGAAGAAAGCAATCAGATCAAGGATGTGCTTCTTACGGCTGACCTTTATGGAATAGAAAGTCATGGCATGCAGAGAATGGTGCGTTATCATAAGGGAATCGAAAAGGGAACGATCCATCCGCAGGCAAAGCCTGAAATTGTATTTGAAACACCGATATCTGCAGTGATTGATGGTCATAATGGAATGGGACAGCTTATTTCCGTTTATGCAATGAAAAAAGCAATCGAAAAAGCCAAAAAGACCGGAGTTGGAATTGTAACTGTCCGTGAGTCTAATCATTTCGGTATCGCTGGATATTATGCAAAGATGGCATGCGATGAGGGACTTCTGGGAATGGCCTGTACAAATTCAGAGGCTATTATGGTTCCTACGTTTGGCAAAAAAGCCATGCTTGGATCAAACCCAATCGCAGTAGCTATGCCGGCAGACCCGTATCCGTTTTTCTTTGACTGTTCTACCACGGTAGTTACAAGAGGAAAACTCGAAATGTACAATAAAATGGAGAAACCACTTCCGGATGGATGGGCCCTGGACAAAGATGGTCATGCAAGTACAGATGCACCGGATGTCCTTTCCAATATTGTTGCAAAGAAGGGCGGTGGAATCATGCCCCTTGGTGGAAATGAAGAGGTTACAGGAAGCCACAAGGGATATGGATATGGTATGCTGTGTGAACTATTCAGTTCCATTCTTTCTATGGGTGTTACTTCGGATCATTGCTGCACATTCCCGGATAAAACAGGAATCTGTCATGGATTTATGGCAATCGATCCGGCTGCATTTGGTGATCCTCAAGCAATCCGCAGACACTTTTCAGAATACCTGGAAGCTTTGAGAGAAAGTCCGAAGGCAGAAGGCAAAGATCGTATTTATACACATGGTGAAAAAGAAGTTTTGGCAGAAAAAGATAGAAGAGAGCATGGATTACTTGTAAACGATAATACGATGGTCGAACTTGCTAATCTGTGTGGATATCTCGGACTTGACTTTAATAAATATTTTGATGGATATGAGCTTCCAAAAGAAAGCAAATTCTTTACCGGTAATTATTAATAGATTAGAAGATTGCTGTGAACGGAGTGAACAGCAACAATAGAAGAGTCGAATGATACGGTTTCGCAAAATTTAAGATACCAGGGAGGACAATAGAAATGGATTATGCAAAAGAATCTTTAAGACTGCATGGAGAATGGAAAGGTAAGATTGAAGTTGTAACAAGAGTACCTGTAGAAAATAAGGATGATCTGTCACTTGCCTATACACCAGGTGTTGCACAGCCTTGTCTCGAAATCCAGAAGGATGTGGATAAATCTTATGATCTTACCAGAAGATGGAACATGTGTCTGGTAGTAACTGACGGTTCAGCTGTTCTTGGACTTGGAAATATCGGACCAGAGGCCGGAATGCCGGTAATGGAAGGAAAATGTGTACTTTTCAAGGCATTTGGCGATGTAGATGCATTCCCTCTTTGTATCAAGAGCAATGATGTAGATGAGATCGTTAATACAATTTATCTGATCTCCGGTTCTTTTGGCGGAGTAAATCTGGAAGATATTTCAGCACCGAGATGTTTTGAAATTGAGAAGAAATTAAAAGAAAAATGTGATATCCCGATTTTCCACGACGATCAGCATGGTACAGCGATTATCACTCTTGCCGGTCTGACCAACGCACTGAAGGTTGTAGGAAAGAAAAAAGAAGATGTTCGTATCGTTATGAACGGAGCAGGAGCTGCTGCAATTTCTATTGCACGTCTCCTTCTGACAGCAGGATTCAAAGATATCACTCTCTGCGACAGAAAGGGTGCAATCTACGAGGGACGCCCGGAAGGCATGAATCCGATCAAAGAAGAAATGGCTAAAGTTACTAACCCGGCTAAAAAATCCGGTTCTCTTGCAGAGATGCTGGTTGGCGCTGATGTATTTATCGGTGTTTCAGCACCGGGTGCTGTTACAACAGAGATGGTTAAGACCATGAACAAAGATGCAGTTGTTTTTGCATGTGCGAACCCGACTCCGGAGATTTTCCCGGATGATGCAAAGGCAGGCGGAGCAAAAGTTGTTTCCACAGGAAGAAGTGATTTCCCGAACCAGATCAACAACGTACTTGCTTTCCCGGGAATCTTCCGTGGTGCATTTGATGTGAGAGCAAAAGAAATCAATGACGAAATGAAATTGGCAGCGTCTGAAGCACTTGCAAATCTGATCACAGATGAGGAACTTTCTCCGGAGTATATTATTCCGAAGGCATTTGATAAGCGAGTAGGACCAGCGGTAGCCAAAGCGGTTGCTGAGGCAGCAAAGAGAACCGGTGTAGCTCGTATTTAAACGAGATACGCAGGGGTAACATCGGAAAGTCATGAGACTGCACTGAAGGTCATGAAAGCGTGCCAGATAGAGGTTGTCGAATGAACGGATTACAAAAAGATATAGAATGAAGTAAAGCAGAAGGGGCTGTCGGTTAATATCACATTTCGGCATCCTCAGTAGCAATTGAAAGGATCCCTGCAAGGACAAGGCTTGTTAGCTTTCCACCTTGCGTAGGATCCTTTTTTCTATGAAAGATGAAATTTATTTTTGGCCGCAAAAATCCCTTGTCTGGATTTTTACAGCTACACTTTTGATCAAGCTGTTTTTTTCGGTGTTTTTCCCTCAAACTTCTTTAATTTTTCATTGAGAAAACGGCAGTATTTATTTATATTCCTTCCGATTGCGGTCCGCTCAAGAGATTAAAAGATAAATAAAAGTAGAGTAGTTTGAGATGGGATTAATTTCAATAATTTTCTCTTTTTCTGTTTACGAATCTTTATTTTGATATATAATATAGATATAACAGAAAATAAATTTGATACAGAGAGGTAACACTATGAAGATAGCAGCCTATTGCCGTGTTTCCACAGATAAAGCCGACCAGCTCAACAGTTTAGAAGCTCAAAAGGAATTTTTCTCCGAATATACGCAGCGTACGGGGGATGTTTTAGTGAAATTATATGCAGATGAAGGTATTTCGGGAACTAAAATAAAAAATCGAAAAGAATTTCTTCGTATGATGGCAGATGCAGAAAAGGGAATGTTTGACATGGTTGTTGTAAAGGATATTTCTCGCTTTGCTAGAAATACCGTAGATCTTTTACAGAATGTTCGTAAATTGAAAGCGTTGGGAATTGAAACCCAGTTCCTTACAGCGAATATGACGAGCATGGGAAACAGTGAGTTTGTTCTTACTATTTTTGGTGCGTTAGCTCAGGAAGAAAGCGCTAATACATCTAAGCGAGTGAAATTTGGAAAGAAACTGAATGCAGAAAAGGGACGAGTTCCGAATATTGTGTACGGTTATGATAAAACGATCGGGGATTATTTTAACCTTGAGATTAACAAAGAAGAATCTAAGGTTGTCAAACAAATTTACAAGTGGTACACAGAAGAAGGTTACGGTGCTGCAAAGATTTCTAATATGCTGAATGAAAAAGGGTATCGAACAAAGCGAAATTGCAAATGGAGCCAGAATGCCATCTGCCGGATTTTGACCAATGAGATTTATACGGGAAGGATTATCAATGGAAAGCAGGAAATCAGTGATTTTCTGACTGGTCAGAGAAGAGAGAAGGATGAAACGGAATGGCTTGTTGTAGAACGTCCGGAACTTCGTATTATTGAAGATGAAGTGTTTGAAAAAGCACAGGAAATTCTTCGCGGAAGGAACGATGCATTCAATCTGAATCATGAGCGACAAAGCAATAAATATTTGTTTTCTACATTGATTAAATGTAAAGAATGTGGATGGTCTTTCCGAAGAACAGTTCGTACCTACAAAAATACGTATGTGCGTTGGGTTTGTTCCGGAAGAAATGGAAAAGGAGCAGATAGTTGTCCAAATAAAACAGCTGTAGATGAAGAAGAATTAATTCAGGTTTTACAGGAATATTTTCATCGGGTTCTTCAGCAAAAAAATAAAGTGATTGACTATGTTGTGAAAGAATTCCAAAGAGTGTACAAAGCAAAAGATGAAAATGCAGAGTACGAGAAGGAATTGAATTTGCAGATTGCCAGATTACAGAGAATGCGACAGAAATATATGGATATGTATACCGATGATTTGATTTCAAGAGAAGAATTGAATGATAAGTTGGGTGGTACTCGCCAAGAACTGGATCGTCTGGAAAATGAATTGAAAATGGTATCCAGCAATTTGACAAAAGGAGATCAGATGGAAAAAATCTTAAATGATACCTTTAAGCAGATGGAGGATATTACGGATGTTCATGAGATGACCAACGTACAGCTAAAGAGACTGATTAAGAAAATCGAAGTAGACAAAGAGGGAAATGTGGATATTTACCTTCGATTATTAGGTGATCTGGGATTAAATGAAAGCATTTTAGTGGAAGACGAATTTGAAAATAAAACAACTCTAAATAGTGACGACCAAACATAAAGACGTAACAGAACGCCTGCGGGCGATTAATCCGGTGCTGGCGGGAGAGGCAAGAAAAATTCTGGATCTCAATAAATCAGAGCGGCATATACGCGGTGGACTGGCCACCAGGGAAAAATATCTGCATATGGAGCGAAGATAAAAGAGGAAAAATGCAGAAAGACTATTGATTTTTAGGAAAAATATCGAGTACAATAGAGATATATTCATATTCAATCAGGGGAGGATTAGGAAATGAAGAAAAAAATGGCAGTAGCGTCAGGTCTTCTGTTGACAGCTATTCTGCTGACAGGGTGCGGAGGGGACAAAGAGGACCAGCTTGTGGGAAAATGGAATGCCACAAAAGTAAAAGTGGAGGACACGGAAGTGTCCATGGATGCATTTCTGGAACAACTGGGAGATCCCAGAATGAAAATGAGTTTGGAATTTTTTGAGGATGGAAATGCAGAGTGTGATATCATGGGTACAGAGGCGGATGGTGTCTGGGAAGCCAACGAGGACGGAACATTTACGCTTACGGATGAAAGTGGTGATTCAGAGATCACGATTGAGGATGGAGAACTTCTGATGGAGTATGCAGAGATCCAGTTCGTTTTTGAAAAAGCAGAATAAGAGGAAGGCAGACAGCAGGGATTTTTTGTATGTTCCATGTCTGCCTTTCTTTTGGGATTGAGCAGAAGGATACCGGATTATAACGGGGAAAAATGAGAGAGAAGAGGATAAAATGAAGGAACAGGAAGCGCGCCAGAAAGCATATTTGTTCAGCAACCAGGATCTGAAAAAGCTGATTGTACCGCTTATTATCGAACAGTTTCTGGCGGTATTTGTGGGAATGGCAGACTCTATTATGGTGGCCAGTGCAGGAGAGGCAGCAGTTTCAGGGGTCTCAATGATGGATACGGTATTTGTTCTCCTGATCAATATTTTTGCAGCGCTGGCTACCGGAGGAGCGGTAGTTGCGGGACAGTGTCTGGGAAGACAGAAGCAGGAAGAGGCCTGTCAGGCCACGACGCAGCTGTTTCTGTTTGTGGGAGCAGCTTCTGCCGTAGTGATGGCAGGGATGTACCTGTGCCGTGGATGGATTGTTCACGGGATTTTCGGCGGCGCAGAGGAAGAGGTTTTGAGAAATTGTGAGACGTATCTTCTGATTGTGTCAGCCTCAATACCGTTTCTGGCACTTTATAATGCGGGAGCTGCGACGTTTCGTGCGATGGGAAATTCCAAAATTTCCATGTATGTTTCCCTCATTATGAATGGCGTGAACATCGGTGGAAATGCAATCTTTATTTACGGACTTGGCTGGGGTGTGGCAGGTGCTGCATTTCCCACGCTGGTATCCAGAATTCTGGCAGGAGTCATCATGACAGCACTCTTGCGGAATCAGGCGTTGAAACTGCATTTGCCCAGGCCATTTTCCTTTCGTTTTGAGGGATGGATGCTGAAGAAAATCCTTCATATCGGGATTCCTAACGGTGTGGAAAACAGTATGTTTCAGCTGGGCAAGATTCTGGTACTCAGCATTGTAGCGGGTTTTGGGACAGCGGCTACCGCGGCCAATGCGGTTTCCAATAATCTGGCTATGTTTCAGATTCTTCCGGGGCTGGCTATGGGATATGCGACTTTGACGGTAACAGCGCAGTGTGTAGGTGCTGGAGATTATGAACAGGTGCGCTATTATAAACGCAGACTGATCCGAATGACATATGGTTTCATTTTGATCAGCAGTTTAATTCTGGCAGTTTGTCTGCCTTTCCTGATTGGGCTTTATAATCTGTCTGCGGAGGCGGCAGAAATGACAGAACAGATCATGTGGAGTCACACGGTATTCTGTATCACGATATGGCCGCTGGCATTTACTCTTCCTAATGTACTGCGTGCCGCCAATGATGTCCGGTACTGCATGGTGCTTTCCATTGTTTCTATGTGGATTTTCCGGGTATTCTGCAGTAAAATATTCGGTGTAAACCTGGAGATGGGGGTTCTTGGCATCTGGTTTGCCATGTATCTGGACTGGGCAGTGAGGGCAATTGGTTTTGTAATACGCTATGTGAGAGGAAAATGGGAGCATATTCGTTTATAAAAGTGTTGCCAAGGGAAAAATCTTCTTATATAATAACGAACATACGAGAAAGAGGAGGCTTATGCTGTGAATAGAGAAATGATTATTGTACTTGATTTTGGCGGCCAGTATAATCAGCTGATTGCCAGACGCGTCAGAGAGTGCAGCGTATATTGTGAGGTTCATCCTTACACGTTGAGTTTAGATAAAATAAAAGAAATGAATCCCAAGGGGATCATTTTCACCGGAGGACCTAACAGTGTTTATGGAGAAGACTCTCCCCGCTGTTCCAGAGAGATTTTTGAATTGGGAATTCCTGTTCTGGGAATCTGCTATGGTTCTCAGCTGATGGCTCATCTGCTGGGGGGGAAGGTAGAGACGGCTCCGACCAGTGAGTATGGTAAGACAGAAGTTGATACAGACAGCAGTTCCTTACTTTTTGAAAATGTATCTGCAAAGACGATTTGCTGGATGAGTCATACCGATTATATTGCAAAGGCTCCGGAAGGGTTCAAGATCACTGCTTCTACTCCGGTCTGCCCGGTGGCAGCGATGGAGCGTGCAGATCAGAAGTTTTACGCTACTCAGTTCCATCCTGAGGTTATGCATACTCAGGAAGGAATGAAGATGCTGTCGAATTTTGTGTATCAGGTCTGTGGATGCCGTGGCGACTGGAAGATGGATTCTTTTGTAGAAAATGCCATTGAAGAGATTCGGACAAAGGTTGGGAACGGAAAAGTTCTCTGTGCATTGTCCGGAGGCGTGGACTCTTCTGTAGCAGCAGTCATGCTCTCTAAAGCAGTCGGAAAGCAGCTTACCTGTGTTTTTGTGGATCATGGTCTGCTGCGAAAGGATGAGGGAGACGAGGTAGAAGCAGTCTTTGGTCCGGAAGGGCATTATGATCTGAATTTTATCCGGGTAAATGCGCAGGAGCGTTTTTATGAGCGGCTGGCCGGTGTGGAAGATCCGGAGACGAAAAGAAAGATTATCGGTGAAGAATTTATCCGTGTCTTCGAGGAAGAGGCAAAGAAGATCGGAGCTGTGGACTTCCTGGTACAGGGAACGATTTACCCGGATGTGATCGAGAGCGGTCTTGGAAAGTCAGCTGTGATTAAGTCTCACCACAATGTGGGAGGACTTCCGGATTGTGTAGATTTCAAAGAGATCATCGAGCCTTTACGTATGTTGTTTAAAGATGAAGTCCGCAAGGCTGGCCTGGAGCTTGGCATTCCGGAACATCTGGTATTTCGTCAGCCATTCCCGGGTCCTGGGCTGGGAGTGCGTATCATCGGTGAGGTTACCGCTGAGAAGGTTCGCATTGTCCAGGAGGCAGATGCAATTTACCGGGAGGAGATTGCAAAGGCAGGTGTGGATAAGAATTTGGGACAGTATTTTGCAGCGCTGACCAACATGCGTTCAGTAGGCTGTATGGGTGACGGCAGAACTTATGATTATGCTATTGCCCTGCGCGCAGTTCTGACCAGTGATTTCATGACTGCTGAAAGCGCAGAACTTCCCTGGGAAGTTCTGGGAAAGGTAACCAGCCGGATTGTAAATGAGGTTAAAGGAGTTAACCGTGTTATGTATGACTGCACGGGAAAACCGCCTGCAACGATTGAGTTTGAGTGATGAAATGGACTTGGAAAAGCCTTTATTTATGAGGGTTACAAGCGAATTTGTTTAAGTGCTGGCAACGATTTGGCAACATTTAGAGTATCACTCACTGAATAATAGAATACTTCA
>ENA-OYYN01001210-OYYN01001210.1-human-gut-metagenome-genome-assembly--contig:-NODE-1210-length-9839-cov-5.740801_pt1 | contig 9839 bp, 4 predicted proteins | sample MGYA00243249_ERZ653449 | MGnify/ENA primary metagenome ERZ653449 (study PRJEB26926, sample SAMN06165159) | human gut metagenome | biome: ENVO:00009003; feature: ENVO:2100002; material: ENVO:00002003... | reverse complement strand
CGGTCACGCCGCTTCATGCCCAGGATATCAGCTTCCATCTCCGCCGCTGACTGATAACGTTTCTCCCGCCTGGGACTGCAGGCTTTATCCACGATCCGCAGAAAATCCCGGCTGTACGGAAGACCGCTCTCCACAAGCGGCGCAAAGCCCGGGCTTCCCGGCTGATAGGGAAGCGGCCTGGCTCCGGTCAGCAGCTGGTACAGTGTAATGCCCAGACTGTAAATATCGCTCCGCCCATCAATCCTGTTGATTCCTTCCGGCAGATTTCTATCCGGCACCGGTCTTCCCGCCGCCAGATTCATCAAAAAGATCTGTTCCGGAGAAGCATACCGCTCGCTGAAGCCGGAGATTGTCTGCCCTCCGTCCAGAGAAATGTTAAAATCGATCAGACAGATATCTCCCTGAGGTCTGATCATAATATTCGACGGCTTAATGTCACTGTGGATCACCGGCGGATTCTGGCGGTGAAGATAATCCAACACCTGACAGAGCTGGCGAACCCAGATCAGGATCTGTCTCTGGGAAAACTGCTGCCTTTTCTCGATATAATAAGAAAGAGGACAACCTTCCACATAATCAATGACCGTAAAAACCTGAGAACCAACCTGGATAAAATCATATACCTGAGGCAGATACTCATGATGCAGCTGCTTCAGCAGATCCGCCTCTCCCCGGACATTGATCCTTCCCACAAAATTATCCTTTATCTTTTTCAGAACTACCTTCTTCTTCAGTCTGCGGTGCCAGGCCAGGTACACCTTTCCGGTTCCCCCTTCACCAATTTCCTGACAGATCTCATAGTTCTGATCCAATACACTGCCCACTAAATTCATTTCTTTTTACTCCCGCACTGCCGTCCCGCAGTTCACGCAGAAACGCGCGCCCGGATTCATCGGCGCCCCGCAGCACGCGCACACTTTTGTTTTCTCCTGCAGAGAAGCCCCACATTCCGCGCAGAATCTGGCTTCTTCTGAAACCTCAGCCTGACAGGCCGGACAGCGGCGCACGCTCTCCTGCGCCTCCTGCATCTGCGTCTCCAGAAGAAGGATCGCCTGCTCCAGTTCCTCCCGGATCTGGATCGCCTGTTCCAGCTGTGCCTGCTGCTCTGCAATCTGCTGTTCCATCTGCTCCAGCTGCTCCTGAAGCTGTTCCCATTGTTCTTTTAATGTTTCCTGTTCCCGCATTTTTCTTCCTTTCCCCTGCTCCCACAAAAGCAGGAAAAGCCGTCACAGGCCTTTACAGTTTCCTGCAAGGTCACCTGTGACGGCTTCTAAGTATCCGCCGATTTCCCCGGCAGTATCACAGCCTGATGCTGCGGTTATTTTTTAAAAGAGAGATTCCAGAGCATCCATCAGGCCTGCTCCCAGCGACTTCATCATAAGCCAGTAAATCAGGGCAACAATCAGGCCAAGAACCACCTTGGTCAGAATAAACGTCCAGACTTTTTTGTCTTCGTCCCCATTTACCACACACTGATAAGCCTTAAACTCAAATACCATCGTCACAAGGCTGACCAGCGCCTGAACCAGAAGAATCAAACCCAGTCCCCACATCAGACCACTCGCAGAGGAAGCGCTTCCAAACGCTGAGGAAGCCATCCCTTTTATGCTTGGAACAAAGATCAGGATCAGCAGCATATTAACTGCCGCACCGAAGAACTTCACCAGAGAACTCACTCCGCTCACAAGCAGCGTCTGATTCAGAGTCGGCTCCTGATACATCTTCTTGGAAAATGCTTTCAGGAGGAAGGCCTGAAGATATGCTACACCCACAATCATCAAAATATTAATCAGGATCATCTGGAAGGTGGGGAAGAGCGAACTGGTATCTGTCCACTCCCGCATCTCCTTGGGAATCGAAAATTTACTTCCCAGAACCAGGATCATAATAAGCACCATCACTGCGTGAAGACCGATCATCTCCAGGCTGATCAGGCTGTTATTGCTCTTTCCCAGTTCTTTTAATGTAGTATCCGGTTTCTTGAGCAGAGGTCCCAGCTGTGCAAATAAATTTTTCGCGTTCTTCACGATCTGATCTTTTTTCTCACTGAACCACTGGCTCTGGGGACTATTCTGCCACTGCTGACCCTGAGGACCGTTCTGCCACTGCTGGCCCTGAGGACCGTTCTGCCACTGCTGGCCCTGAGGACCGTTCTGCCACTGCTGACCCTGCGGGCCATTCTGCCACTGCTGATTCTGCGGGCCGTTCTGATACGGCTGTCCCTGAGCTGCCTGCTGCTGTCTCATCCGCTGCTCATAATTCTCTTCCGGTGAGCCTGCCGCTCTCTGCGTGTTCTGAACATTTTCCGTATTGAGAACCACGGTCTTGTCCTGAGGATCTGCCGCCTGGGACCTGGTACAGTCGCAAACTTCACCGTCCATCAGCTTTTTTCCACATTTGGTACAAAATTTAGCCATATTCCCCTCCTACTGACAATCCTGCCTGCGCATTTGTCAAATTTTGAATCATTCTGTTTTCATTATAGGCATAATTTCAGACAACGTCAAGAAAATCTGTATTTATTTGAAGGAAAGACAACAAAAGATACCGCCTCCGGAAAAAGCCGAAAGCGGTATCTCTGCTGTCTTTTTTATTCGCTTTTCAATACAAAACGCTCTGCTTACTCTGCGTCTGAATCCTGATCCAGCTCGTCAATAACCTCATCGATCATCTCGTCCAGATCCATGGTGTCCTCTTCTTCATTCAGAGTCAGAAGCTCTTCACTTTCCATTGCCTCCGGCTCATCCTTTTCTGATTCTTCCTTATTCTTCTGCTCGGCCTCTGCCTTCTCTGCAGCAGCTTTTGCCCTCTCAGCCTCCAGTCTGGCCAGCTCGGCATCCGTGCTGAGGGCAATGTTGCCATAACGCTTCATTCCCGTACCGGCAGGAATCAGCTTACCGATAATAACATTCTCTTTCAGACCGATCAGATTATCTACCTTACCCTTGATCGCAGCTTCTGTCAGAACCTTCGTGGTTTCCTGGAAGGAAGCGGCAGACAGGAAGGAATCGGTTGCCAGAGAAGCTTTGGTAATACCCAGCATTACCTGTTTGCCTTCTGCCACTTCTTTCCCTTCAGCAGCCAGCTCTTCGTTCTTCTCCTCGAAATCCAGGACATCTACCAGAGTTCCCGGCAGGAAATCCGTATCTCCGTTGTTCTCGATCCGGATCTTCTTAAGCATCTGGCGCACGATCACCTCGATATGCTTATCGTTAATCTCAACACCCTGCAGACGGTATACACGCTGTACCTCACGGATCATGTAATCCTGTACCGCACGCACGCCCTTGATACGCAGAATATCGTGGGGATTAACGCTACCTTCTGTCAGCTCATCGCCGGCTTCCAGAATCTGTCCGTCCATCACTTTGATTCTGGAACCATACGGGATCAGATACGTCTTGGAATCTCCGCTCTCATGATCCGTAACGACAATTTCACGTTTCTTCTTGGTATCTTTGATGGCTGCCTGACCCTTGATTTCTGTGATGATCGCAAGTCCCTTCGGCTTTCTGGCCTCAAAAAGCTCCTCCACACGGGGAAGACCCTGTGTAATATCGCCGCCGGCCACACCACCGGTATGGAAGGTACGCATGGTCAGCTGTGTACCGGGCTCACCGATCGACTGGGCCGCAATAATTCCTACAGATTCTCCTACCTGCACCGGCTCACCGGTCGCCATGTTTGCTCCGTAACATTTTGCACAGATACCCAGTTTGGAACGACAAGTCAGAATAGTACGGATCTTAATGCTCTTGAAGGGCTGTCCCTTCTCATCCACACCTTCCTGGATGATACGTGCCGCACGCTTCGGCGTGATCATATGGTTTGCCTTTACGATCACATCACCGTTTTTATCCTTGATGGTATTGCAGGAGAAACGGCCTGTGATACGATCCTGCAGGCTCTCGATCTCTTCTTTTCCGTCCACAAACTCTTCTACCCACATTCCGGGAACCTCGGCCTTGCCCTCAGAACAATCCACTTCACGGACGATAAGATCCTGAGAAACGTCTACCAGACGTCTGGTCAAGTAACCGGAATCGGCGGTACGAAGAGCCGTATCAGACAGACCTTTACGCGCTCCATGAGCGGACATGAAGTACTCCAGTACGTCAAGACCCTCTCGGAAATTAGACTTAATCGGCAGCTCGATGGTGTGACCTGTGGTATCTGCCATCAGGCCTCGCATACCGGCCAGCTGCTTGATCTGCTTGTCGGAACCACGGGCTCCGGAGTCAGCCATCATGAAGATGTTGTTATATTTATCCAGACCGGAAAGCAGTGCTTTTGTCAGAGTATCGTCAGTATTCTTCCAGGTCTCCACAACTTCTTTGTAGCGCTCCTCATCTGTGATAAGACCTCGCTTGTAGTTGCGGGTGATCTTATCCACCGTATCCTGTGCCTGGGCAATCAGTTCCGGTTTCTGAGGCGGTACGGTCATATCGGAAATGGATACGGTCATAGCCGCTCTGGTAGAATATTTATATCCCATCGCCTTGATGGAATCCAGCACCTCTGCAGTCTTGGTCGCACCGTGGGTGTTGATTACTTTCTCAAGGATCTGCTTTAACTGTTTCTTTCCGACATGGAAGTCAACTTCCAGAAGAAGCTCATTTCCCTCCACACTTCTATCCACAAAGCCCAGATCCTGAGGAAGGATCTCATTGAAAAGGAAACGACCCAGGGTAGACTCTACATTTCTGCTCAGAATCGTTCCGTCCGCCATCTTCTTCTGACAGCGAACTGTGATTCTCGTCTGCAGTTTGATATAGCCATTTTCATAAGCGAGAATCGCCTCGTTTACATTCTTGAAGAATTTTCCTTCGCCGATCTCTCCCGGGCGCTCCTGGGTCAGATAATAAATACCCAGAACCATATCCTGAGACGGAACGGCCACCGGGCCTCCGTCAGAAGGTTTCAGAAGGTTATTGGGGGAGAGCAGAAGGAAACGGCACTCTGCCTGCGCTTCCACGGACAGGGGCAGATGAACTGCCATCTGGTCGCCGTCGAAGTCCGCGTTGAACGCAGTACAAACCAGCGGATGAAGCTTGATCGCCTTACCTTCTACCAGGATCGGCTCAAAAGCCTGGATTCCCAGACGATGCAGAGTGGGAGCACGGTTCAGCATAACCGGATGTTCTTTGATAACATCCTCCAGCACATCCCAAACCTCCGTCTGCAGCTTCTCTACCATCTTCTTCGCATTTTTAATATTATGTGCTGTCCCGTTGGATACCAGCTCCTTCATAACAAAGGGCTTGAACAGCTCGATCGCCATCTCTTTGGGCAGACCACACTGATAAATTTTCAGCTCCGGTCCTACCACGATAACGGAACGTCCGGAATAGTCTACTCGTTTTCCCAGCAGGTTCTGGCGGAAACGTCCGGATTTACCTTTCAGCATATCAGACAGAGACTTCAGCGCTCTGTTGCCCGGTCCTGTCACCGGACGGCCGCGGCGGCCGTTGTCGATCAGGGCATCAACCGCTTCCTGCAGCATACGCTTCTCATTACGGACGATAATATCCGGCGCACCCAGCTCCAGCAGTCTCTTCAGACGGTTATTTCTGTTAATAATACGGCGGTACAGATCATTTAAGTCGGAAGTCGCAAAACGTCCTCCATCCAGCTGTACCATGGGGCGCAGATCCGGCGGAATGACCGGAACCACATCCATAACCATCCACTCCGGACGGTTTCCGGACTCACGGAAAGCCTCTACAACCTCCAGACGCTTGATGATCCTGGCTCTCTTCTGTCCGGAAGCATCCTTAAGACCGGCTTTCAGTTCAGCCGCCTCTTTTTCCAGATCGATCTCTGCCAGCAGTTCCTTCACGGACTCCGCTCCCATGCCTACCCGGAAGGTATTGCCATACTGCTCTCTGGCGTCCTGGAATTCCTTCTCAGTCAGCACCTGTTTTTTCTGGAGGCCGGAGGTACCGGCATCCAGAACAATGTAATTTGCAAAGTACAGAACCTTCTCCAGTGTTCTGGGAGACAGGTCCAGGATCAGTCCCATACGGGACGGAATCCCTTTAAAATACCAGATATGGGATACAGGAGCTGCAAGCTCAATGTGCCCCATGCGCTCTCTGCGGACGCTGGCTTTGGTAACCTCCACACCGCATCGATCACAGATCACGCCTTTATAACGGATCTTTTTGTATTTTCCACAGTGACACTCCCAGTCTTTACTGGGTCCGAAGATACGCTCACAGAACAGTCCGTCCTTTTCCGGCTTCAGAGTACGGTAATTGATGGTCTCGGGCTTCTTCACTTCACCGTGGGACCACTCCCGGATCTTCTCCGGAGACGCCAGGCCAATCTTGATCGCATCAAATGTCATGGGCTGATACGTTTCCTGTTTCATTGTTTCTGCCATTTGGTTACCTCCTACTCTTCCGTCTCTTCCGTGTCAAAGAAGGAATCCTCTGCCGGCTCCTCCACGTCTACCAGCTCTTCGCCTTCAAACTCCTGTTTGGAGAACCCATAGTCGCCATAGGACTCATCCTCCCGGCGTGAGAAGCGGTCGCCTTCGATAATGGAACGCAGGTCAGTCTCACCGTAGTCAATATTTTCCATAATCTCTACTTCTGTATTATCTTCACGCAGCACCTTCACATCCAGTCCTAGAGACTGAAGCTCTTTTAAGAGTACCTTGAAGGACTCCGGAATACCCGGCTCAGGAATATTGTCGCCCTTAATGATTGCCTCGTAAGTCTTCACACGGCCGATCACATCGTCCGACTTCACAGTCAGGATCTCCTGCAGGGTATAAGATGCACCGTAGGCCTCCAGCGCCCAAACCTCCATCTCTCCGAAACGCTGGCCTCCGAACTGAGCTTTACCGCCCAGAGGCTGCTGGGTTACCAGAGAGTAGGGGCCGGTAGAACGGGCATGGATCTTATCGTCTACCAGATGGTGCAGTTTCAGATAATGCATGTGGCCGATGGTTACCGGATTATCAAAATACTCTCCGGTACGGCCGTCTCTTAAGCGGACTTTTCCGTCTGCGGACAGAGGCACACCTTTCCACAGTTCTCTGTGCTCCAGGTGGTCTCCCAGATATTCATAAACCTCGGGACGCAGTTCTTCCTTATGTTTTGCGGAGAACTCTTCCCAGCTTAAATTTACATAATCATTTGCCAGTTCCAGCGTATCCTGGATGTCAACCTCGTTGGCGCCGTCAAATACCGGCGTTGCGATATTGAAGCCCAGAGCCTTCGCCGCAAGGCTCAGATGAATCTCCAGCACCTGTCCGATATTCATACGGGACGGCACACCCAGGGGATTCAGCACAATGTCCAGAGGACGGCCGTTGGGCAGGAAGGGCATATCTTCCACCGGCAGTACGCGGGAAACAACACCCTTATTTCCGTGACGTCCAGCCATCTTATCTCCTACAGAGATCTTACGCTTCTGAGCAATGTAAATGCGGACAGCCTGATTCACACCGGGAGAAAGCTCATCGCCGTTCTCTCTTGTAAATACCTTGGCATCCACAACGATACCATATTCGCCGTGCGGCACCTTCAGAGAAGTGTCGCGGACCTCTCTTGCCTTCTCGCCGAAGATCGCACGCAGCAGGCGCTCTTCCGCTGTCAGCTCAGTCTCGCCCTTCGGGGTCACCTTGCCCACCAGGATATCTCCCGCGCGAACCTCCGCACCAATGCGGATGATTCCCCGCTCATCCAGATCCTTCAGAGCATCATCGCCCACACCGGGAACATCCTTGGTGATCTCCTCCGGTCCCAGCTTGGTGTCACGGGCTTCCGCCTCATATTCCTCAATATGAACAGAAGTATATACATCATCCTGTACCAGACGCTCACTTAAGAGGACAGCATCCTCGTAGTTATAGCCTTCCCAGGTCATAAATCCGATCAGCGGATTCTTTCCGAGCGCCAGCTCACCCATGGAAGTAGAAGGACCGTCTGCGATCACATCTCCTGCCTCCACATGATCCCCTTTGTATACTATGGGTCTCTGGTTGTAGCAGTTGCTCTGGTTACTTCTCATAAACTTGGTCAGACGGTAGGTATCCTTGGTTCCGTCATCATTCTGCATGATGATCTCTTTGGAACAGGAGCGGAGAATCGTTCCCGATTTCTTTGCCACCACACATACGCCGGAGTCCACGGCCGCCTTGGCCTCAATACCGGTTCCCACAACAGGCGCCTCTGTAGTCAGAAGCGGCACTGCCTGACGCTGCATGTTGGATCCCATCAGCGCACGGTTGGCGTCGTCATTCTGCAGGAAGGGAATCAGCGCTGTCGCCACGGAAAATACCATCTTCGGAGACACGTCCATGTAATCAAACATCTGACGCTCATACTCCTGCGTCTCTTCGCGGTAGCGGCCGGATACATTTTTGTGAACAAAATGTCCCTCTGCATCCAGCGGCTCATTCGCCTGTGCCACATGGTAATTATCTTCCTCGTCCGCTGTCATATAGACAACCTCATCGGTAACCCGGGGATTGGACGGATCCGACTTGTCAATCTTGCGGTAAGGCGCCTCCACAAACCCATACTGGTTAATTCTGGCATAAGATGCCAGAGAGTTGATCAGACCGATGTTGGGTCCCTCAGGCGTCTCAATGGGGCACATACGTCCATAATGAGAATAGTGTACGTCACGCACCTCGAATCCGGCACGGTCACGGGACAGACCTCCGGGGCCCAGCGCGGACAGACGGCGCTTGTGGGTCAGCTCACCCAGCGGGTTATTCTGATCCATGAACTGAGACAGCTGAGAAGAACCGAAGAACTCTTTCACTGCAGCAGTCACCGGCTTGATATTGATCAGGGACTGGGGAGAAATCCCCTCCAGATCCTGGGTCGTCATACGCTCGCGCACCACACGCTCCAGTCTGGACAGACCGATGCGGTACTGGTTCTGAAGCAGCTCGCCCACTGCACGGATACGACGGTTGCCCAGATGGTCGATGTCATCATCATTTCCCAGGCCATACTCCAGATGCATGTTATAGTTAATGGAAGCGAAAATATCTTCCTTGGTAATATGCTTCGGAATCAGATCGTGAATATCTCTGCGGATAGCTTCCCGGATCTCCTCGGGCGTCTCGTTCTCCTGCAGAATCTGCTCCAGAACCGGATAATAAACCAGCTCAGTCACACCCAGTTCATGCTTCTCTTCCTCTGTCAGATCCACAAAGTTTGTGATCTCTACCATCAGACTGGAAAGCACTTTGATATTGCGCTCTTCTCCCTGAATCCATACGTAGGGAACAGCAGCGTTCTGAATATCGTCTGCCAGCTCCTTGGTGACTTCTGTGCCTGCGGTTGCCAGAATCTCACCGGTCGTGGTATCCACCACATCCTCAGCCAGCACCTGGCCGCTGATGCGGTTGCGCAGCAGCAGCTTCTTATTGAATTTATAACGTCCCACTTTTGCCAGATCATATCTCCTGGGGTCAAAGAACATGCTCATGATCAGGCTTTCAGCACTCTCTACAGCCAGAGGCTCGCCGGGACGGATCTTTTTATACAGCTCAAGGAGACCTTCCTGATAATTTTCGGAAGGATCTTTCGTAAAGCTGGCCAGAATCTTGGGCTCCTCACCGAACAGATCGATGATCTCGGCATTCGTTCCGCAGCCCAGGGCACGGATCAGAACTGTGATCGGTACCTTTCTGGTTCTGTCCACACGTACATAGAAAACGTCATTGGAATCCGTCTCATACTCCAGCCATGCACCCCGATTGGGAATAACCGTACTGGAATACAGCTTTTTACCCAGCTTATCGTGAGCAATGCCGTAATAGATTCCCGGAGAACGCACCAGCTAGCTTACGATAACAAGCTCTGCGCCGT
>ENA-OYYN01001179-OYYN01001179.1-human-gut-metagenome-genome-assembly--contig:-NODE-1179-length-10010-cov-4.044902_pt1 | contig 10010 bp, 10 predicted proteins | sample MGYA00243249_ERZ653449 | MGnify/ENA primary metagenome ERZ653449 (study PRJEB26926, sample SAMN06165159) | human gut metagenome | biome: ENVO:00009003; feature: ENVO:2100002; material: ENVO:00002003... | reverse complement strand
CAGCGTCAGATGTGTATAAGAGACAGGAAGGAGGCTGTCTGCTCCCGGACAGGAATATCTCTTAAGCCCGAAGGATATCTGTACGGTAGATCTGCTGCCGGAGATTCTCGCAGCCGGCGTTACATCCCTGAAGATTGAGGGAAGGATGAAGCGGGCCGAGTATACGGCGGGTGTGGTGCGGATCTACCGGAAATATCTGGATCGCTGCCTGCAGGGAAGACCGGAAAAACTTTCCAAAGAAGACCGAGCACAGCTGATGCTTTTATTTAACAGAGACGGTTTTTCCGGTGGGTATTATAAGGTGAGAAACGGCCGGGAAATGATCGCGCTTTCCAACACAAAAGAAAAGGAGAGGGAGTCAAAAGAAGTCTCTGTGAAGCGGGAGGCGCTTTATCAGGAGATACGTAAGAGCTGGATGGAAGAAAAAGAGAAGGAAAAAATTAAGGGAAACTTAAAGCTTTTTCCCGGCGCGCCTGCTATATTGGAATTAAACTGCGGTCAGGCGGCTGTCACTGTGTTGGGAGATGAGGTCCAGTATGCCAGGAATCATCCGCTTCCTGGAGAGCGGATCCTGCAGCAGATGAAGAAAACAGGTGCTTCCCCGTTTTGCTTTGAAGAACTGACCCTGGAGATGGAAGATCCGGTATTTCTTCCGGTGCAGTCTTTAAACAGACTGCGGCGGGAAGGACTGGAAGCCATGGAGCAGGAGCTTCTCGGAGTCTGGAGACGGAAAGAGGCGAAAGAGCTGAAAAAATCAGGGGAAGATAAAACGGAGCAGGCGGAGGAAACGAAGAGAAAAAAAGCATTTTTCTGGAGTGCTCTGGCGGAGACGGCAGAACAGCTGGAGGTGCTTCTGGAAGAACCCTCCCTGTCCCGGATCTACAGCGGCTGGGGCTGTTTTGACCGGGAGTGCCTGGCCGAGGAGGCGGAAAAGTATCGGAAGATCGCGGAAGAGAAAAAGAAAGCATTTTATCCGGCGCTGCCTCATGTTGTCCGGAGCGGCAATCTGAAAAGACTGGAACAGGAGATCCGGATTTTTGAACGGGCAGGTGTATCGGGATTTCTGGTTCGGAATTTGGAGTCTCTGGGACTTCTGGAGGAGATGGGACTGGGAAGCAAAGCGGTGCTGGACAGCTCTGTCTATACCTTTAATTCTGCGGCTCAGGAGCTGGTAAAAAAGTTTGGTGTGTCGGGAGATACGGTTCCGGCTGAACTGAATTTCCGGGAGATGAGAAGGCGGGAGAACAGGGACAGTGAACTGGTCGTATATGGAAGGCTTCCTCTTATGATCTCCGCTCAGTGCCTGGCAAAAACAACCCGGGGATGTAATAAAAAATCGGGAATCTACCAGCTGAGAGACCGGAAAGGGACAGAATTTTGTGTAAAATGCCAGTGCGGATTCTGCTATAATATAATTTATAACAGCGTTCCGGTAAGCCTTTTCCCGGAACTTGAGGCGGCAGAACGTCTGGGAGCAGGAGGATGGCGCCTCTCCTTTACTCTGGAAGGGAAAGAGGAGACGAGGAGAGTGCTTCGGGAATTTTTGGGAACAGGTTCGGGCGCTGATAAAAAACAGGAAGAGACGCCTTACACGAAAGGACATTTTCGCAGGGGCGTAGAGTAGGTGATGGAATGGTTCATTTGATTGTGGAGTTGTCCAAATATTTTCTGATGATCCTGATGCTCCTTTATTCCATGCAGTGCTTTTCCATTGTGCGGAAAAAGGATGAGGATGAACGGAAAAACGGAGAGCGGAAGCAGATCCTCTTGATGCTGCTTTTGAATATCTCTGCTTATACAATCCTGTATCTTCAGAGTGAGGATATCCGGATGGTCTATGCCTGTGCTGAGGCGGCTGTTTATATTCTGGCTGTTCAGGCAGTGTACCGGATCTTTTACCGGAAAGCAAATATGCTACTGATCAATAATATGTGTATGCTTTTGTCCATCGGGCTTATCATGCTGAGCCGGCTGAATTTTGACAACGCACAGAAACAGTATCTGATCATTGTGGCCGGAACGCTGATTTCACTGGTTATCCCGGTTTTTATCAGAAAGGTGAGATCTCTGAAAAACTGGACCTGGCTGTATGCCGTGGCCGGGATTGGCATGCTTCTGGTGGTGCTGGTGCTGGCGGCTATCAGCGGAGGAGCCAAGCTCTCCATCGAAGTGGGGGGAGTGACATTCCAGCTGTCGGAGGTGGTGAAGATCACCTTTGTATTTTTCCTGGCCAGTATTCTGCGGGCAGATACCAGCTTTAAAAACGTGGTGAAAGCTTCTGTGATTGCAGGCGCCCATGTACTGATCCTGGTGGCCTGTAAAGATCTGGGAAGCGCGGTGGTTTTCTTTATGGCTTATCTGGTTATGATTTATGTGGCCACTAAAAAACCGGTTTATGCGCTGGCAGGTGCGGCGGGGGGATGCGGTGCGGCTGTGGTTGCATATTTTCTCTTTAACCATGTGCGTCAGCGTGTGGAAACCTGGAGAGATCCTTTCGGAACCTATGATCAGCCGGGCGGCGGCTACCAGGTCGTGCAGTCCCTTTTTGCCATTGGCGCGGGCGGATGGTTTGGAACCGGCCTCTTTGCCGGATCGCCCAACACAATCCCGGTGGTGCAGAAAGACTTTATTTTTGCGGCAATCTGTGAGGAACTGGGAGGGATTTTCGCAATCTGCATGCTTCTGGTGTGCATGAGCTGCTTTTTGATGATTGTTAATATTTCCATGAAGATGAGCAACCGGTTCTATAAATTGGTAGCTTTGGGGCTGGGAACCCAGTATACCGTTCAGGTATTTCTTACCGTGGGCGGTTCGATCAAGTTTATTCCGCTGACGGGAATTACGCTTCCGCTGGTAAGCTACGGCGGAAGTTCCGTGATGGCTACAATCCTGGTATTTGCGATTATTCAGGGATTATATCTGCTGAGAGAAGATGAAGGTGATCATATTGAGAGACAAAAACAAGAAAAACAAATCCGGGAAAATCAAATCCCGCAGTACCAAAACCAACAGTACCAGAACCCGGGATACCGGGTACCGGACTACAGACAGCCGGTATCAGGACCGGAGCGGGGATACCGGGATGTACCCCCCGTATACCGCCCGCCCAGACCAGACCGGGAAAAAACCCTCGAAGAAAAAATCGAGGAAGAAACAGAGAAGAGCCTCAACTGGTAAGGAGTATGTCATCATTGCTTACCTGTGCGTGGGTATGTTTCTCTCCCTGATTGGATATATGGTATATTTTAATGTGAAGCTGAAGGATGATGTGATCAGCAGTCCTTATAACCGGCGGCAGGATACTTATGCGGAACATGTGGTGCGGGGGGAGATCCAGGCCTCCGGCGGAGAAGTTCTGGCAAAGACGGAGACCGACAGCGAGGGAAATGAAACCCGGGTTTATCCTTACGGACGGGTTTTCGCCCATGCGGTGGGATATGACAGCAACGGAAGGGGCGGTATCGAACTGTCCAAGAATTCGCAGCTGCTCAGTTCTCATGCTTTTGTGCTGGAACAGGTGGAGAATGGTCTGAAAGATCAGAAAAATCAGGGCGATAATGTGATCACCACCCTGGATGCAAAGCTGCAGCAGGTGGCATATGACGCGCTGGGAAATAACAAAGGCGCGGTAGTGGCGATGGAACCGGATACAGGAAGGGTGCTGGCTCTGGTAAGCAAACCGGATTTTGATCCCAATACGCTGGCGGCGGACTGGGAGGCCATGGTGTCGGATGAGACAAACAGCAGTCTGGTAAACCGGGCGACTCAGGGGCTGTATCCGCCGGGATCTACATTTAAAATTGTGACTGCCCTGGCATATTTGAGGGACAAAGGAAGTTTTGACGGATTTTCCTATAATTGTACGGGAACCCTTCCGGCCGGAGAGTATACACTGCACTGTTATAATAATACGGTACACGGGCAGGAGGATTTTGCCACAGCTTTCGCAAAATCCTGTAATACGGCCTTTGCGGAGATTGGTATGGCGACTTCCCTTTCTACTTTCCAGGAAACGGCAGAAGATCTGCTCTTTAACAAAGATCTTTCTCTGGGAGATATGCTCTCAAACAAGAGTTCTTTTACTCTGGATAAAAATGCGGGAAAACCGCTGACCATGCAGACTTCGATCGGGCAGGGGAACACGCTGGTAACGCCCATGCATATGGCGATGATCGTCAGTGCGGTAGCCAATGACGGAAAAGTGATGAAGCCATATCTGGTAGATGAGATTCAGAGTTATACCGGATCCCGGGTGAAAAAGTACAGTCCCAAGACGTATGATACGCTGATGACGCCGGAGGAAGCAGATGCTTTAAGTGCACTGATGCAGCAGGTAACGGCGACCGGTACGGCCAAAAGCCTCTCCGGATCCGGTTATACGGTGGCCGGCAAGACAGGATCGGCGGAGCACGGAGGATCTGATATTCCCCATTCCTGGTTTGTGGGATTTTCCAATGTGGAAGATCCGGATCTCGTTGTCAGTGTGATCTCCGAGGGATCGGGAACGGGAAGTGAGGTTGCAGTTCCCATTGCCAAGAAAATTTTCGATGCCTACCATGCGGGGTGAGCATACTGTGGGGAATCGGCAAAACAAGCTTGCGTACGGGAGAAAAAAGCGGTATACTGTTCCTAGTGAAAAAATACACAACGCATATTCCGGCCATACCGGGATAACAGGAGGTCTTGCAGGATGATTGAAGCAACGAGCTGTGGCGGGGTGGTAATTTATCGGGGGAAGATCCTGACGCTCTATAAAAGTTATAAGAACAAGTATGAGGGCTGGGTGCTTCCCAAGGGAACTGTTGAAAAAGGCGAGGAATATAAGGATACCGCAGTCCGGGAAGTGATGGAGGAGGCCGGTGTACAGGCTTCTATCATTAAGTATATCGGGAAGAGTCAGTACACGTTCAGCGTGCCGGAGGACACGGTGGAGAAGGATGTGCACTGGTATCTGATGATGGCAGGCAGCTATTACAGCAGGCCGCAGAGAGAAGAATACTTTGTGGATTCCGGTTATTATAAGTTCCATGAAGCTTACCATCTGTTAAAATTTTCTAATGAGAGGCAGATCCTGGAGAGGGCTTATAACGAATATCTGGATTTGAAAAAGTCTAATCTGTGGGGAAACCGAAAGTATTTTTAAGAAAAGATATGTGCAATTTTTAAGAGCAGTCCGTATTTCGGAGTTGTTTCCGGAGAGGCGGGGGTGAGCTTGAAGATTGCACATAAATTTTAAAGAGATTCTTTTGAAAAATGTTAGTTTCAGATATGGACAGGAGACAGGAAAATATTTATGCTGAACTGGTATAAAAATCTCTATGTGGGGGAAACTGTAAAAAAGAAAGAAGAGAAACTGATCCGGAAAATAGAAAGAGGCCGAAAGACACCGGGGGTGTATGTGGTCACGCTGGCTTCCAATGAGCGGGATCAGCTGGATATTCTTTCTGTCTCTCAGATGGAGGGACGAGAGAAAAGAGGGATTTCTCCCATGATAGCGGGGCTTGCGGGAAGTTATCCCGAGGCGCTGGAACTGGTAGAACAGATGGCGGCAGATGTTTTTCAGGAAACAGGCGGAGGAGATATCCGCACTTATCTGATAACAGCAGAAAGGGAAGGAAAGTAAGAGGATCGGATGATACATATCATATTGACAATTTTAAAAACAGCAGGGATTCTGCTGCTGATCCTGATCGGGCTGATTCTTTTTGCTGTTCTTTCTGCTCTTCTGGTACCGCTCCGTTACAGCGGACAGGGGAAAAGAGAAAGCGGCAGGCTGGAGGGAAGGATCTGCGTTTCCTGGTTTCTTCATCTGGTTCATTTCACCTGTTCCTATCGGGAAGAAAAGGCTGAATGGGATATTCGGATCTTTGGTATTTCTCTGAGAAAGCTGGGCAGGCTATTAGAAAAAAGGCAGAGACAGCGTCGGAGAAAAGTTGCAAAACCGGACAGCCCGGAAGAAAAGATAGGGAAAGAACTGACACAGGTTCCGGAAATTCAGGAAAAAGCGGAGATGCCGGAGCCGGAGGAAGGATTCTGTCCTGTGCCGGCCAAACAGAAACAGGAAAAAGCAGAGGAGAAACTCTGTCTGTGGGAAAAGGGAGAACGGGTTCTGGGGAAAATTTTCCGGGCTGTGTCCGGTGTAGGAAAGGCCATCTGGAGAATCCTGCGCAGCATTGCCCTTTTCCCTGTGAAAGTGTGCCGCCGGATTGAGAAAATCTGTTTCACAATCGACGGGATCTGTGCTAAAATAGAAAAGTGGAAGAGATTTGCCAGAGATCCCCACACCAGAGAGGCCTGGAATCTGATCAAAGGCAGTCTGGGCAGGATCCTGCACCATGTGCTTCCCGGAAAGATAAAAGGAAAGATCCTCTTTGGCTTTGCGGATCCGTCTGCCACAGGACAGTTCCTGGCAGCGGTTTCTCCGTTTTATCCCCTTTATGGCAAACAGCTGTCACTGATTCCGGCGTTTGACCGGGAAGTGCTGGAGGGGGAGATAAGATTCTCCGGGAGGATTTATGGGATCTTTTTTCTGAAGACAGCTCTGAAGATCTGGATGGATAAAAATATAAAAATAACGATAAAACGGTTCCGGCGGATGGGAAATGCCTGAAGCGGATCAGAAAAATAGGAGGTTATTATGGCAGTCAATGATTTTCAGTCAACAGTATCTGCCCTGTTTAAAGGCATGGACAGCTTTATTACCACGAAGACAGTAGTGGGAGAGGCGATTCACATCGACGATACGATCATCCTCCCGCTGGTGGATGTAAGTTTCGGAGTGGCGGCGGGAGCCTTTGCCGAAAATGCTAAAAATAACGGAGGCGGAGGCATGGGCGGAAAGGTATCTCCCAGTGCCGTTCTTGTCATTAATCAGAACGGAACCCGCCTGGTAAATATCAAAAATCAGGATGCGGTGACCAAGATTCTGGATATGGTTCCGGATCTGGTTAATAAGTTTACAAAGAAAGACGGTGGTTCTGAGTATTCTTCCGAGGAAGTAGCGCATATATTAGAGCAAGAGGCGGAAAAAGAACAGGAGTAGTTCTATGAACCGGGTGCTGGGTTTTCTGTTATTCTGGACCGGCATAGGAATGATGCTTATGATTATCATTCCCACCAATTTCTGGACCGTATTGGCGGCGGCAGCCTTTATGCTGATCGGTTACAATCTGTTTTGCAGTTCTTAGGTGTTCGGGGCATTTTCTCGGGCACCTTTTATCTCTTATAAAATGACGAAGGAGAAAGACTTGATTCTATGAGTATACTAAATGTGGAACATTTGTCTCACGGTTTTGGGGACAGGGCGATTTTTCAGGACGTTTCTTTCCGTTTACTTAAAGGCGAACATATTGGTCTTGTTGGGGCAAACGGAGAGGGAAAATCGACATTTTTAAATATTGTAACCGGGAAACTTATGCCGGATGAGGGAAAAGTAGAGTGGGCAAAGAATGTCCGCGCAGGATACTTGGATCAGCATGCCGTTCTGGAAAAAGGCATGACCATCGCAGATGTGCTGCGATCTGCCTTCCTTCCCCTCTTCGAGATGGAAGAGCGGATGAACGGAATCTGTGACCGGATGGCGGAGGCAGACCCGGAAGAACTGGAACGTATGATGGAGGAACTGGGAACGATCCAGGATCTTCTGTCGGCACATGATTTTTATATTATTGATGCCAAGGTGGAGGAAGTGGCGAGGGCGCTGGGGCTTCTGGAACTGGGACTAGATCAGGATGTGACAGAACTGTCCGGAGGACAGAGAACGAAAGTGCTTCTGGGAAAACTGCTTCTGGAAAAACCGGATATTTTGCTGCTCGATGAGCCGACCAACTATCTGGATGAACAGCATATTGCCTGGCTGACCAGATATCTGCAGGAGTATGAGAATGCATTTATACTGATTTCCCATGATATTCCCTTCCTGAACAGTGTGGTTAATCTGATCTATCATATGGAGAATCAGGAACTGAATCGTTATGTGGGGGATTATGACAAATTCCAGGAAGTATATCAGGCGAAAAAGGCACAGCTGGAGGCCGCCTACCGCAGACAGCAGCAGGAGATCAGCGAGCTGAAAGATTTTGTGGCCAGGAATAAAGCCCGGGTAGCTACCAGGAACATGGCTATGTCCAGGCAGAAAAAACTGGATAAAATGGATGTGATCGAATTGGCGGCAGAGAGACCCAAACCCCAGTTTTCTTTTAAGGAAGCCAGAACTTCTGGGAAAATGGTATTCCTGACGAAAAATCTGGTGATCGGTTATGAAGAACCTTTTTCCAGGCCTCTGAATCTGGAGATGGAGAGAGGTCAGAAGATCGCTCTGATCGGAGCCAACGGAATCGGAAAGACGACGCTTCTGAAGAGTATCCTGGGGCTGATCCGGCCGCTGGAGGGATATGCGCAGATGGGAGATTATCTTTCTGTGGGATATTTTGAACAGGAGATGGCTCCCGGCAACACCCGCAGCTGCATTGAGGAACTGTGGCAGGAATTTCCCGCCTTTACCCAGTATGAGGTTCGTTCTGCGCTGGCGAAATGCGGACTGACTACCAAACACATTGAGAGCCAGGTACGGGTTCTCTCAGGCGGAGAGCAGGCTAAGGTGCGCCTGTGTAAACTGATCAACCGGGAGACGAATCTTCTTCTGCTTGACGAGCCGACCAATCATCTGGATGTGGATGCCAAGGAGGAACTGAAACGGGCGTTGAAGGAATATAAGGGGAGCATTCTTCTTATCTGTCATGAGCCGGAATTTTATCAGGATCTGGCAACGGATGTGTGGGACTGCAGTAAATGGACGACGAAGGTTCTGTAAAGAGCGAAGGAGGAATCAATATGGGCAGATACACGATAGAAAACGAAAAATTAAAAGCTGTTTTTCAGTCTCTGGGGGGAGAGCTGATCTCTCTGGTAAAAAAGGAGAATGGTCAGGAGTATATCTGGAATGGAGATGAAAGATATTGGACCGGCCGCTCCCCTCTGCTGTTTCCGCTGGTAGGGGGACTGAAAAATAATGTCTATACCCATCAGGGAAAGACGTATGAAATGGCAAAGCACGGGTTTGCCAGACGGCGGGAGTTTGAAGTGAAGGAGCAGAAAGAAGAGGAAATCTGGTTTTCTCTTACCGATGATGAAAAGACAAGGGAGAGTTTTCCCTTCTCTTTCCGGCTGGAGATCGGTTACCAGCTTCAGGGGGAGGACTTAAAGGTTCTCTGGAGAGTGGAGAATACAGGGGAGGAAATGATGTATTTTTCCATCGGGGGCCATCCGGCATTTCTTTGCCCTCCCGGCGGGGAGAAACCCTGCTGGCAGGGAGGGTATATAGGCTGTGATGCCAGAGCAGATTATCTGGAATACCGGCTGGTTGATTTAAGTTCCGGCCTGGCTGCTCCGGAGCTTCACATCCAGCCGCTGGTAAATGGTATGTTCAAAGTGGAGAAAGATACTTTTGACCGTGATGCCCTTATGATCGAGAACGGTCAGGTAAAGGAAATCTTTCTGGCGGATGAGCACAGGGTTCCCTATCTTTCCGTCAGATTTGACATGCCTCTGGCAGGTATCTGGTCGCCCATTAAAAAGGATGCTCCCTTTATCTGTATCGAACCCTGGTGTGGCCGCTGTGACGCCGTGGATTTTGCGGGAGAGTGGAAAGACCGGGCATATGGCAATCAGGCGGCACCGGGAGAGGTTTTCTGCAGCGGGTATACGATTTCAGTGAAATAAAAGGAGGATTTTATGTACAGGATTCTTCTGGTAGAGGACGATCGGGTGATCGCCTCTACCATCCGGGAACAGCTTTCCGGCTGGGGGTATGAAGTAACCTGTGTGGAGGATTTCAGCCAGGTGATGGAGCTTTTTGCCCAGGTGGAGCCGCAGCTGGTACTGATGGATATCTCTCTGCCTTTTTACAATGGTTATCACTGGTGCAGCCAGATCAGGCGGGTCTCCAAGGTTCCTATTTTATTTTTATCCTCAGCCTCCGATAACATGAATTTGATCATGGCAATCAATAT
>ENA-OYYN01001159-OYYN01001159.1-human-gut-metagenome-genome-assembly--contig:-NODE-1159-length-10141-cov-5.206623_pt1 | contig 10141 bp, 9 predicted proteins | sample MGYA00243249_ERZ653449 | MGnify/ENA primary metagenome ERZ653449 (study PRJEB26926, sample SAMN06165159) | human gut metagenome | biome: ENVO:00009003; feature: ENVO:2100002; material: ENVO:00002003... | reverse complement strand
TGTATAAGAGACAGAGTTCCTTCTGCCTTATGAAAATGCTTCCATGCCCAGCGGTTTGTTCTCTTCTTCGTCTCGATCAGAGTTCCTGCCGCTTTCTCCACATTAACCAGGGTGACATATCCCTCATCCGTCTCCGGAGTTTCATCCAGAAGGCGGAAAATACGCTCCGCCCCTGCCAGCGCCATAACAATTCCGTTCAGCTGCTGGCTCACCTGATTGATCGGCATGTTAAAGCTTTTGTTAAAAGAAAGGAAGCTGGCCAGTCCCCCCAGCGTAAACCCGCCCACATGATTAAAGGCCAGAATTCCTCCCACAATCGCGCAGACCACATAACTTACATTTCCCAGCTGCGCATTCACAGGCCCCAGCATATTGGCAAATTTGTTGGCGGAATCTGCGCTCTCAAAAAGCTGTTCATTCAGTTCCCGGAACTTCTCCATGCTTTCTTCTTCATGGCAGAATACCTTCACTACCTTCTGCCCTTCCATCATCTCTTCAATGTAGCCGTTCACCTTACCCATATCCACCTGCTGCTTCACGAAATACTTTCCGCTCCGGGAAGCCAAGGCTTTTGTCGCTGACAGCATCACGGCAACCATAACCAGGGTAGTCAGTGTCAGCGGTACATTGAGGATCAGCATACTTACCATAACGCTGACCACGGTAATCGCACTGGAGAGAAGCTGAGGCATTCCCTGGCTGATCATCTGGCGCAGCGTATCAATATCATTGGTATACACAGACATGATGTCACCGTGCGGGTGAGTATCAAAGTAGCGCAGCGGCAGCGTCTCCATGTGACGGAACATTTCTACCCGAAGGTTCCTCAGCGTTCCCTGTGTCACATAAATCATCAGCCGGTTATACAGATAAGTAGACGCCGCTCCCAGCGCATAGAATCCCGCTACCCGGGCCATCGCCAGAAGAAGAGGGCCAAAATCCCGGCTCCCGGTCTCTACCATGGGCTGAATATAATCGTCCACCAGAGTCTTCATAAACATCGTTCCCTGCACATTGGCCAGAACTCCAACCAGGATACCCGCCAGCACTGCGATCAGATGGAACTTGTAATCCTTCCATATATAGGCAAGGATCCGCTTCAGCATTTTTCCCGGATTCTTCACTTCCGGCTTTTCTCCTTTTCCTGCCCCCGGCATTACCGGTCACCTCCATTCTCGTCAAAATCTCCGCTTCCCCTGGTCTGAGACTCATAAACCTCACGGTAGATCTCATTGCTTTCCAGAAGCCTCTCATGGGTATCAAACCCATCTACCCTTCCCTCATTCATGACAATAATCCGATCTGCTCCCTGGACACTGGTAATCCTCTGGGCAATGATCAGCTTGGTCGTACCCGGGATTTCCTCCGCAAAAGCTTTTCTGATCCTGGCATCCGTAGCCGTATCCACCGCGCTGGTAGAATCATCCAGGATCAGGATCTTCGGTTTCTTCAGAAGAGCACGGGCAATGCAGAGTCTCTGCTTCTGTCCTCCCGACACATTCGTTCCGCCCTGCTCGATATACGTATGGTACCCCTCCGGGAAACGCCGGATAAATTCATCGGCACAGGCCAGTTTACAGGCATGCACACACTCTTCTTCCGTCGCATCTTTTTTTCCCCAGCGAAGATTCTCCAGGATCGTTCCGGAAAACAGTACATTTTTCTGCAGCACTACGGCTACTTCATTTCTCAGCGTATCCAGATCATACTCCCGCACGTCCCGTCCGCCTACCATCACCTGCCCCTCCGTCGCATCATAGAGACGGCTGATCAGATTGACAAGGCTGGACTTGGCGCTCCCGGTTCCTCCGATAATTCCTATCGTCTCACCCGGGCGGATCGTCAGATTAATATCCCGCAGCACCGGCTCGCCCTTCTCCTGCTTATAAGAAAAAGAAACATGGGAGAAGCAGATCTCACCATTCTCCACCTGATATACCGGTTCCTCCGGATTCACCAGATCCGTCTTCTCATTCAGGACTTCCGTGATTCGCTCCGCACTGGCCATGCTCATAGTGATCATAACAAAAATCATAGACAGCATCATAAGACTCATCAGAATATTCATACAATAAGTCAGAAGACTCATCAGCTCTCCTGTTGTCAGGGTATCCTGTACGATCATGTGTGCACCCAGCCAGCTGATTCCCAGAATGCAGGAATAAACCGTCACCTGCATAAGAGGCATATTTCCCACAATAATCTTCTCTGCCTTCACAAACATGCGGTAAATGTTATCGCTGGCTTTCTCCAGCTTCTCCGTCTCATATCCTTCCCTGACATAGGCTTTCACCACACGGATCCCCGCCACATTTTCCTGGATACTCTCATTTAAAGCGTCATACTTTTTAAATACCTGATTAAAATATTTGATCGCCCGGCTCATGATCAGAATCAGAAGTGTTCCCAGAACCAGAACTGCGATCAGATAGATACTGGCCAGCCGGGCATTAATAAAGAATGCCATGGTCATGGCACAGACTAGGCTCGCCGGCGCCCGGGTGCACATACGCAGAATCATCTGATAAGCGTTCTGAATATTGGTCACATCTGTAGTCAGACGGGTGATCAGTCCTGACGTGCTGTATTTGTCAATGCTGCGGAAGGAAAATGTCTGAATATTTTCAAACATACTGTTCCGCAGATTCCTAGCCAGCCCCGCCGAAGCCCTGGCTCCATGTTTTCCTCCCATAATTCCAGCCCACAGACCGATCAGCGCCGCTCCGATCATCAGGGCGCCCGTCCGGTATATATGGCTGATATTTCCACCATTTACTCCCTCATCCACAATGGAAGCCATAAGAAATGGTATCATGGTTTCCATCAGAACTTCAAGAATCATAAAGCAGGGGGTAAGAAAGGAATCTTTTTTAAATTCCTTCACCTGCGCTCCCAGTGTTTTCAGCATTTTTCACTCTCCTCTCCTTTTATCACGCGCTCCGCGTTTTCTTCCATTTTTTCTACCACATTCCAAAAGATCTCCTGATATTCCCTGGAAATACCGTCCATCAGACGTGCATCCAGATACTGAATATCTTCTATCACCTGCTGATGACCGCTTTTTCCCTGCTCTGTCAGTACCAGACGTTTTAACCGCCCGTCCTGCTCAACCGGTTCTCTTCGGATATATCCTCTTTTTTCCATCAATTTGAGAATCCCCGTGGCTGTAGATCTGGAAATAGAAAACTCTGCCTCCACATCTTTCTGAAAGATATCCCTTCCTTCCTGTTCATAAAGATAGGCCAGCACATGCCCCTGCGTTTTTGTCACATCTTCCCTCCCCCGCGCTGTCTCATAGGCAAGGAACTGACGCAGAATCATATGACTTAATTTCTTGATCTCTTTACCGATACAATGTTTCCGGCACATATTTTCTCCTTTGGAAAAGGGCTGTCGGAGAGATCGAAGGATCTGACCAAAAGCTCTTTTATAATTCGCTAACTAACTGTTCGCTACATAACTATTATACAGATTTTCACCTGCTTGTCAATTCTGATCTTTTCTCTTTGTATGCCAGACTGCCTCCCCATTGTCCTCTGCGGGCACCACCTGATTGGACACATACTGCACCGTCCCATCCTTCCCAGGACGCACAGTCACCTTATGCGCATACACTTTAGAATCACAGGCATACGGAAATACCACCTGCGCATCCATGGTGATCGTACCGTCTCCATTTTCTGTAAATCCCAATACCTCTGAATAAGGATATTCCGGGTACTCTGTTTCATCAAATCCTCTCGGCCTGTACTCATAAGAAGAAGTCTCCGGATGATACACTGTCTTTTCCCGCAGCTCTGTCCGGTCGATGGAAAAGTATTTCATAATAACCTCTTCAAACTCTTCTTCCGGTATCTGATACACGGCCTCCTCCCCCAGATCTGCTGCCATGACATACGGATTTTCCCCTCCATTTACCTGTTCATAAAAGAGATCATATACATCATAAAAATTCAGACTGCCGAAATCCTCCTCACTCCAGTCTGTAAGAAACAGATTATTCCGCACAAACCCCACAGGATCCAGATAAGTCTGCCTTAATCTTCTGCACTGCTCATCCAGGGGCAGTACCCGAAAGGCTCCATACTCTTCCGAAGTGCTCACCGCCAGACGATACATGTCCTCTGAAAAACAGGCGCCGGAAAACATAAAGTATCCCTCTTCCGTGTACTTCCACTCCTGCGCCCGGTAATTCCCCTCCCAGGTTTTCTCCAGTTTCCCATTCTTATAACTGCAATATTGCCGGTTCACATCCAGCTCCCCGCCACAGGCCTGAAAGTTCCAGATCACACACTCTCCAGTCCAGGAAATCTCAGCCACCGTCGCCTGCACCTCCTCCTTCTGTCCCGCTTTCTCACAGAAAGAGAGGAGCTGTTCACGGCAGGTCATATCAATCTGATTTTCACTGTCCACTGCCGCATACCCCGCTTCTCCCAGCCGGCCGATCATTTCTTTCATGGTATCCTGATCCCGTCGGGCATCTTCTTCCGGCTGCGGATATGCCCGACAAACCTCAAGGATCTCTTCCCCTGCCCGGTCAGCCTCAGCCGTTTCCGCCTCTGTTTTCCCGACGTCAGGATTTTCTTTTCTGCAGCCCGCCAGAACTGCCAGTAAGATCCCCGCTGCCGCCAGGAATCTGATCTTCCCTGAATATCTCCCCGCTGTCTTCATCAGCCTCTTTCTCCCCTTTCGGTTTCGCTTTCGCAACGACTCTCCGGCTTTTTCCATTCACCAGATAAGCCGTCGTCCCAGGATGGAGATCTTCTGCCTCCAGTCTGGAAAATCTTGTATATGGAACACGGATCAGGGGAATCCCTTTTTGGAAACAATACGCATTCTTTTCCCGATCACTCACACGCATTTTCTGATAGCGGGCTTCGGTATCCCATCCGCTGTCCGAATATCCAAAATGCAGCACACCATCATATTCAATCAGATAAGACAGCTTTCCTGCCTCCCAGACAGCAAAGTCAAATCGCCGCTTTCCCTTCATGTCCGGAGGTGAATACTCCGGCTGATAAGAAAGTCCTGCCTCCCTCAGAAGTCTGGCTACTTTCTCATTTCCCCTGGATTTCACGCAGCCGCAGCTGGCTGCTGCCCCTGACACCAGAGCATCCTGCCGGATCTCTTTTTCCTGTCCGCAGCTGCAGAGACATTTCCATATCATTCCTCCGGATCCGTCCCTTCTCCTCCCGCTGTCTCCCAGCACCGTCAGTTTGCCAAATTTCTGCCCTGTAAGATCCAGAATTGCTTCCCTGTGAGAACAGCTGCAGCTGCGCGTATGACCGCTCTTTAATTTGTAAGCGTGTACTTCGCAGTAAGTTCCGCAGTCGCAAAGACAATTCCAGAAAGCCCCCCTGCCTCTCCCTGACTGCTTCCCGATTCCTGTCACTATAAGCTTCCCGAATCGTCTGCCCTCAAGATTTTCACGGCGGACACAGCCACAGCTCACAGTTCTCCCCTGCTTCAGATTTCCACTGGAAACAAAAGTCTCCTGCCCGCAGTCGCAGCGGCATTTCCAGACCACAGCACCGTTTTTCTTTCTCTCTCCGGACAATTCCAGCACAGTCAGAGAACCATATCTGCGCCCTGTAAGATCTTCTGGCACCCTGCTCGGAATACAGCCGCAGCTTTTACCCTTCCGCTGATCAGATCATGTGTCTTACCTTTATAATATCGTCCGCAGTCACAGCGGCAGAGCCAGAGACAGCTTCCCTTCTTTCGTTCCTCCAGCCTCTTCTCTGCTGTGAGAAATGCAAATCGTTTTCCGGTCAGATCGAACTTCTTTCCGGCGGCTTCTGCATTTCTCTTCTTCGTTTTCTCCCGCCGCAGGCAGCCACAGCTTGCAGTACTTCCATTGCGAAGACTGGTTCCCCGAACTGTAATTTCGCCGCCGCAGTCACAGCGGCAGCGATACCAGGCCTGCCTGTCTTTTTTGAGCGGTTCTGCCTGTTCCAGTACAGTCAGCCTGCCATACGTCCTTCCGACCATGGTGATTTTGGGCTGAACCATAACCTCTCTCCCACCTTCCCATCCCGTCTGTCTGATACTTCGATGATAGCGCACTCCCTCCTCCCCGTCAATTCCATTTGCCGGAGGTTTTCTCCCTTTTTTTCCTTCCTTTATTTTCTGTCTTGTCACTTGTAAATTTTTATTGTATAATGACTGGCAAATGCTTTCAGCAGGAGGATTAGCAGAAGATGAATTCCATAACAGAGGAAATCGAAAATTTAAAGCGTCAAAAAAATGCTGTCATTCTGGCACATTATTACGTCCCGGCTCCGGTACAGGAGATCGCGGATTACATAGGAGATTCTTATTATCTGAGCAAAATGGCCCGGCAGACCGATGCGGATGTGATCGTATTTGCCGGGGTGGCCTTCATGGGAGAGAGCGCCAAAATCCTAAACCCGGACAAAACGGTTCTTCTCCCGGATCCAGCGGCGGACTGCGCCATGGCCCATATGGCTTCCGCAGAAAAAATCCAAAAGATGCGCAAAACTTACGAAGATCTGGCTGTAGTGTGCTATATTAATTCCACTGCGGAATTAAAAACCGCCGCCGACGTATGCGTCACCTCATCCAATGCAGTAAAAATTGTAAAGGCTCTGCCGCAGAAAAATATCTTTTTCATTCCCGACGGAAACCTGGCCGCCTATGTGGCAGAACAGGTCCCTGAAAAAAATATCATCCCTAACGACGGCTTCTGCCCGGTTCATGCGGCAATCACCCCGGAACTCATCCGGAAAGCCCGCCGGGAACACCCGGACGCAGAGTTCCTAGTTCATCCGGAATGTATACAGTCTGTCCTTGCACTGGCTGATTTTACCGGCAGTACTTCCGAGATTATCCAGTATGCCGAAACTTCCGACAAAAAAGAATTTCTCATCGGAACAGAAGAAGGGGTCCTGTATGAACTGAAAAAACGCTGTCCCCAAAAAATCTTTCACTCTGTCATGGACGGTCAGCTCTGCCGGGATATGAAACGGGTCACCCTGGAGAAGATCCGGGACAGCCTGAAAAACGGAACCGGAGCAGTTCAGATTCCCGCCTCCACGGCAGCGCTGGCTCAGAAATCTCTGGATGAAATGCTGCGGCTGGCGAAATAGGAGGACGGAATTTATGAAAACCATAAAAACAGACGTGGCAATCGTGGGAAGCGGAGTCAGCGGTCTTTTCGCCGCCCTGCATCTCCCGCCCCGGATGAATGCCGTGCTCCTCACCAAAGAAGAGCTGCAGCACAGTGATTCCTACCTGGCTCAGGGAGGAATCTGTGTACTCCGGGATGAAAATGATTATGACAGCTTTATGGAAGATACCTTAAAAGCAGGCCACTACGAAAACCGGCGGGAATCTGTGGATATTATGATTCGCTCTTCCCGGGAAATCATCCGGGAACTAATCGAATACGGAGTGGACTTTGCCCGCGAGGGCGAACACCTCGCCTACACCAGGGAAGGCTGCCATTCCAGGCCCCGGATCCTGTTCCACGAAGACATCACCGGGGAAGAGATCACCAGCAAACTTCTGGAAGCCGTAAAAAAGCTGCCCAATATTACAATTCTGGAACACACCGCCATGCTGGATCTGATCGAGGAGGGGAACTGCTGCCTCGGCCTTCTGGCTTCCAGCCGGGAAAAAGAGATTTTTGGTATCCGGGCAGATCACACCATCCTGGCCTGCGGCGGAATCGGCGGACTGTACCGCCACTCCACCAACTATCCCCACCTGACCGGAGATGCCCTGGCTGTTTCCCTGAGACACGGGATCCGTCTGGAACATCTTAACTACGTCCAGATCCACCCCACTACCCTCTATTCCAGGAAACCCGGCCGTCGTTTTCTGATCTCGGAGTCTGTGCGCGGCGAAGGCGCCAAACTCTACAACGCGGCCGGAGAACGCTTTGCCAGCGAAGTGCTCCCCCGGGATCTTCTCACAGCCGCCATCCAGAAGCAGATGGAACTGGATCAGAAACCTTTCGTCTGGCTGGATATGACCGGACTGGGTGAAGATACGATCCTGCATCATTTTCCCCATATCTACGAACATTGTCTGGAAGAAGGATTTGATGTCACAAAAGACTGGATCCCCGTGGTTCCGGCCCAGCACTATTTCATGGGCGGCATCTGGGTGGATCAGAACAGCCATACCTCCATGGATCACCTCTATGCCGTAGGGGAAACCAGCTGCAACGGCGTTCACGGCGCCAACCGCCTGGCCAGCAACTCTCTGCTGGAAAGCCTTGTCTTTGCCAGACGCGCCGCCCTCCATTTAACAGAGGCAAGTCAAAAAGAGCAAACCTCCCGGGAAGAAGCCGTTCTTTCCCGCCGCTTTGAAACGCGCTGTCAGGAAGCCCGGGATTACGTTCATGCCCAAAAAGACAGGCTGGCAGAAATTTATAAAGAAAAAATACTTCAGGAAATGAAAAAGGAGAATCATACGAAATGAATACTATTACCATGAACTTAAATGCAGACAATCTGATCAGACAGGCCCTTCAGGAAGATATTACCAGCGAAGACATTACCACCAACGCTGTCATGCGTGAAGCAAAGCAGGGCGAAGTTCAGCTTCTGTGCAAAGAGGACGGTGTGATCGCCGGTCTTGCCGTCTTCGCCCGCGTCTTCACCCTGCTGGATCCCGGAACTGAGACAGAATTTTACGTACAGGACGGAGATACTGTACAGAAGGGACAGCTTCTGGGCGTGATTCGCGGAGACATCCGCGTTCTTCTCTCCGGTGAACGCACTGCCCTGAACTATCTGCAGAGAATGAGCGGTATCGCCACCTACACAAGACAGATCGCCGATCTTCTCAAAGACAGTAAAACAAAACTGCTGGATACCAGAAAGACTACACCCAATATGCGGATTTTCGAAAAATACGCAGTCAAAGTGGGCGGCGGCTATAACCACAGATACAATCTCTCCGATGGAATCCTGCTGAAGGACAACCACATCGCAGCTGCAGGCGGCGTAAAAGAAGCCATCCAGATGGCCAAAGAGTATGCCCCCTTTGTCCGCAAGATTGAAATCGAAGTGGAAACACTGGACATGGTGCAGGAGGCTGTGGATGCCGGCGCTGATATTATCATGCTGGACAATATGACTCCCGAAAACATGAAGGCCGCCGTAGAACTCATCGACGGCAGAGCAGAAACGGAATGTTCCGGAAACGTAACCCGGGAAAATATAGAACGCCTGATTTCCATCGGCGTGGACTATATCTCCAGCGGCGCTCTGACCCATTCCTCTCCTATTCTGGATCTTTCTTTAAAAAACCTTCGCGCAGTATAAGTTTCTGATGTATAATGGATGGAGAACCAAAAGAAAGGATCTGAAAAATGGTTGGAGAAATGCGCAGACAGGAAATCCTGAAATATATCGCGGGCAGCAGGAAGCCGGTATCCGGCACGAAACTGGCTGAACTTTTTCAGGTGAGCAGACAGGTGATCGTACAGGACATCGCCCTTCTGCGCGCCGCAGACTATGACATCATCTCCACAAACAGGGGCTACCTCTGCGGCGCTCTGAAAAAGGCAGAACGGGTTTTTCACGTTTTTCACCGGGACGACCAGATTGAAGCAGAACTCAATGCCATCGTAGACTGTGGGGGAACGGTAAAGGACGTTTTCGTCCAGCATGAAATCTACGGAGAACTGAAGGCTCCCCTGCAGATCAGTTCCAGGATTCAGGTCAGACAGTTTCTGGAAGATATCAAGTCCGGAAAGTCAAAGCCTCTGACCAACCTTACATCCGGCCACCACTGCCATACTGTCCTCGCCGACAGCGATGAAATCCTGGATCTGATCGGGCATTCCCTCCGGGATCTGGGAATCTGTGACGCCTGACCAGTCGGAAAACGGGCAGAAAAAGAAGAGGCTTTCAAAACAGCCCCTGCTTTTTCTGCCCGTTTTTTTATGCCGCCTCGATCTTCTCCCAGTAAGAAAGCATCCGTCTGCGGTTCTTTCCAAAAAATCTCACGCCTTCTTCCCCGTCTCCGGGAACCACCAGCTCTTCCATATGCCTGCCCAGAAGTATGCTTAAAGCGTACAGATGATCCAAAGAGGGCATCGTCTTCCCCTTAAACCACCGATATACCGGCTGAGGGCAGGACAGACGCAGATATTCCTGCACTTCCC
>ENA-OYYN01001157-OYYN01001157.1-human-gut-metagenome-genome-assembly--contig:-NODE-1157-length-10168-cov-5.544349_pt1 | contig 10168 bp, 18 predicted proteins | sample MGYA00243249_ERZ653449 | MGnify/ENA primary metagenome ERZ653449 (study PRJEB26926, sample SAMN06165159) | human gut metagenome | biome: ENVO:00009003; feature: ENVO:2100002; material: ENVO:00002003... | reverse complement strand
ACGAGATCTAGTACGGTCTCGTGGGCTCGGAGATGTGTATAAGAGACAGCAATAGTACATTAATATTAAATTTACTCACCATCTTTTTTGCTCCAATCTATTCCTTGTGGCTTTTCTGTTATAATATTGTTTGTATCAATATTCTGTCGCATAGCGTACATTTCTGATGTCACTGATGCTGTATCATATGGCAATTTATCTATTTTACTTTGTAACTCCGATAAACCTTTTTTTAATTCCCCTAAACTCTCCTCTGTATCTTCATTTATCTTACGAACCTCTACTACTGTATTATGTAATTCATTTGTAGTTTCCGTCATTTGATTTCTAATTGCTTCAGTTTTTCCCTCTCCCGTAATACTCAAAATAATAGCAACTACTGATAACACAATCGATGTAACCGTACTTGCAAAAGAAAACTGCGATATAAAATCTGGATTATTTGCAGTTCCTGACACTATTACCCACATTGCTATAGATATACATATACACGATATATATCTAATATGCAGCTTTATTTTTTCATATTTCAACATTATATTATATTTGCTATCATTTTCTATTTTATTTGCCAACTTTATACTCCCATATTTATATTCTCCAAATATGGTAACTTATATCCTTGCAAAAAGCAACAAAAAGCTTTATTGTTTTCTTATTTGCTTTTTTAAATATCTGTCCACAGCCATGCGGCATCCGTCCGCTGTATTTCCTCCACCCATGCGCTCGGCTACCTGCTGCCACGACAGCTCTTCAATGTATTTATATTTAATCATACGTCTCATCTGACTGTCATCAATCGAATTTATGTACTCCTCTATCTCTGAAATCTTTTCGTCTAACTTTTCTTCTATCTCACTCCATCTTTTTTTACGCAATATCAGCCTGCTTTTCTCCCGATGATACCTCGGGTATGGAAATCCCTCTATCGAAAAATGCTGTATTCCTCCGTTTCCACCCGACACCGAATCCTTTTCCTTGTATCCTTTTTCTTCCAACTCTGCGATACGTTTTTCAATATTGTTAATTATTCTCTCATTATCTGCTTTTTCCTGCTTGAGACTGTTATACTGCTCTAACGCTCTTTTTATATCAATCATTTCTACCTCCCACATTGTCTGATTTTTATTTTTATGATATAATCAGTTCATCTGTAGGGATAAAGGATACCTGTGTTGCTGGAATTAGGCAGGTATCCTTTTTTATGTATTATATATACATTAGCTTCAATGATTTTACTTATATCAGAAAAATGGTATTTTATTCGATATATCCCTGGTTGGCATATGCCGCACATTCTCTGTCTGTCTTTAGTATGTGATTTTTTATCATATACTGTCTCATTTCCGATACAGACAAACCAAATTCACTGGCACACTCAGGTATTGTTTTCCCGGCGCAATAGTATTGCAATCTGACGTCGTCGGGATTTAACTGCTGTTTTTCCATATTTTTCGTCTCACATGCCTCCTTACAATATTTTACTCTTATATTATCTACATCTCTGCGTTTTTAACTGTTCAGCGTAAGGACACTTCTCATAGTATTTACATACATGAAGCTCAAACCTGTAACGCTGTCTGCGGACTACAGTGCCTTTGTAATCGCAGCACACATCACAGTTATTATTTTTATATTCTTCATCACTTATAATTCTTATGATTGTTCACCTGCCTCGTGTAGAGCCTCCGCCTCATCTATCTCTGTTTTACGCATTTTAAAATACATATCAAACATTTCTCCTAACATTTTGTTTGCTGTATTCGATAAAGCAAATACTATCTGCTCACTATGTAATAAAATAAAATCAAGCAATCTAACTGTCGCCGCATATTTGTTTTGCAGTTCAGCAACTTCTTCGCACTTCTTTGTGTATAGCCTGTCTACTTCCCGGAGCTGTTCCGGTGTCAGTCCTAATGCCTTAAATTCTTCAAGCCTTTTTTCGTAAATTCTTACAGTCATGCCGACAGAGCATTTATCACAATCAGTTCTGTTGCACATAACCATGTCATTGTATTTACATCTCATAGCTTTTCTCCTTTCCCAGTCAGCTCATCTATGCTCATCTGACCCGGTATGTCCTGCGTCTGTTCGCATTTCTGCAATTCTTCCGTCATTTTTATAAGCATCTGGGCGTTAAGGATAATCTTCTCATTATCGCGGTCAGATATATTTGACCTGATTTTTTCATTAACTGCTGCCATCTCTTCATACATTATGTATTTCCAGTCCTTTTTATTTTCGGAAATGCTCTCACATTGAGTATTTATCACATTTGTGGCATTTTCGGACTGCTTTTCAGGTTTACTCTCCGGCTTCTCTCTGTCCTGTTTTAACGTCTGAAGCTTCCTTTTTACTTTCTCATGTATTTTTTCAGGCTTTTTTGCAGGCTTTTCCGAGACTATCTCAGATTCTTTAGGGATTGTATCAGACTCTTTTGTTATTGCATCGTGATTATCTGTGATTACCTCTGTTTCGGGATAATCAATGTTGTATACCCTCTCCCACGTATGCTTTGCGTCTTTTGCATACGCAGGGGTAAATATCCTTATGAATATCTTTATAAGAGTCTGTGCATTTACGCTGTCCTTATCGCCATTTCGCATATTAGTAAAAGTAAACACTCCTGTCTCTGCATTTACCGTTATTAATATTTTTCCTATACCTGAAAGTCTTACATATTCTTTCATAATCTCTGATGGTGCAAGATTTTCAATAACCGTTTCCGTGCGTACTAACCCGTATTTTGTACGACACGCAATATCCCATATTTTTTCATATGCACCAGTATTGTCTTTGAAATACTGATATAACGATTTCTCGGCAAGGCTGCTGAACATTTCTGCTTCGTCAGTCTCAAGCATAACCTCAATATCCGTCTTTTTATTTTCTTCATGATACTCTTTTTTTATTTCCTGAATGTCTGACCTGGTCATCTGCGGTGTGAGTTCAGCTATTATTGCGTCAGGAAGCTGTAACATCTCCTGAAGCTTTGCAATACCGAAATGTTCATATTGTTTCTGAAGGCGAGGCGAATAACCGTTTTCGGAAAATCTGTCATTTATCGCTATGTAGCGGCTGACCTGGTCCTTTTGCAGTCCATATTCTTTAAGTGCCATTTCAGTGACGCTTTTATAACTGCTGCCGATTAGTATATTAGTATCACGTGCACGCTTTAACAGGTATCCGATTACAACAAACGTCTCTATTGCCTGCTTCATAGCCATATCAAGCATTATTTTATATGTTCCGTACTCAGATACCTGTGTCAAATCTACTCCCGTCAGATTGATCTCATTTAAATCTTCCATACTTTCTCCTCTCTTAAATCGCTTCAAGGAAGTCCTCTTCCAAAGCTTTTAGTACTCTTGTGTTTCTTTGCTGTTCAAGTTCTTTGATATTCTGACTACGCTTGATAGCACTTGTCTTTGCCATCTCCAAGTCTTTATCTTTTAATCTTTTTTTAATTTCTTTCTGCCACTCTTTTAAAAATCCTCTTATCAGTTCAATTCCCGGCTCTTCATCATAACGTGACCTGTGCTGGCGTACTGTTCCACCCGGTTCAAATTCTATTGTGTAGAAAGGAACTTGCGCATCTTCCCGCCTTCGCAGGAAAGCTATATACGTCTCGTTGCTTCGTATTCTGTCAAAGTATCTGTCAGAGCTTCCTACACAGTGATGCAGTGCTGCACCCTCCTGCACTATCTGAATTAAACTGTCAGGAATTATCATCATGTACTCATCATTTGCATACTCGTATTTTGCCTTAATTTCCCTTAATATCTCCTCACAGCCTGGGTATTTTTGTCTCATATTCTCCGCTTCGGCTTCGCGCTGCTCCGTGTCTTTATTCATGTCTGCAATTATTCTGTCCCTTTCGATTGCAATTACAGCTTCATCATGTCTTTGCTTTAGATTCCTTGGCCTGTAAATCATCTCATCGTCAATATTTTTATGAAGTGTCACACACATGGAAATATAATCAGCATACTGGTTTAGAATCTCTCTGACGGTTTTTCCTTTATAGCTTTCTGACTGCTGCCTTGTTATATAATTTACCGTCTGCTCGGCTGACATATGTTTTAACAGCACATTAAAATCCTTAGGATATAATTCATTATTCTGCATGAACTTAAGCACTTTATCCGTTATTTTCATATTGTGCTGTTCCGAATACTGAAGCCATGCAAGCTCCAGCTCTCCGCCATTTATGTCTCTTAATCTGTGTATTTTCTGCGTATCTTTTAATCCAAATACTTCATTAATGTTTTTTCCATCATATATGTTTAACGCCCCATAGTAACCGCTGTCTAAAGATATCTTATTTACAAATTCATTCAGCAGCTTATAAAAGCGGTTTTTATATATATACTCAAAGGCATTAATTACTTCTGAAGCTGTCGCCGCAATGATTTTGTGATAAGGTATTTTATAACCGTCTGCTGCCATTTTTTTAATAATTCCTGCGGTTATTTCCGTATGTCTTCCCTCAAGCGCCTCTTCTATACCGCCGGGATAAAGAATCTGTGCATTAATACATCTCTGGCCGTAATTATGCTTATTGTCAAATTTCTGTCCGTCAATTATAAGTTTCTTTCTTGGATCCGTGATTTCTCCGTCATAATAACCAAACGAATATATCCCTTTGTATAGGACATTTTTTTTATTTTTATACATGATTATCCGTGCAGCCTCTGAGAGCTTGGTTTTTCTTGTATTCCAGTACCATGAAAGAAGTACGTCAAATGATCTGTATACGCTTATTTCATCATCTATTTTTTGTAATATTGCAAATGAGGTAACTCTTTTCTGATTATCAGTGCGTTTTTTAACCTGTATGTGCTTTTTACATTCCGGGCATATAATCATGTCATTATGCCGCACCTTTGCTCCTTTATCCGCCCTCTTTGCTTTTGTTTCTTCAAAAAACGCTCCGCAGGCAGTGCATGAATACTCAGCCTTACTTTTAATATAAAATGCGAAGTCCTTCGCGCCCGTGATTTTATGGATCCATTCATCTATTCCCTGCGGAAGCTCCTTCACCTTTGACATCAGCCGGTTTATCCTGTCAACTCTATTTTCTTCCGCCTGCTGGCGCTTATTCCATGCGTATTTTGTTTCGACACTGTCAAGTTTATCAAGCGCACAGCTTCCATACACATGTTTAAACAAATTATTGATTATGCCCTCATCGTCTTTTGAAGCAAACTTTGCATCGCTTCTGTATAAATTACTGCAATATACATCAGGCTTTATTCCGAGCAGATTACAGAGCTTGCGTCTGCTCCAGCTTTTTTTGTCAAACTGCTCATATTCTCCGGTTGTGTGGTTTATACACTGCCTCCCGCAGTAATCACCGTCTTTAAACACGTCAAGTATTATATAATCATCTAAATACTGAACTGTTATTACATAGCCTTTTCTCTTTGTTTTTATAGGGGCTATATTTTCAAGCTGTTTTCTCTTCACTTTCAATCAATCTCCCTTCCGTTAAAGTATAAAAGGTATCCGCTTTTATATTTTTTGTGCCTGGGACTAAAATTCTCATGGCTGTTATGATACCCGGCTCCGGCTCTTCAATAAGTCCTATAATGCTTCCTGCACCTCCCTTTACGCGCGGAGTCCTGCTTCTTGCTATAAATACATTATTTTTACCCTTCGCAAATCCCTGCTTTCCTGACCACGCTGTCTGCCACGGACGGTTAGGGTGTTCATACATATACAGCATTGCCCTGTAAGCCATTTCACGCTCATCTATTTCTTTTAGAAGCGTCATTTTCGTGCAGGCTATCTTACTGTCACAATCTGTTTCATCTATACTTCCGCCTGCCTCAACTATAAAGTACCGGTTTCCCATTCCAGGCGGATACCATATGAAGCAGTCAAGGGGATATTCCGCACAGTGAAATCCCGTGCTTGCTGTCCTACTGTAATCCGTTTCATATGTCTGTCCTGCTTCATACTGATAAACTCCTTTTCCACACGTGGCCGTAAGTCTTTCAGTAAATCCTTTGTAAGCTATCATAATGTCTCTTTTCCTGTATAATATTTGTAAATTATGTTTTTCAGGTTCTTTTTATCAGGGAAACCTACATCAAGCGGAGGATTTAAGCCTGCTGCCTTAACCACTTTATTAGGAACATGTGTCCTGTTTTTATAAGAATACTCAAGTATTTTACCCAGGCACTCTGACAGCCTTTTGCCCTTTTTTCTTACTGCCCCGGTAAGCTCCCTGTCATCTGCACACAGCTGCATTATATAGTCTTTCCAGTCGCTTATTATGCCCTCTGCCTTTAAATCTGCTGCCTCAATATTTAATTTACCGTCTGCTGCCATACAATCATTTACAAGCTCATCCACATATCCGTTTATGTAATCATCGACATCTTCTTTATCGATACCGTTTTCTGACGCCAGCGCATACAGAGCTTCATTGTCTCCCTCTTTGAGCTGGGCGGCTGCCGCTCTGTTTAATTCCTCTGCACTGTCAAATTCTCCAAATTTTTCAAACATTCCTGCTCCTTCCTTATGGTAAATCCCCATAATTTTCAACATGAATACCGTGCCATGAAATCCTTTTGCCGCAGTTTCCACAGTAATCAAGGTTCCATAATCTCATTACTTCAAATCCGCAGTACGGACAAAAGCCATATGTAAGCTTTTCCTTTGTATCCCATGACGCAGCTATAACCTTTAATATTTTTTCACCGTCTTTTATGTGATATGGGCCTGTTGTTACTACCGGAACGCCCACACCATTTTGCTTGTCATATTCAGGTATCATCGCATCTCCTATAAGAAATTCTTCTGAAATATCTCCATATATTTGTCGTGTCCATATATATCCTCAAAGGCCTGCTGTGCAATGCGCTTAAGCATTAAATCCACCTCGGGATTCTGATGCGGAGCCTCAGGACCGTATATATGATGTCTTTCACGACACATGTACGCATAAAGACCATACTTTTCCGCAAGCTGTCTGTTTGCATTACCATGTATAAAATGGTGCTTATCAAGCCCTGTATCCGGAAGTCTGCCGAAATATCCCATTTTTTCAGCTTCCATTCTGCAAAGGTAACATTCCTTTGTATCCTGTAATATACTTTTATTTTTTGCCATCGTCTGACTCCTTTATCCTTTTTAATTCACTGTCCATCCATGTTGAAAAGCTGTGCTTTTCATTAATGCACATAACCGCATGTTCCTTTGTAAGGTTAACGTACTGCTGCCACAATTCAGCATTCTTGACAGGCTTATTTCCGGCATTTCTCCAACTGTTCTTTTCCCACTGGATAACCCAGTGATTATTGACGCTGTTTAAAATGTGTTCACAACGAGTAAATACTCGTATTGAGCACGGTTTTACTATCCGTTTAAGCGCCTTTATAAGCGCTGTAAGTTCGGCCTGATTTTCAGTACATTTTTCAATACATCCGCTGCCTTTTCTTGTCTGTATTCCGTTCTTTGTTTCACAACCTAATATATACATGTAATATGCCTTTTTCCTTATTGCAGGCCCTTGCGCTGTCGTCTGTATGTATATATTGACCTGGTACACCTTATCCGCCCCCTTTCTTTAAACTTGCACCGGTGCAACTTTGCGCATCGTGTAAGTTAAGTATTTATAACCAAATTCTGTATAACCGCTTTTTAGCGTGTTCGGATCCAGCACATAACCGTCAATAGCTTTTATTCGCATATTGAACGTATTTGCTTTTACTATTTTTTTAATTATCAGAGGCTTTTTTAAGTTACGTGACGGATACCACCGTTTGCCAATGAGTCTGCCCTCCGTTTCCTCTGTTTCAAGTGAATATTTTAAGAAATATTTTGCTATTGCAGAGTAATCGCCTCCGCTCCATAACGCCTTGGCGTCAATTCCTCCTTTATCCCAGCAGTCCCGGATTATCCTGATATCACATACGGACATCAGTATGTGAACATGTGCTGCTCCTCTTTTCCCTAATTCCTTGACGTATATGTACTTAAGCGTTAATCCTGATTTCTTAAATACTTTCCTTATACGCCTTAAAAACAGCTCAATATCTTTTTGCATATCAGTGCTTGTCCCCGGTCTTTTATCTTTTAAATATGTAAGCGTCACAAGCATGCCCGTGTCATCCGTAAAATTAGCTGCCATAAGTCTCGTCAATTTCCGTAGTGCTTCATAATAATTAACTTTCTTCTGACAATCACACGTTTCCTTATTTCTGACATTTCTTTTTTCACCTTTTACGTTGTATCTTAGCGTGTGATATTTTCTTACCTCTAACATATTTCCGGCCAGGCATATCTCCTTTATGTATGGCATATAATTTCTGTCTCCTCAGGTCCTTTAGTTAATCATTTAATCAAGCTGTAAAAGGGGATTTTAACCCCTTATTTTCTAAGTTGACGTATGCCCGTTACCATGCTATAATAAGCATGGTTTTAGTATATTCAGGGCATATTTGTCCGGGGAAATGGTTGCGCATTTCCCCTATTTTTTTATGTACTACTCATTTATGAAGCCTATGAGCTTACCGTCCTTAATTAATGACGTCTTATCTTCTTTCTCAAACTTATCAATACAATCCTGAATAGTTGAAAATTCGTCAGCACTCTCATAGGTAGGTTTATTTATATATTTATCCATGTTCTTCTCCTCTCCTGCGTATTTCTCATTGTTACGTGTGATATATAATTTAAGGTGCTTGTTTTAATTCAGCCGCCTTTACTGAATTCATTACCGCAATCTTTTTTTAGTATTCTCTGTAAACCTTTTATGGCTCCCTTGGTATCACCTGAGAATATCTGACCCCTGATTGTTCTGTACTGTTGAGGCTTTAATTTATCCCTGCAGGCTTTTAACTGCATTAATACCTTATAATCAGCGTCATACATTGCCTTTTCCCTGCCTTTTCTATTGTTTTTCCGGTACATATCCCATGGCTTCCATCGCTTGGGCGTTCAACCGTTTTCCATACTCTTGTTTCTGTGCTTCTGTCAGACAGTCAAAGTCTATGATTTTGTCATTATCAATGATTTTTATAATTATTTTCATAGCTTCACCTCTCATTCTTTCTAACCAGTATATGTATCTGTGCTTGTACGCTTGAATAGTGCTTAATTCTTTAAATTTTTCAGGAATTCTCTTATCTCTTCTTTCTGCTTTTTTATGAATTCATTAAGTACATCATCATTTATCGTACCCAAAGCTTTTTCCTGCATTATTTTGTGAAGTTTTGCTTCTTTTTCTATAATGCTGTTTTTCAACTCATCTTCGCTCATAAATCCTGCATCTATCGCGGGTTCAATATCTGCTTTGGTATACCCATTTTCATGCAGAGCACTGATGATCATTGCTAACTCAGCCATTGTCGTTATTCCAACCCCATTTATTTTTACTGTTCCTGTTTTTATATCCGCTATAATCATTGTTTTTTCACCTTTCTTGACTTGTATTTTATGTGTGATTTTTTTATACTGTTTTTATAAAACATATTATTAATCCCTTGACATCAACCACAGAAAAAATATTATGTAAAGCGTTGTAATTAATTCATTTTTTGTAACCATATATATAAAAACTGTGGTTATTATAAACAGAAGAAATTCTCCCATCTGTTCCTCCTTTTTAATCTTTTCCTAATTAGACACCTTGTCTTATTCTTTCTTAGCTCCTATACTTTAATTACAGGATGTTGACGAAAGTAAATATAACGAACTTCACAAACCAAAAACTCTTATATAATACTTATCAATGGAAGCAGCCTTTGAACGTCCGATAAAATTCCTGATGCACGACTTGTTGTCATTTGCTCTTCTTTTGCTAATGCTCTTATTTTCTTATCTGTTATAATCATACTACTTACCTCCACCATCAATATATTTTATTATAAACTTTTGATTTCAAATTGCAATACATTATTCAGAAATATTCAGATTTTAACTTGACATTTCATCCATTATATGAAAGTACACATAAACACTGGCTTTCACCACTGTATACCTTATGGAGGTATGGTCCACCATACGTCAATAAGGTATATTATAATAAGGAAGTTAAATAAGCCAAAAAACGACTTTATATATTCTTTTATATCTTATTTGGCGAAAATGTCAATAGTTTTTTATATGACCTGTCTCTTATACACATCTCCGAGCCCACGAGACCGTACTAGATCTC
>ENA-OYYN01001151-OYYN01001151.1-human-gut-metagenome-genome-assembly--contig:-NODE-1151-length-10206-cov-5.295537_pt1 | contig 10206 bp, 7 predicted proteins | sample MGYA00243249_ERZ653449 | MGnify/ENA primary metagenome ERZ653449 (study PRJEB26926, sample SAMN06165159) | human gut metagenome | biome: ENVO:00009003; feature: ENVO:2100002; material: ENVO:00002003... | reverse complement strand
CATACGAGATCTAGTACGGTCTCGTGGGCTCGGAGAGGTGTATAAGAGACAGATATTCCGCAGTCAGCCGCTTGTCTGATTCAGGCAGGTCAGGGGCCTGCTTCTTCGTTTATTTTATAGCATTTACCGCCTTTTTTCAATACTCTTTTCCACAACTTTCACATTGCCGGCGCCGAACTCCTGCTCCAGCAGAGCAGTCAGTTCTTCACTTACCGCCACGCTCCTGCTGGGGGGAAGCTCCTTCTTCGCCCGCTCAGCCCGCAGGTAGAGCACCACCTGATCACGTCCGTCCGCATCTTTGAGCAGCTCATAGAGGCGGGGCACCCTTGCCTCGTAGGTCCTTCGGTCAGGGAACTGGATCCACAGCTGCTTTACCTGTACCATTTCCACCGGTTCTCCCGCAAAGGGAAGGATCTTCTCACAGATCAGCTTGCTGGGCTTATCATCCTCCGCCGATACCCGTCCCTGGATGAACACCTTCGCATCCACTTCCATCCGGGAAGCATTCTTCTCATAATCCCGGGGAAATACCAGGATTTCCACTGTTCCCACCAGATCTTCCAGCGTCAGAAATGCCATGGTCTTATTATTTTTTGTATATTTTATACTCTTCTCCGTGATCATTCCGCCCACAATGACTTTCTCTCCATCCCGGATCCGGGGCTGTCCCGTCTCCTCATCCGGCTGAAAATCCAGTGTGACTGCGCTGATCCCCCGTCTCCACTGCTCTTCATATTCTTCCAGAGGATGGCCGCTGATATACACGCCCAGCACTTCTTTTTCAAAGGCCAGACGGCTCTCCTTGCTGTACTCTCCCACCGGAGGCATCTTGATCTCATACTCTTTTTTCTCTTCCTCGCCCATAAAGTCAAAGAGACTCATCTGGCCGGTCATAGACTCCTTTTTCTCCCGGTTTACGGTGTCCATCACCTGAATATAGATCATCATCATCTGCTTTCTCGTGCCGTCCAGACAGTCAAAAGCTCCCGATTTGATAAAGTTTTCGATAATCCTTTTGTTCAGTTCCTTCCCGGTCATCCGCTCCACAAAATTCTTCAGGCTGGTAAAGGCTCCGGAACGGTTCCGCTCTTCTTCCACCGCCTCCATCACCGGTTTCCCGATCCCCTTGATGGCCGACAGCCCGTAACGGATGCAGTTATTTTCCACCGTAAAATTCCCCTCACTATGATTGATGTCCGGAGGAAGCAGCGTAATCCCCATTCTCCGGCAGTTCAGGATGTATTCCGCCACTTTTCCCGGATTGTCAATGCAGGAAGTCATAAGCGCCGCCATAAACTCTACCGGCAAATAGTATTTCAGCCAGGCAGTCTGATAGGAAACCACCGCATAGGCTGCCGCGTGAGATTTATTAAACGCATACTTGGCAAAATCCAGCATATCATCGTAAATCTTATTGGCCGTCTTCTCATCAATTCCCCGGGAGAGGCAGCCCGGAACCCCTTCTTGGGGATTCCCATAGACAAAGTTCTTCCTCTCCTGCTCCATCACCGACGCCTTCTTCTTACTCATGGCACGGCGCACCAGATCGCTCCGCCCCAGCGTATAACCGCCCAGGGAACGGACGATCTGCATTACCTGCTCCTGATACACAATACATCCGTAGGTCGGCTCCAGGATTTCCTCCAGCTGGGGACAGTCGTAGGTGATCGTCTCCGGGTGATTTTTTCCTTTGATGTACTTGGGGATAAAATCCATAGGACCGGGGCGGTACAGGGAAATCCCGGCAATAATATCCTCCAGGCTTTTCGGCTTTAACTCCTTCATGAAGTTCTTCATGCCCTCACTTTCCAGCTGGAAAACCCCTTCACATTTTCCGCTTCCGATCATTTCCAGCACTGCAGGATCATTATAATCAATCCGGTCCATATCGATCTCTTTTCCGGTACTTCTCTCGGCAAGCCGCACCGCATTCTGGATCACTGTAAGGGTTCTAAGCCCCAGGAAATCCATCTTCAGAAGACCCAGTTCCTCCAGCGTGGTCATGGTAAACTGCGTTGTGATGGAGCCGTCGGAAGCTCTGGAGAGGGGAACGTACTCATCCACCGCCTTCTGGCTGATCACCACTCCCGCCGCATGCATGGAAGTATGCCGGGGCAGCCCCTCCAGCCTCTTTGCCATATCGATCAGATAATGCATCTCTTCATCTTCCTGATACAGCTTTTTCAGCTCCTGATTCATCACCAGCGCCTTATCAATGGTAATGTTCAGCTCATTCGGGATCATTTTCGCCACGGAATCCACCACCGCATAGGGCAGGTCGAGAACCCGCCCCACATCCCGGATCACACCCCGGGCCGCCATGGTACCGAAGGTTACAATCTGAACCACCCGGTCCTTCCCGTATTTTCGGGAGACATAATCGATTACTTCCTGCCTCCGCTCGAAGCAGAAATCAATATCAATATCGGGCATCGTCACCCGCTCCGGATTTAAGAATCGCTCAAAGAGCAGATTATATTTGACCGGATCCAGCTTCGTAATCCCCAGCGTATAGGAAACCAGGCTGCCTGCCGCCGATCCACGCCCGGGTCCTACCATAATGTCATGATCCCGGGCATATTTGATAAAATCCCACACGATCAGGAAATAATCCACATATCCCATGGTTTTAATCGTATTCAGTTCATAGTCCAGCCGTTCCTTCAGTTCCTCCGTCACCGGCTGATACCGCTCCTCCAGTCCTTCCCGGCAGAGCTTCTGCAGGTATTCCCAGGAAGTGTACCCCCCCGGTACATCGTAGCGGGGCAGCTTGGTCACTCCAAACTCGATCTCCACATGACACCGATCCGCGATCTTCTGCGTGTTCTCCAGCGCTTCCGGCGCATAGGGAAAGAGCTGTTCCATTTCCTGGGGTGATTTCACATAATACTGGCCGCCCTCATAGCGCATCCGATCCTCGTCCGTAATCTTCTTCGCCATCTGGATACACAGCAGGATATCGTGGGAGTCCGCATCGGAATCCAGCGTATAATGCACATCGTTGGTGCATACCAGCGGGATCCCCGTCTCCTGATTCAGGCGGATCAGCTGCTGATTGACGATCTGCTGTTCGGCAATCCCGTGATCCTGCAGTTCCAGAAAGAAATTATCGTCTCCGAAAATATCCCGGTAGCGCAGCGCCGCCTTCTTTCCTTCTTCATACAGCCCTTTTGAAAGATTTCTTGCAACTTCGCCGGCCAGGCAGGCGCTCAGCGCAATAATTCCTTCATGATATTCTTCCAGAAGTTCCAGATCCACCCGGGGCTTATAGTAGAAACCGTCCACGAACCCCTTTGATACAATCTTCATCAGATTACTGTAACCCTGATTATTCTCCGCCAGCAGAACCAGATGGTAGTACCGGTCATTTCTTCCTCCCGCCTCCTTGTCAAAGCGGGAGCCGGGCGCCACGTAGACCTCGCAGCCGAGGATGGGATTGATCCCCGCCTCCTTTGCCGCCCTATAAAAATCAATGCAGCCAAACATGACCCCGTGGTCAGTGATCGCTGCACTGTTCATGCCCAGGTCTTTCACCCGGGCAACGTATTCTTTTATTTTATTGGAGCCGTCCAGAAGACTGTACTCCGTGTGTACATGCAGATGCGCAAAATTCACCTTTGTCACTCCTACTGTCTTTTTTTCACCAGCGCATTCAGCCAGATCTTGTCCTCTCTGCCGCTGCGCACATCGGAAGTCCGCCAGATGTCGATCACCTTGCTGCCACCGATCTCTTCCAGGAGATCCCGCAGTTCCTGTCTGGTGTAATCGCAGAAATATCTTCCATTATAAGTTCCTCTCCGGTCCCCCTGATGCGTGGAAAAGTAGAGAACACCGCCCGGCTTTAACGCCGCCAGAAGCTTCTTCAGCGTCCCCTTCATCTCCTCCGGCGTCAGATGAACCAGCGATGCGCAGGCCCAGATGCCGTCAAAAACCTGATCAAACTCCATCTCCTCATACAGCATATGCAGCACCGGACGGTCCAGATAAATCTCCGCCAGCTTACACATCTCTTCTGATCCGTCAAGGGATGTCACAAGGCAGCCCTGCTCCTCCAGCACCAGGGAATCCCGGCCGGAGCCACATCCCAGATCCAGAACCTCCGCATTCTCAGGGAGCTCCTCCAGGAACGGCTGCATGATCTCGCTCATATCCAAATCAATCGTACTCTCATAATAGGGAACCGCATATCGGTTATAATAGTCTATGGAATCCAAAACCAGATTCTCCTCCTTGAATTTTACTTATATATTTTAATTATACCACACTCTCTGTAGTTTGTGTATTACTTTTTATAAATTCTGTGGTCGCGGATCTCGATCCTGCCCTCTTTCAGAAGACGCCCGACAGCCCGCTTAAACGCCGCCTTGGACAGACCGAATTCCCGCTGTATCACCTCCGGCGATACCTTATCGTCAAAGGGCAGAACTCCTGCAAATTCATCGATCACGCCCAGAATGTTTTCTCCGTCCTCATCCATCTGCAGGTAAGCCTTCCGGCGGGCTGCCAGATCCAGCTTGCCATCCTCCTTCACTCCGGTCACCCGAAGCTGCAGACGCGCTCCCACATGGAATTCTCCCTGGGCTTCTTTTCTGGGGATCAGGCCGGAATACTGATCTTCCACCGCCACAAATACGCCGAACCGGTCGCTGATCTCATAGATCCGTCCCTCCACCGTCTCTCCGATCTGATAAGGCGGATTCGTCTTCAGATAATGATAAATCTTCATCGTGGCGCAGAGACGGCCGCTCTTGTCCACATAAAGACCCGCCAGGACTTCTTCCCCCGCGTGAAGCTTCTTGGTCTGTTCGCGGTACGGAAGCAGAAGATCCTTCTCCAGTCCCCAGTCTAAAAATGCGCCGATCCGGCCAACTTCCTTTACCTTCAGAAGGGCAAACTCCCCTGCCTGAAGCGCCGGTTCCGCTGTCGTGGCGATCAGACGGTCCCTGGAATCTTTATAAAGAAAAACCCGGATCGCAGTTCCTTTTTCCGCCCCTTCCGGCACCTGCTTTGCCGGGAGCAGCACTCTGCTCTCCGCCCCCGCCTCCGGGGAATCTCCGAGATAAACGCCGAATTCCACTTTCTTGACCACATATAAAGTCTGTTTCTTTCCTAATTCCATCTTCCTTTTCCCCTGTCCTACTTAAATTCTGCGATACAGTAAGGCTTTCCTTCCGTATCTGAGAGTGTAACCACATATTTTCCATCTTCCCGGCACACAAAAGGACAGATCCTGTCCCCCAGCCGCGCCTGATTCTTATATTCCGCTCTCATCTGCCGCACCCTGAAGTCTCCCGGCAGATATTCCTCCGCCATGCGGATATACTGCCCGTTGTTCACATGGTGGTTGGTGTCCAGATGATGCTTCTTCACCTCAAAACTCTCCATCTGCCTGCCCCCGGCGGGAACCGCAACCTTTCTGTCCTCGTATTTCATATCAAGTCTGGGCTCCAGAACGTATCCGGATAACTCCTCCGCATCCACACGGGCCGGACGCCCCGTATCCAGATTCACATAAACCCAAAGGGAATTGGCCCAGGCCAGAAGTTCTCCCGCCTCATTCCTCAGAGCAAAGTTCCGCATTCCGTAAAATCCCTTAAAATCATAGGGCCAGGTCTGAACGGTCAGTTGCTCTCCCAGCACAGGATAGCGCTCTGCACAAATCTGCCATGCGGACAGCATCCACACACGTCTCTTCTCCTCCAGTCTTTCCATTCCCAGTCCCACTTCCTCCGAATGAAACGTAGTACAGTCCTGAAAATAGTTTAAAATCCCGTCCAACGTCAGTTTCCTGTCCTCACCGATCTCACTGTAGCGGACCCGGCTCTTAAATTCATACTTCATTTTTGCCTCCCTGGCACAGCCATTTTCCACTTTGTATATAGAAAGAATTCCGCAGAAACTTTTCTGCGAACCAAAAGAGCCTCAGGTTTATCACCTGAGGCTCCTGACAACTGGGCTAGAAGGATTCGAACCTTCACATGACGGAGTCAGAGTCCGTTGCCTTACCGTTTGGCGATAGCCCATCGTTTCGCGACAAAATGTATTATAAGGGATGGAGAAAAAAAAAGCAAGTACTTTTTTAAATTTTTTTCGATTTTTTTTGGACGTGCCCCGCACCTTATGGTATAATCAGATTATTATACCGAAAGGGCAAAGGAGAAAAGCTATGAGAGCTATGAATTTGACGCTGCTGACCGATCTTTATGAATTAACTATGATGCAGGGTTATTTTAAGAACCCTACGGATCAGATCGTTGTCTTTGACGCCTTTTACCGCCACAACCCCTGTGACGGCGGCTACGCTGTCGCAGCCGGACTGGAACAGGTTATTGAATACATCCGCAACCTGCATTTTACCTCGGACGACATCGATTATCTGAGAAGTCTCGGCATCTTTGAAGAAGACTTCCTGGATTACCTGCGCGGATTTCATTTTTCCGGAGATATCTATGCGATTCCGGAAGGAACCGTGGTCTTCCCCCGGGAGCCCCTCTTAAAAGTGATCGCCCCCATGATGGAAGCCCAACTGGTGGAGACAGCCATCCTGAATATCATCAACCATCAGAGCCTGATCGCCACCAAAGCTTCCCGGGTTGTCTACGCAGCCAAGGGAGACGGCATTATGGAATTCGGCCTGCGCCGCGCTCAGGGGCCGGATGCCGGACTCTACGGCGCCAGAGCCGCAGTGATCGCCGGATGCGTGGGAACTTCCAACGTGCTGACCGGTCAGATGTTTGACGTCCCGGTGAAGGGAACCCATGCCCACAGCTGGATCATGAGTTTCCCGGATGAATATACTGCATTTAAAACCTACGCCGATCTGTACCCCCAGGCCTGCATCCTTCTGGTGGACACTTACGATGTGTTAAAATCCGGCGTTCCCAACGCGATCCGCGTATTCAAAGAGATGCGGGAAGCAGGACTGGAAATGAAGGGCTACGGAATCCGCATTGACTCCGGCGATCTGGCCTACCTGTCAAAAGAAGCCTACAAAATGCTGGAAGCAGAGGGCTTCGGAGACGCTATCATCTCCGCCTCCAGCGATCTGGACGAATATCTGATCGACAGCCTGAAAGCCCAAGGCGCCAGGATCAACTCCTGGGGCGTGGGCACAAACCTGATCACCTCCAAAGACTGCCCCGCCTTCGGCGGCGTCTATAAGCTGGCTGCTGTAAAGAGCCGGGAGGACGCAGAATTCACCCCGAAGATCAAGCTGTCCGAGAACAGCGAAAAGGTGACCAATCCGGGCAACAAGCAGGTATACCGGATCTACGATAAGAAGAGCGGAAAGATCCGGGCCGATCTGATCTGTCTGGCAGACGAAACTTTTGACGAATCCAAAGATATGATCATCTTCGATCCCCTGGAGACCTGGAAGAAGACAAAGATCCTGGGAGGAACTTATACGCTGCGCCAGCTTCTGGTTCCCATCTTCCAGAAAGGCCAGTGCGTCTACACTTCCCCCTCGGTGATGGAACTGCAGGCGGTCTGTGCAAAAGAAAAGGACACGCTCTGGGAAGAGACCAAACGTCTCGTCAACCCCCACGAGGTATACGTAGATCTGTCAGACAGGCTCTACGCGATGAAATCCAAACTGCTGGAAGATATGAGCATGCAGTCTCTGTAATTTTAAGCCCTTCTGTTCTCATATACATAAAGAGAACAGGAGGGCTTTTTATGTGCAATATTATGATTCTTGTAAACCGGGAACATCCGCTGGGCCCGGACTATATTCCCCCTGAGCTTCAGGAGGCGGACTTTCCTTTTCTGGCCGGATCGGGAGACCCCAAAAGGCTTCTCTGCCGTCCGGCGGCTCTGGCGGGAAAAGAGCTCTTTGACCGCTGCCGTATGGAGGGACTCTCCCTCTACGGGATATCGGGCTACCGCTCCTATGAGCGCCAGAGCAGCCTCTACCTGAAAAAAGGAAATCCGGCGGATCTCTATCTCGCTCCCCCGGGCTGCAGCGAACACCAGACCGGCCTGGCTCTGGACGTCTCCTGCCCGGCGGCAGATTTTGAACTGGAGGAAAAATTCTCCTCCACGCCGGAAGGCATTTTTCTGGAAAAACATGCCCCTTTCTACGGCTTCATCCTCCGCTATCCCAAGGGAAAAGAAAAAGTCACCGGATACGCCTGGGAACCCTGGCATCTGCGCTACGTAGGCCGCTCCCTGGCTCTCTGCCTCTCCTTTATGCGTCTGACTCTGGAAGAATATCTGTCCCTTTCCCTGACGGAACAATGAGGGCGGTCTCTTCCCCCCGGCTGACCTTTCCGGACCGGCCAAGACAAAACGAAAGCCCCGGATCCAGTTCCGGACATACCAGCAGAATCTCCGCAGAAAATCCTCTCTTTTCAATCAGTTCCCGGTCAAAGGAGAGCAGAAGATCTCCCTTCTTCACCCTTTGCCGGTTTCTCACATTTCCGATGAATCCTTCCCCGTTTAATTTCACCGTATCTACACCGCAGTGGATCAGGATTGCCGGGCCGCCGTCAGGTCTCATCCCCAGCGCATGGCTGCTGGGAAAGACAAAACTGATCTCTCCGTCACAGGGGGCGGTCACAAGGCCGTCCTCCGGAAAGAATACAGCCCCCGGCCCCAGCGTCCCGCTGGCAAAGGAGGGGGAGGAAGAGGCGGAAATATCCCTCACTTCCCCATTTACAGGAGAAAAAAGAACGGTCCGTTCCTCTGGACTCTCCTTCCTTCTCTCCTCATCACTTCTCTTCCCGCCCTCTGCCCCCTGCCGGACTTTCTCAAAAAGGGCGTCGTAAACTCTGGTCACCAGTCCGAACCCCAGCGCCAGCTGCAGCTGATTCTCCGCCCAGAACACCTTCTTTACTTTGTTCAGCTGTTCCAGCTCTTCTATCCGGGCAAGCCTGGCCTCCTTCAGGGAAAGGCGCAGCCGCAGGGAACAGTGACCCAGACTTTTTATGTTCTCTGCGCCGCCCGTAAGGGCCAGGATCTTTTCTGCCATTTCTCTGTAAGTTTCTTTTCTTATCATCGCGCTCTCCCCTTTCACATTCTACTCTCAAGATAATCGAGTAGGAGGAATTTCTCCTAAATGAGAAATTCCGACCTCTCACACCACCGTGCGTACCGTTCGGTACACGGCGGTTCAATCAATTTAACAAGTAACACACCTTTCAGTATAGTAATCTAACATAGAAACTAATCCAAAACGGGTTAGTCTTTCTTTATTTATTGCAAAATTCATAACTCTTCGCTGACAAACATATGCTATTCGATTACCCGTATAGGCTGTAATCCTTGCTGTATCCTTATCTACTCCGAGTTTTATCAAGTTATTTATGCGGTTCTGCGGAGTTTTCCATTGTTTCCAAATGCACATGCGCAGTCTGCAACGAATTCTTGCGTCCATCTCTTTACAAAGTGTTTTCATACTACCTATCTTGAAATAGTTAATCCACCCTCTGATAAGCTGATTGAGTTTCATCACTTTATAACTGTTGCTAACGCCCCAGCTACGGCACGTGAGCTCTTTCATTCTCTTCTTAAATTTCGCTACTGATTTTGCATGCGGTTTCGCCTTGTATTGATGTGCTCTTGTATCAAAGTAGAATCCAAATCCAAGGTATTTAAGTCCTTGTGGTCTGTCTACCTTACTCTTGGTCATGTTGACCTTAAGCCCCAGTTTCTCCTCAATGAATCGTGAAATATTTCTCATGACTCTGTTGGCAGACATTTCACTTCCGACCATAATGATGCAGTCGTCCGCGTATCTTACAAAGTTAAGCCCACGCTTTTCCATTTCTTTATCGAGTTCATTCAGCATGATGTTTGCCAGTAACGGCGAGAGATTTCCTCCCTGGGGTGTTCCCACGATAGAGTCCTCATATTCATCATCAATCATGATTCCACTGACAAGGTACTTTCTTACGATAGAGATAACATCTCCATCTTTAATAGTTCTGCCTATGATAGTCATGAGCTTATCATGATTTACTGTGTCAAAGAACTTTTCCAAGTCGATGTCTACAATCCACTCATTACCGTCATTCATCATTTCAAGTGCTGTTAGAATTGCTTGTTGTGCACATCTGTTCGGTCTGAATCCATAACTGTGGTCATGGAACTGTTCCTCATAGATTGGCGTTAATACCTGTGCAATGGCTTGTTGTACAAATCTGTCTGTCACTGTTGGTACTCCCAGGTTTCTGACACCGCCATCAGGCTTTGGTATCTCCACTC
>ENA-OYYN01001148-OYYN01001148.1-human-gut-metagenome-genome-assembly--contig:-NODE-1148-length-10251-cov-3.940173_pt1 | contig 10251 bp, 9 predicted proteins | sample MGYA00243249_ERZ653449 | MGnify/ENA primary metagenome ERZ653449 (study PRJEB26926, sample SAMN06165159) | human gut metagenome | biome: ENVO:00009003; feature: ENVO:2100002; material: ENVO:00002003... | reverse complement strand
TTCGATCCGGTCTTGCTTCGGATGGGGTTTACATGTGCCCCGGCTGTTACCAGCCGGGCGGTAGTCTCTTACACTGCCCTTCCACCCTTACCGTCCAAAGACGGCGGTTCATTTCTGTTGCACTGTCCCTGGAGTCACCTCCGCCGGACGTTATCCGGCATCCTGCCCTGTGAAGCCCGGACTTTCCTCACCTGGCACCTTTCGGCATCTGCCAGCCGCGATTACATATTCTACTTACCGTGCCTATTTTAGCACAGGGCAGCTGCTTCTGTCCAGCAGATTCTTTTTTCTCCTCCTCTGCTTTTCCCTCTATACGTCGAAACAGCCTCCTCCTACAAATTCCCGGAGAATTGAATTCTTCGGAATATCATCGCTGGGAACTCCCAGAAAATAATCCAGAAATTTTAAAAGCCGCTTCGCTTCCGGATATTCCGGGGCATCTTCCGGGATCTGGAACAAAATAGGCTCCGCATACTGCTTCAGCACAGCCAGCTCATAAATAAGTGCCGAATTAAACATCACATCTGCCTGCTCCTGGTAAGGGAAGATATTTTCCTCCTCTCCCCGCCGCACGGAAGGCCACATGGCGATTGTCTGCTGAGCCGAAGTTCCCCGGGTTCTATTGTCCCTCACCATCCGGCGCAGAAGCCGTCCGTCCGTCGTGGGGATCCGATTATGCTCATCCACATTCAGCTGAGTCAGAGCGCTGATATAAATCTTAAATTTACTCTCTCTGGGAAGCGCATAACTTAATTTATCATTTAAACCATGTATCCCTTCGATCACCAGAATATCCTCAGATCCCAGCTGCAGATAATCCCCGCGGTACTCCCTCTTCCCCGTCTTGAAATTGAACCGGGGCATCTCCACTCTTCTGCCTTCCAGAAGATCGCACATATCCTGATTAAACTGGCGGATATCTATCGCTTCCAGACACTCATAATTAGGTTTTCCGTCTTTATCCAGAGGCGTGTCTTCCCGATTGACAAAATAATTGTCCACTGCTATGGGATGCGGTTTCATCCCATGGGCTTTCAGCTGAACCGACAGCCGATGAGAAAATGTGGTCTTGCCCGAGGATGACGGTCCTGCGATCATTACGAATTTTTTTCCCTTATCCGCCGCAATCTGCTCTGCAATTGAAGAAATTTTCCCCTCCTGAAGCGCCTCCGCCACCAGCATCAGCTGCTGAAAATTTCCCCTGCAGATCATCTCATCCAGCTCTCCCACCGAATCCACGCCCAGCATCTGTCCCCAGCGCTCCGACTCCCGCTGTACGGTAAATACCCCGGGATAGTCCCAGAACTCCGGTACTTTCTCCGGATCTTTCCGCAGAGGCATCTGAAGGACAAAACCCTCCCGGTAAGGACAGAGATCAAAATATTTCAGATAACCGGTATGCCAGACCATAAAACCGTAGAAATAATCCTCAAAATCCTCCAGACTGTACAGATTCATCCTGGAAACCCGGCGGTAGCGGAACAGCTTCTCTTTATCCTTCATGCCATGTCCGGCAAAAATCTTAACCGCTTCCTGGGTGGACACACTCCGCTTCATAATGGGAATCTTCCGGCTGACCAGTTCCTTCATATATGATTTCACATCATTTAAAAATGCTTCTGTGACCGGAACTTCCCCGTCTATGGTAAAGTAAAAACCGGCTCCCACGGAAAAATGCAGAACCACTTTCTTTACCCGGTCATGTCCTGCCACATGGTATACCGCCTTCAGAAGCAGCAGGGTCATACTTCTTCTGTAGGTGTCATGTCCGATGGGCTCCGCCGTGGTAATACAGGTGATCGAACAGTCTTCTTTCAGCCGCTTGTGAAGTTCCCGGAGTCTTCCGTTTACCATCACAAGAACCACATCCCAGGAAAAACGGTCTGCATACGCATCCACGATCTCCCCATAGGGTGTTCCCTCCGGATACTCCTTTGTCTCTCCTAAAATCGTTACCTTATACCTGTTTTCCATACCAGTCACCTCTTACTTCATTTTTCTGATGATTCACACCACCTGAAAGGGCTGCACCTCTCTGGCTGCTTTCACATCCAGATCCGGGAACAGACGCTTCAGTTCCTCCCTCATGTAAGAAATAAACACGTACTCGCTTCCATAATGCCCCGGGTCGATCAGCGCCAGCCCCTGAGCTGCCGCGTCAATTGCCGTATGATAATCCAGATCCCCCGTCACCAGCACCTGGGCTCCATGATCCAGAGCGGCCTTCACAACACTTTTCCCGGAACCGCCGCATACCGCCGCCCGGCGGATAACCCGTTCCGGATCCCCGTACAGACGCACGGCGGGAAGGCGCATTCCCTCCTTCACCTTCTCTGCAAATTCTCTCAGAGTAAGCGCCTCCTCAAGGACGCCCACTCTCCCGATTCCCACAGAGCAGTCTTCCGGATCGGTTGCCTCGAGCGGCTCCGTCTCTCCCAGCTCCAGCGCCTGAACATTTAATTTCGCCATACCGGTCACATCAAAATTTGTATGCATGGCATAATAAGTAATCTGATTTTCGATCAGTGTCAGGATCCTGCGTCCCATAAAATCCCGGTCCGTGATCTTTTTCACCGGTGAAAACAAAAGAGGATGATGAGTGACCATCAGATCTGCTCCCGCCTCTGACGCCTGTGCCAGAGTCTCCTCCGTCACATCCAGCGCTACAAACACGGTCTGCACAGGTCTGTCTTCCCGGCCGATCAGAAGTCCCACATTATCCCAGTCACAGGCCTGCTCTTTGGGCCACCGCTTCTGAAGCGTTTCCAGAATCTCTTTTGCCTCTCTCATAAGCCTTCGCCTCCCTTACTTCCTCCAGTTCCCTTTTCACTTCTTCCAGCCGCTCCTGTGCCTTCTCTGTCCCCGCCTTTTCCAGGCTCTCCTGCAGAGCCAGAAGCGTCTTCTCCTCCTGATCCAGATACTTCCTTAAAACAGGATGAGCCTGATCCAGAAGATCTTTTCCATACCGAAAGTATATGGCACGTTCCCAGTCTGCAGAACCGGGAACTGCCCGCATCACCACATAATACTTTCCTTCTTCCAGAACCATGTTTTCCGCCGCAATGCGGTACCCGTTCTGCAGCAGCCAGCGGCGGAACGCCGGTATCTCAGACTGAGGCTGCAGGATCAGCTCCTTCATTCCGCTCAGCGCCTCTCTCCCTTCTTCCAGAATACGCTGCATCAGCGGTCCTCCCATACCGGCGGCCGCCATGGAATCCGCCTCCCCCGGCGCAAGTGCAGACAGCCCGTCCGACAGTCTCGTCTCTATGTATTCTTCCAGACCAAACTGGCGGATATGCTCCTGCGCTCTCCCAAGCGGTCCCCGGTTCACATCCATGGCCACTGCCCGGGAAATCTTTCCCGCCTGTACCAGACAGATGGACAGATAGGCGTGGTCGCATCCCACATCCGCCAGGATACTGCCCGGTGTCACCAGATCCGCCACTGCCTGTAATCGTTTTGAAAGTTCCATAACTTCTTCCTTAATCCAGATAGTCCTTCAGTTTCCGGCTGCGGCTGGGATGGCGAAGTTTCCGGAGCGCTTTGGCCTCGATCTGGCGGATCCTCTCCCGGGTTACATTGAACTCTTTTCCCACTTCTTCCAGTGTTCTGGCTCTTCCGTCATCCAGCCCGAAACGCAGGCGCAGCACTTTCTGCTCCCGCTCTGTCAGTGTTCCCAGAACTTCCACCAGCTGTTCTTTTAAGAGCGTAAAGGCCGCCGCATCCGCAGGTACCGGTACATTGTCATCCTGAATAAAATCTCCCAGATGGGAATCTTCCTCCTCACCGATGGGCGTCTCAAGAGATACCGGCTCCTGAGAAATTTTCAGGATCTCGCGGACCCTCTCTACCGACATATTCATTTCCTCCGCGATCTCTTCCGGCTGAGGCTCTCTCCCCAGTTCCTGAAGCAGCTGACGGGAAACCCGGATCAGCTTGTTGATCGTCTCTACCATATGCACAGGAATACGGATGGTTCTCGCCTGGTCTGCAATAGCCCTGGTGATCGCCTGACGGATCCACCAGGTGGCATACGTACTGAACTTATATCCTTTGCGGTAATCAAACTTCTCCACAGCTTTGATAAGTCCCAGATTTCCTTCCTGAATCAGGTCAAGGAAGAGCATTCCCCTTCCCACATAGCGCTTGGCAATGCTGACAACCAGCCGGAGGTTCGCTTCCGCCAGACGCTTCTTCGCCTCCTCGTCTCCCTCTTCCATCCGCATTGCCAGATCGATTTCCTCCTCTGCGGAGAGAAGCGGCACTTTTCCGATCTCTTTTAAATACATCCGGACCGGATCTTCAATGCTGATTCCCTCGGGAACAGAGAGATCCAGATTTTCCATATCCACTTCTTCTTCATTTTCCAGATCAATATCCTCATCATCCGGAAGCAGCAGTGTGTCCGCATCGTTATCCGTGATCCGCAGCACATCGATATTATGCGCCTCCAGGTAATCAAACACCTTCTCCAGCTGTTCTACGGTCAGGGACATATCCTGGAAAAAATCATTAATCTCCTGATACTCCAGCACATTTTTTTTCTTTTTTCCCATCTCCAGCAGTTCGGTCAGTTTTTCTGTAAATTTTGCTTTATCCAGCTGTTCCATTCGTTCTCCATCCTTCCTTGGCCTGTCTTTATTTTATCCTTATTCAAAGGAAATATGCAAAGGCGTCTCACCCCTCTGCAGTCTTTCCAGTGCCTTCTTATCTTCCATCAGTTTCATAAGTCCCGTCATATCGGTGGGATCCAGATGATCCGATCTCCAGCCAATGCTGCTCTCCTTTAACCGGCAGATCACATCCCGGAAAGCCCTCTCCTTCTCTTCCGCCGTCTGCAGCGGCAGACGGGCGTGAAAAACAGCAGCAGCCTGTCTTTGTTCCTCCCCATCCTGAAAATGGTTCAGAATCCGGGCCGGGTTCACCTCCCCCTGCCTGTGCTGTTCAAAAAGCATCTCTGCCACCTGATGATACAGCGGAGTGGTGAAATCCCCCGGAGTGATCAGCTCCCCGATCCCCTCAAAGATCCTGGGTTCATTTACCAGCCAGGTCAGCATCAGTTTCTGAGAGATTTCATAACCGTTTTCCTTTTCTTTTCCGGTTCCGGATCGGGGCTTTATGCTCTCTCGCACACCCGATCCCTGCAGCGCCAGGCGTCCCACCAGCTTCTTAAGAGCCGCCGGATCGGTCTGATACCGCCTGGCTATGGCATCGATATAATTGGATCTTTCGATCTCATCCTCGAAAGAAACCATCCGTCTGGCCAGTTCGTGGAAGAAATCTGTCTTCCCCTGGGGATCGGAAAGATCATATTCCGCCTCCAGCGTTCTTGCCTCAAAAAGAAAACTGTTCATCCCCTTTTCCAGACGGCGGGCAAACTCTTCTTTTCCCAGAGTTTTGATAAATTCATCCGGATCCTTGCAGGGATGCAGATCGATCACCTTTGTGTGCAGCCCGGCCGCTTTCAGCAAAGGAATTGCTCTCAGAGCCGCTTTCGTCCCTGCCAGATCACTGTCATACATGATCAGAACTTCTTCCGTATAGCGCTTCATCAGACTGGCCTGCTGGGAGGTAAGCGCCGTTCCCAGGGAAGCCACCGCATTGGTAAATCCCGCCTGATGCATGGCGATCACATCCATATAACCCTCGCAGATGATAAGGTTCTTCGCCCGGGAAGTTCTGGCCAGATTAAGACCGTAGAGATTCCGGCTCTTATCAAAGATCTTCGTCTCCGGGGAATTCAGATATTTTGGTTTTCCATCTCCCATCACCCGGCCCCCGAAACCAATCACCCGGTTATTCACATCCATGATCGGGAAAATCACCCGGTTCCAGAATTTGTCATACATTCCTCTTTTTTCATCGGCATTAAATAACCCTGACTCCAGAAGAAGGGAATCCCTGTATCCTTTCTTTTTCAGATAGCGGTACAGATCATTGGAAAACTTGTCCGAGTATCCCAGTCCGAATTTTTTTATGGTCTCCAGAGAGAGCTGTCTCCCCTCCAGATAGGTGAGCGCATGTTTTCCCTTGTCCGTGTAAAGCTGATAGTAAAAATACTTTGCCGCCTCTTTGTTGATCTGCAGAAGCTGGGCCTTTTTATCCGCCTGCTCCTTCGCCTCCCGGGAATAATCCAGTTTCGGAAGCTCCACCCCCGCCCGGTCCGCCAGAAACTGCAGTGCTTCCGGAAAACTGAAATTCTCATATTCCATGATAAAAGTAAGCACATTTCCACCGGCTCCACAGCCAAAACAGTAATACATCTGCTTGCCCGGGCTGACCGAAAACGAGGGGGATTTCTCATTATGGAAGGGACACAGCCCAAAGTAAGAACTGCCTTTTCTCTGCAGTTTCACATAACCCGAAATCACATCCACGATATCATTTTTCATTCTTATTTCTTCAATCAAATCTTCGGAGTACCGCATAACCGCCTTCTGCCCTCCTAATAAATTCCCCAGGATTTCGGAATAAACAGTTCCCTGAATCTGTTCATGGAATACTGATCCGTCATCCCCGATATGTAATCGCAGACCACCCGCTCCAGCCGTTCTCCCTTTCGGATCAGCGCCAGATATTCCTCTGACATTTTCTCCGGGTGCTCCACATAATACGCATACAGTTTTTTCAGCATTTCCTTGGCCTTCATCTCCTCCGTCTTGGCCTTCGGATTCTTATACACATTGGCAAACATCAGACGGCGCAGCTCCGCCATCGCCTCTCCCACCTCCGCGGACATGGTCACATGATCCCTGCCCTCGCTGGCATTTACAATATCATGGATCAGCGTATTCAGCCGCTCCTTTGTCGTTTCTCCCAGCTGAAGCCTGAGCGTGATGGGAATATCATCTTCACTGATAAGTCCCGCCCGCTGGGCGTCATCCATATCGTGATGGATATAAGCAATCTTATCCGACAGCCGAACAACCTGACCTTCCAGCGTAGACGGACTGCCGCTGGTTCTGTGGTTTCGGATCCCGTCCCGCACTTCCCAGCTCAGATTCAGACCCTCCCCGTCCTTCTCCAGCCGTTCCACCACGCGGACGCTCTGCTTAAAATGGGCAAATCCTTCCGGACAGACCTGATTTAAAGCTTCTTCGCCCGCATGTCCAAAGGGAGTATGCCCCAGATCATGCCCCAGGGCGATCGCTTCCACCAGATCTTCATTCAAAGCCAGCGCCTTGGCGATCGTCCTGGCAATCTGGGACACCTCCAGCGTATGAGTCAGCCGGTTCCGGTAATGGTCTCCCTGGGGTGCCAGAAAAACCTGGGTTTTATCCTTCAGCCGACGGAACGATTTGGAGTGCAGGATCCGATCCCTGTCTCTCTGATAGATGGTCCGGATATCACAGGGCTCTTCCTGGCTCTCCCGCCCCCGGGAAGCACGGCTGTGGGCAGCATAGGGACTTAAGAACTGAAATTCTTTTTCTTCATAAGCTTCGCGGATATTCATGCTTTTGCCTCCGTTCTCTGCTTTGTTGTCAAAAGTTCTCCTATATATAATATTCTGTGCCGCTCTCTTATTTCCTTCTTTTTTTTAATTTTTTTCAGATTTTTTTCAAAATCTGATTTTCCCCCTGTCAGAATGCCATGCCGGCAACCACAGGAGCCAGGATCACTGTCAGAATCCCGGTCGCAACGATAGCCAGGCTGCTCATCGCCCCCTGCAGTTCCCCCAGTTCCAGCGCTTTGGAAGTTCCAATCGCATGGGCAGAAGCGCCCAGCGCCAGTCCCTGAGCTACGGGATCTTTAATCTTAAAAAGTTTAAACACACCGGTAGCAATCACCGCCCCGGCCACACCGGTGAGGATCACCACCGCCACGGTAACGGCGGAAATCCCTCCCAGTTCCTCTGTCACACCCATGGCGATCGCCGTCGTAATCGATTTGGGCAGAAGGGATCTGGCGATCACCGGATCCACCTTCAGAAGTTCCGCAAAAAGTACCGCCAGTCCCAGGGAAGTAACACACCCGGAGACAAGGCCGGTCACCACAGCAGCCCAGTGCTCTTTCAGAACCCGTATCTGCCGGTACAGCGGAAGCGCCAGACAGACAGTGGCCGGCGTCAGAAGATAACTGATATACTGCGCCCCCGCATTGAACGTATCATAATCAATCTGAAACGCTACCAGAACCCCAATCACCAGAATAAGGGCGATCAGAAGCGGATTTAAAAGCGCCATCTTCCACCTGTTTTTAATTTTCACTCCGACCCAATAGGCAAAAAGAGTAAGGAAAAAGCCAAAATAGGCGGAGTCTTTCAATATTTCACTCATGCTTTTTTCCTGCCTTTCTTTTCACTGTCATAACCGCCTGCACCGCAAGACCGGTAACTCCCATTACCACTGCGGTAGAAACCAGAACGGTCAGCAGAAAGATTGGAAAATTTGCCGTTATGTGAGTATAATTTTCCAGGATCCCCACTCCGGGACCCACAAAGAGCACCGGCATAACAGCCAGCAGGAATTCTGCCGTCTCCTCAATCTGCTTTACCTTGATAATTCCCGTACAGAGACAGAAAAACAGCAGCAGCATTCCATAAACGCTGCCCGGGATCGGGAAGGGCAGAAACGCACGGAGCAGTTCTCCCAGAAATGTAATCCCTGCAATGATACACATCTGAATCAGATATTTCACACGATTTGCCACCTTTCTTCATTTTACATATGTTGTTTTAGTATACTCTATCTTTTCGTCAAAATCTACTGCCATTCGCCAAAAAATTCACTTTTCCCATTTTCCCTCCCGGTGCCTTGACATTTTTCTTCCTCTGTGACAGAATCAGAGAAAACAAGTATTTTTCTGGAGGAAACCACCGTGAATCAAAACAAAGAACGATGTAAAAATCTGGCTCTGGATCTTCTCTTTGACCTTGCCGGAGGTATTCTTTACGCCGTTGGAATCTATACCTTCGCCAAAACTGCCGAGTTTGCCCCCGGCGGCGTCTCCGGTCTGGCGCTGATGGTAAACTATCTGTGGCATCTGCCCATCGGTATTGTGACTCTCCTGATCAATGTACCCTTTATTCTCTTCAGTTATAAGATTCTGGGAGGAAAATTTTTATTCCGGACTGCCCGCTCCATGATTTTCTGCACCTTTTTCGTGGATGTGGTCTTCCCTCTGCTTCCTCCCTACACCGGCTCTCCCTTCCTGGCAGCGCTCTACTCCGGCTTTTTTCTGGGAGCAGCCCTGGCGCTCTTCTATATGCGGGGTTCTTCCTCCGGCGGCATTGACTTTCTCACCCTGTCGCTGAAAAAACTGCACCCCCATATGTCTATCGGAACTCTGACTCTGATTATCGACCTGGTGATCCTGCTGATGGGATGGCCCGTATTCGGAAATGTGGACTCCGCCCTCTACGGCGCCACTGCCACCGCTGTCACCTCCGTGGTGATCGATAAAATTCTCTATCACATGGGATCCGGCAAACTGGTTCTCATTATCACCTCGAAGGCAGAACCGATGGCCCGGGAAATCAGCGACAGCTGTGACCGGGGATCCACCTCTATCCAGGCCCGGGGCATGTACACCGACCAGGAACGTCACGTTCTTCTGTGCGCCTGCTCCAAACGGGAGGCTTTCAAAGTACAGACAGCAGCCTATAATGTAGACAGCAGCGCCTTTGTCATGGTTCTGGAAACCAACGAAGTGTTCGGTGAGGGGTTCCAGCGCCTGGGCAAACAGTAACTTCCCTGTCTGAATTTTTCAAAAAAATAAAAAAATTCAAAAAATCTGTTGACGAACCCGTCAGTTAATGCTATAATTCCATATGTCGCCTGATGAAGCGGCAACATACTTATGCAGGAGTGCTGGAATTGGCAGACAGGCCAGACTAAGGATCTGGTGGTTGCAAAATCGTGTGGGTTCAAGTCCCATCTCCTGCAGGAAAAAAACGAAGTAGACCGGAAAAGTTTACTTCGTTTTTTAGTTTCTCAAACCTGATTCAAAACAGACAGCTGCCCGATCACATCCACATCCGCAAGTTCTCCCCGCTTTGCTTCCACAATCTTACAGCGCTCTTTATACTTCCTTATAATCCGCTTTCCTCCCTGATCTCCGGTCAGCTCCAGAAGTTCCGGAAGGTAGGTGCAGCCGAAGTAACAGGGATTGCCCGGATCCTTCCCTCTCCCCACCGCCAGAAGCCCCTCCGGATCCTTCCCGGCCTCTGCCAGGAAGCGAAAAATCGTGTTACCGGAAAGTTCCTGTCTCTTATACACATCTCCGAGCCCACGAGACCGTACTAGATCTCGT
>ENA-OYYN01001146-OYYN01001146.1-human-gut-metagenome-genome-assembly--contig:-NODE-1146-length-10265-cov-4.325759_pt1 | contig 10265 bp, 10 predicted proteins | sample MGYA00243249_ERZ653449 | MGnify/ENA primary metagenome ERZ653449 (study PRJEB26926, sample SAMN06165159) | human gut metagenome | biome: ENVO:00009003; feature: ENVO:2100002; material: ENVO:00002003... | reverse complement strand
ACGAGATCTAGTACGGTCTCGTGGGCTCGGAGATGTGTATAAGAGACAGTCTTTTACCTCCTCGTTTTTTATATAACTTTTTCTCTTACCCTCACTCTATCCCACATTTTCCGTCCATTCAACGTCGGTTTGCACAAACGTTTTCATTTTTACTTTCTCTTTTTGTGTATATTGTATGTTCATCAAATGCAATTTTTACTCCTCATTCAGTATCATTGCACGCAGCATGTTTACATGCGGAAACTCTCTCTTTCCGAATCCAATCCCGATTTTTTCAATCTTATAAGGCCCTTCCTCCTTTTCCCGGGTTTTCAGGGCAGCCGCCAGCGCTGCGCCTGTAGGTGTGATCATTTCCCCCTGAATATTAGTAAGGCGCACCGGAAGATTGCTGTTCTTCAGGATTTCTGCAGTAGCCGGAGCAGGAACCGGGATCCTTCCATGCTGACAGGGGATCATCCCGCAGCCATCCCAAAGTTCAGATACCATAACCTCATCCACACCCAGGTTCTGAACGCAAAACGCGGCTGAAACAATATCCACGATGGAATCCACTGCCCCGACTTCGTGAAACGCTACCTCATCCCGGTCAATTCCGTGAACACTGGCCTCCCCGCAGGCTGCCGCCTCAAAAACAGCCTGAGCCAGACGCTTTGTCTCAGGATCGATCCCGGATTCCTCCAGCATTTTCCGGATATCACAATAATGTCTGTGCATGTGGTGCGGAGGCTCTTCCTGGAGAAGAACCTCGAAATCACAGCCCCGAAAGCCCTTTTTTATTTTTTCTTCAATTTTAATCTCATATCCGTCCACCGGAAGTTTCTCCAGCGTTTCTCTAAGCAAAACCGGATCCGCTCCCAGATCCAGCAGTGCTCCCACCGTCATATCTCCGCTGATTCCTCCATATCCCTCTAAAAATAAAATCCGTTTCATTTTTTTCCTCCTTCCAGGATCATCCGGTTCATCTGCGCGGCCATATAGCCAGCACCAAAACCATTGTCAATATTTACCACAGCCAGTCCTTCTGCACAGGAATTCAACATGGTAAGAAGGGCAGAAAGACCATGAAAACTGCTTCCGTATCCCACTGATGTGGGAACTCCGATCACCGGGCAGCGCACCAGCCCTGCCACCACGCTGCCCAGAGCCCCTTCCATTCCCGCCACTGCTATAACACAGCCTGCTTTCTGGAGACGTTCCTCCTGCGCCAGCAGCCGATGGATGCCAGCCACCCCCACATCATAGATCCGATCCACTTCACATCCAAAGAATTCTGCAGTGACTGCAGCTTCTTCCGCCACCGGAATATCCGCAGTTCCTCCGGTACAGACCGCCACTCTCCCCCTCCCGCAAACCTTCTCTCTTTGCAGGATCAGAACAGAAGCTGTCTCCCTGTATTCCATCTCCGGAAATTCCTCTTTCAGATTTTCATACTGTTCTCTTGATGCCCGCGTACCCAAAACGTTGATTTTTTCATCCCAAAAAGCCCGGAAAATCCCTCGCAGCTGAGCAATCGTTTTTCCTTGACAAAAAATCGTCTCCGGATAACCGGTCCGTTTTCCTCTGTCAAAGTCTAATTTTGCATAGTCCAATTCTCCATATTTTTCCATTTTTCTTAATTCTCCATATTATTTTCTCATTTTTATCCTATCATTTTTGTAATTCTGCATAAATAATGATTCACTCAAACGTTTGCGTATTTTCTTCTGACATTTATTGCGTTTTTTTCATATAATACGAATAACATGCAGAAAATAAGATTACAGAGAAACGGAGGAGAGACTATGACATTAAAAGATATCGCAAAAGAAGCCGGCGTCTCCATCTCTACCGTTTCCCGTGTAATCAACGGAAATGAACACGGTGCAGCGAGCAAAGCAACACGGGACAGGATCTGGGCCGTTGTGCGGAAAAACGGATATACCCCCAATGTCTCTGCCCAGAATCTCAAACGGAAAACGCCGCTGCCCGACACTTCTGTAAAACCGCTGCGCTATATCGACTGTCTCCAGGCCCGGACCGCAAATCCCAGCACCGACCCTTTCTTCGCGGATCTGGAGCGTGCCCTGGAACAGGAAGCTTTCAACAACAATTATGTGGTCAAGCATACCTTTCGGCCAATTGATCTGAATTCTCCCGCCACTCCTCTGCGCCCCAGCGGAGATAATGTCTGCGGGCTTGTCATTTTCGGACGGTATCTCTTTACCAAACAGCAGCTGCAGCTTCTCACCAGAGCGTACAAAAATATTATCTATGTGGGGCTGAACACACTTCCCTTCAAATGCGATCAGGTTGTATGCGACGGCTACAAGGCCGGTCTGGATGCAATCTCGTATCTGTTGGAATTAGGGCATAAAAAAATCGCCTATATAGGCGAACAAAACAATGAATGTCGTTTTCGTGCATATAAAGATGCGCTGGCTTATCATAATCTCCCTTTTTCCATCCGCAATACCGCCAATGTCCTGCAGTCCACAGAGGGCGGACATAAGGGGGTACAGATGCTTCTGAAACAGAACAGCGATTTCTCTGCTGTCTTCTGCGCCAATGACCTGACTGCCATCGGCGCCATCAAAGCCTTTCATGAGGCCAAGCTTCATGTTCCCCGGGATGTCTCGGTGATCAGCGTGGATGATATTGATCTGTCTCAGTATATGAATCCCATGCTCACCACGGTTCATATCCCCATCGAAGAGCTGGGACGGCAGACCGCCCGTCTTCTGATCGACCGGATCAGCGGCGGACACAGCCTCCCCATGAAAGTAGAACTTCCTTTTTATATCGCGAAGCGGGACAGCTGTGCCAGATACCGGAAGAGCCGTTAAGCCTTATCCCGGCTTTTACACCGCTCCCATCATCATATAAATCAGTGTTCCCGCCACCCCGGAACCGAAGATAACAGGGATTGGCCCAACCTTAAAACGGCGCAGCAGAATCAGGCTTACGCAGAAGAGAAGCGCTTCTACCACACGAAAATCTGTGATCCGGATTTCAAACAGAGAAGCGTTAAAAACTGCCAGCAGAAACAAAGACAGTCCTGCCGAGGCGATCATCGCCACAATGGCCGGCCGGAGTCCATTTAAAATTCCCTGCATGGTGCGCAGTTTCCTGTATTTCATATAGAGCATAGACAGGATCAGGACAATAATAAAAGACGGAAGAATACAGCCCAGCGTACAGATTACCGCTCCCGGAAGCCCTGCCATCTGCTGTCCCACAAAGGTGGCGCTGTTTACGGCAATCGGTCCCGGCGTCATCTCTGCAATCGTAATAAGATCTGCAAACTGGCTCATTTCCATCCATTGATTTGTCTCCACGATCTGACTCTGAATCAGGGGTACCGCCGCATAACCTCCTCCGAAACTAAACAGCCCAATCTGAAAGAATGCCCAGAACAGACGAAGATAGATCATAACCTCTCCTCCTTTCTTTCCTCATGCTTAATTTGAAGAAGCCCTACAGTCCCGCAAATCAATATGATCACCACGGCACTCACATTAAAAAAGCAGGTGGCGGCAAAAGCCGCAGCCATCAGGCCGATCCAGAGTATACTCTTCGTCCTGAAAATATTTCCGGCCAGTCCCAGAACAACATCAAAGATAACGGCTGCCACTCCTGCCCGCATCACCTGCAGCGCCACGGCAATGTAAGCATTGTCCCTGAACTGATTATAAAATACTGAGATGATGGAAATGATGATCAGAGGCGGCAGAATCGCCCCCAGCGTACAGATTACCGCTCCCGCCGCTTTCTTCAGCCGGTATCCGACCACAATGGCAATATTCACTCCCAGTGCCCCGGGAGACGACTGTGCTACCGCAGTCATATCCAGCATCTCCTCTTCCTCCAGCCAGTGCAGTTCCTCCACAAATTTCTTTCGCATCATACTGATGATCACGAATCCGCCGCCGAAGGTGCAGGCACTCAGACTGAATGTTATTGTAAATAATTTCCAGTAAATCTGTCCCGGAGTCAGATTTTTCAAAGCGTTTGCTTCCGGTACTTTTTCCATAAAAATCTCCTTCCCTGTAGACTATTTTTCTGTTTCCTATTATACTTCTCTACAAAACATAAGTAAAATAGTCTTATTCTATCAGATACATAACAAATTCGTTATCTTTCAGGAGGAATTCGCCATGACTCTTCGCCATATGAAAATTTTTACCGCCGTTTTTCGACAGGGCGGGATCACCAAAGCTGCCCGGGAACTTCATCTGGCTCAGCCTTCTGTGAGCCTTGCCATCCGGGAACTGGAAGAATACTATGGGGTCCGGCTTTTCGAGAGACTGAACCGGCATATTTATCCCACAGAATGTGGACGCAGATTCTACGGTTATGCCCTTCACATTGTCTCCCTTTTTGATGAGATGGAACAAAACATTGCCGGATGGAATACCGCCGGAACTTTGAAACTGGGTGCCAGCATGACACTGGGCACCCACATTCTCCCGGGAATGATCAAAGGCTTCCAGAAACTTTATCCGGATCTTACAATAAATACCATGATCAATAAATCCGATGTAATTGAACAGCTTCTTCTCAATAATTCCGTTGACATCGGGCTGATCGAAGCTCCTCCTTCTCATCCGGATCTGATCTGTGAACCCTTTCTGCAGGACGAGCTGTGCGCCATTGTCCCCCCCGGCCACCCGCTCTGTGATCGTCCTGAAATCTCTCTTGCCCAGCTTCTTGCCTTCCCTCTTCTCATCCGGGAAAAGGGAAGCGCCGTCCGCAAGATTCTGGATACCCGTTTTTCCCTTTCCCAGCTCACCCCTCAGATCCGCTGGGAAAGCGCCAGCACTCAGGCAATCGTCCGGGGGGTGGCAGAAGGACTGGGTGTGGCCATCCTCCCCTATCTTCTGGTAAAAAACGATATTGAAACCTGTACCGTAATCCAGATTCCCCTGTCGCCTCCCATGAAACGGGATCTAAATCTGATTTATCACAAAAGCAAGTATCTGACCCCCTATATGCAGGATTTTCTGAAATTCTGCAAACATCCGGAAGTGGAGGAATCCTGAAAACAGAAAACGGAGGCACCGCCTCCGTTTTCTATAAAAGTTCCCGTATAATCCGCTCTCCGTTCCCAAAGGCAACTTTCTCAATCTGCCCCTGAGACAGGCCCCTTCTTCTTAATTCCTCCCAGACCCGATACAGCTTCGTGGGATCCGGCACCTCTGTCTCCCGGAAGAATCCATCCCAGTCGGAGCCCAGAACCAGTACCTCGCTGCCGCCCACGTCCAGAATATGCAGAATGTGATCGCAGATCCGTTCAACTGTCCCCTCCTCATGCTCCAGATCCCTGCCCAGGAATCCCGGGCAGAAGTTAAGTCCTGTGACACCTCCCCTCTCTCCCAGAAGACGGATCATCTCATCCGTAAGATTCCGCCTGGACGGCGTCAGGCTCCGGGCATTGGAATGACTGGCCATAAAGGGCTTCCTGGCCACATCCGCCACATCAAAAAACAGAGCATCCGATCCATGGGACACATCCACGATCATTCCCAGTTCTTCCATATGTTCCACCGTTTCTTTTCCAAAAGCTGTCAGACCAGTCTGCCGCTCCGGCACATCTTCAGGACTGTGACTTTTAAACTGCCCGGCCAGCGCCGCTGTTCCCAGGCAGTTATCAAAATTCCAGGTAAACGTGATCAGACGATACCCCAGCTCATAGAATCGATCCAGATTTTCCTGCCTTCCCTCGAGCATGCGCCCGTCTTCAAAGGTAAGAAAAGCACTCATTTTTCCCGCTCTTTTATTGTCTTCATACTCTCCGGCACTGCGCGCAAATCCGATCAGGCTGCTGTGCTTTTCTATCTCTCTTAGAAAACCCTGATACAGGTTCTCCCGGTACTTCTCATCCTCCGCCGGCTCCCCGTTTTTTCTCCGCCATTCCTCCGCCGGGAGAAACGTAGCAAAAAACTGAGCCAGACAGCCTGCCTCCCGCATTTTTGAAAAATCTACAGCCTTATCGTTCTGAAAAAGGCTTCCCTGATCTGCTCCCCTTCCAAACAGTTCCAGTGTATCACAGTGAAAATCTATATAATTCATGCACTTTTCCTCTACAGTCTTTCCAGCTGATCCATCCACACCCGCACGCAGGCATCGCTGGGCATCCGCCAGTCTCCTCTGGGCGAGAGCGCCACACTTCCCACCTTCGGGCCATCCGGCAGACAGGAACGCTTAAACTGCTGAGAGAAAAATCTCCAGTAAAATTTCTTCAGCCATTTCAGGATGGTTTCTTCCTCATATACGCCTGCAAATGCCAGATTTGCTATCCGGTAGATTTTAGCCGGATCATAACCCGCCCGCATCATATAATACAGGAAGAAATCATGAAGTTCATAAGGCCCCACCAGATCTTCTGTCTTCTGCGCAATATCCCCATCCCGGGGCGGCAGAAGTTCCGGGCTGACCGGTGTGTCCAGCACGTCCCGCAAAATGGCAGAAAGTTTCTCCTCCCCGCAGGTATCTGCCCAGTAATTTACCAGATGCCGTACCAGAGTCTTGGGAACAGATCCATTTACCCCGTACATCGACATATGATCTCCATTGTAGGTCGCCCATCCCAGCGCCAGTTCGGAGAGATCTCCCGTTCCGATCACCAGCCCTCCATTTTTGTTGGCGATATCCATCAGCACCTGCGTTCTCTCCCTGGCCTGGGCATTTTCATAGGTCACGTCATGAACCTCACTGTCATGTCCGATATCCCGGAAATGGATCGTCACCGCTTCCCGAATATCCACTTCTTTTAACGTAGCTCCCAGCTGCCTGGTCATCTCGCAGGCATTCTGATACGTCCGGTCTGTCGTCCCGAATCCGGGCATGGTGACAGCCGTAATCTGATCCCGGGGCAGTCCCAGAAGATCGAAAGCCCTCGCCGTGACAAGAAGCGCCAGCGTAGAATCCAGCCCTCCGGAAATTCCCAGCACTGCATGCGTTCCATGTACATGCTCCAGGCGTTTTTTCAGTCCCATCGCCTGGATATTCAGGATCTCATCGCAGCGTTCCTCCACCTCATGCCGGTCATCCGGCAGGAAGGGATGCGGGGAAAAATAACGTTCCAGAGCAGTCTCTTCCTTTTTCAGAGAAAATGCAATTTTGCGGTAATCTCCATTTTCCGCTGCCGGAAAGGTAGTCATTCTTCTTCGTTCCCCTGTCAGATAAGAAAGATCCAGATCTGCATACAGGGTCTTATTTCCGAAACGCTTCCCTTCCGCCAGGATCTGACCGTTCTCCCCGATCAGATTCTGTCCTCCGAAAACAAGATCGGTTGTAGACTCTCCTTCCCCCGCCGTAGCATAAAGGTAAGCGCACACAAGGCGGGCACTCTGCCCGGCCACAAGATTTCTCCGGTATCTGTCCTTTCCTGTCACTTCATCGCTGGCGGAAAGATTGACCAGAACCGTTGCTCCGGCCAGTGCATGATGGATACTGGGAGGTTCCGGAACCCAGAGGTCTTCACAGATTTCTGCGGCCACTGTAAGCTCCTCCATCTCCGGACAGGCAAACAGAAACCGGGTTCCAAAAGGAACCTTCTTTCCATCCAGGATCACCTCCCCCGTCTCCTCCGGGGCCGGAGCAAACTGCCTGGCCTCATAGAATTCCCCGTAATTGGGCAGATGAGTCTTGGGAATCAGTCCCAGAACCGCCCCATGGTTCAGTGCCGCGGCAATATTATATAATTTTCCGCCGTAAGCAAAAGGCAGGCCCACAAAGATCAGGGCATCCGTCTGCTTCGTCTTTGCAGCAATGCGCAGCATCTCCTCTCTTGCCGCCTCCAGAAGCGCTTTCTGCCAGAACAGATCCCCACAGGTATATCCCGTAATGCACAGTTCCGGAAAGACCATCAGTTTCGCTTTTCTCTGCTCCATCTCCCCAATTAAGCGCAAAATCTCATCCGCATTTTTTCTGCAGTCTGCCACCGCAGTCTTCGGCGTTCCCACTGCCACCTTTAAAAATCCGTCTCTCATTTTTCCACCTTTCTACCGGGCCAGCTTCAGGAGCTCTTCCAGCTCATCCACAGTAAATTCATATTTACTTGCACAGAACTGACATCCCAGTTCTACCGGCTCTCCATCTGCGATCAGGCTTCTTAATTCTTCTGCTCCCAGACTGATCAGCGCCTTCGCCACCCTCTCCTTGCTGCAGTTACAGAAGAAAGAAGTCTCCGTCTTCTCATTTATCTCCAGTTCCATACCGTCCAAAAGACGCTCCAGAATCATCTCCGGCGTACAGCCTCCATCCAGAAGCTCAGTCACAGAATCCATCGCCGCCAGCCTCAGTTCCAGCGCCGAGATCACTTCTTCGCTGGCAAAAGGCATCAGCTGAAGAATAAAGCCCCCGGCCTGCCGTACCGTATTGTCCTTATTCATAAGCACTCCCAGACCCACGGCCGAAGGCACCTGCTCGCTGACAGTGAAATAATACGTCAGATCATCGGCAATCTCTCCTGTCTGCAGTTCTACCTGTCCCACATAGGGATCTTTCAGGCCCAGATCTTTGATCACCTGCAGATCTCCTCTGCCTACCGCCGTTCCCACATCCAGCTTTCCTTTTTCATTTGCAGGAAGCAGCACCTGCGGCTGATCCGCATATCCTTTTACTCTGCCCTTCGCATCCGCTGTCACCGTAAGGCCGTGAATGGGACCATCCCCTTTCACCCGAAGCGTCAGAATATCCTTATCTCCCTTCATCATCACACCCATCATGGCTCCTCCGGTCAGAAGGCGGCCCAGGGCTGCGGTCACTACCGGGCTGGTGTTGTGAGCCTTCCTGGCTGTCTCTGCCATCTCTTTCGTTGTCGCTGCAAAAGCTCTCACCTGTCCGTTCGCTGCAGTTGCTCTTACTATATAATCCATTCTTCATCCTCTTTTCCTGAAATCATCCTTATATCTGTCTGTATTTTAGCTGAAAATCAGGACATATGCAAGTCCGCAATTGTAGACTCAGCACCATCCGCATGATATAATCAGAAGAGTCAGAAAGGAGTTAAATTTATGAAACATGCATTCCCGCGCCCTCTGGCGCTGATCCTCAAAATGATTGCGGTTCTTCTTATTATTGCCGTCTCTGTTTTTCTTATCCTTCTGATCTGGCTCTCTATCCGGGAATATAAACCGGAAGAAACAGAATCAGTTACAATAGAAGGCAAAGGATCCCGCACTCTTTCAGAAGGTGACAGCCTTCGTGTGACAAGCTGGAATATCGGATACGGCGGTCTGGATCAGGATCACGATTTCTTCATGGACGGCGGAAAAGATGTCCGGCCCAAGTCCGAAGATGTGATCCGGACAAATCTGGACGGAATCACACGGCAAATCGAAGAATTAAATTCTGATGTCTATTTTCTTCAGGAGACCGATGTGGATTCCAAACGTTCCTATCATGTGAATGAGTATGCTCACCTGGCAGAAGCTTTCCCTGAGTTCGAGAACACTTTCGCTCCCAATTACAAAGTAGACTACGTCCCCTATCCGCTCCCCACAATCGGAAAAGTCGAAAGCGGCCTTGTCTCTCTAAACAGTTTTTCTGCTTCAGAATCTCAGAGAATCGCCCTCCCGACAGCCTTTTCCTGGCCTGTCCGTCTCGGACAGCTGAAACGCTGTCTTCTGGTCAATCGAGTCCCCGTTTCCGGAACGGAAAAGGAACTGGTGCTGGTCAATCTGCACCTGGAAGCCTACGACAGCGGAGAAGGCAAAATCGCCCAGACAAAACTTCTTGTCGAATTTCTGGAACAGGAATATGCAAAAGGAAATTATGTCATCGCCGGCGGAGACTTCAACCAGACCTTCTCCCGGGAAGATATGGAGCAGTACCCGGTCATCAATCCTGATCTGTGGACCCCAGGGGTTCTTGATCTGTCCGGCCTGTCCGAAGACTGGATCCTGGCGGAGGATCACACGGTTCCCTCCTGCCGTCTCCTGAATCAGCCCTATGATCCTGAGAGTCCTGACACCCAGTTTTATATCATCGATGGCTTTCTACTCTCCCCCAACCTGACTCTGGAGGAAGTAAAAACCACAGATGCCGGTTTCCGGTATGCCGATCACAATCCGGTAACAATACAGGTACGGCTGGCTCCTCCTGTTTCTGAATCCTCTTCTGCGGAAACAGCAAAAACAATTTGTGAAATCTCCGAATATTCCACCGGAGATGCAAAATTGTTCCAGGATAAAATCCTTGCAAATACCGGCGGAAAACTCAGTTTGTTTCAGACCTGTCTCTTATACACATCTGACGCTGCCGACGATCTTACGCGTGTAGAT
>ENA-OYYN01001108-OYYN01001108.1-human-gut-metagenome-genome-assembly--contig:-NODE-1108-length-10549-cov-7.543835_pt1 | contig 10549 bp, 8 predicted proteins | sample MGYA00243249_ERZ653449 | MGnify/ENA primary metagenome ERZ653449 (study PRJEB26926, sample SAMN06165159) | human gut metagenome | biome: ENVO:00009003; feature: ENVO:2100002; material: ENVO:00002003... | reverse complement strand
GATCCTGCATATTATTCGCGGATCATGGACGAGTCCCGTACAGAGGAGGTGGACAGGAACTATGACCTGGAAAAGATACGTAATGCCATCAAAAGTATACCGGAGTCGCATTTCATACCTTTTGAGATGTACCTGTCAGGGTTCAAATACCGTGAGATAGCGGAAAGAACCGGTGTGAGTTTGGGAACCATAAAGAGCCGTATTTTTCACTGCCGGAAAAAACTGAAAGCTATATTGGCAGAATGAAACAAAACAAGAACTGAGATAGATGAAAAAAGATGAATATATAGGAATCCTTACTTCCGGAGGGGACGCTTCCGGAATGAATGCGGCAATCCGTGCCGTGACCCGTACCGCCATTTTCAACGGCTTCAAAGTCAAAGGAATTTACAGAGGGTACGAAGGCCTGATAGCGGGCGAGTCCAGGGAACTTACGACCGAGGATGTGAGCAGCATCATCCAGCGTGGGGGAACCATCCTGAAAACGGCACGTTCCGAAGCGTTCACCACCCCGGAAGGACGCAGAGAGGCATACGATACCATGAGGAAAGAAAAAATCGGGGCGCTGGTAGTCATCGGGGGCGACGGCTCACTGACTGGAGCCCGCATATTTGCCGAGGAATACCCTGTCACGTGCATAGGACTGCCCGGTACCATCGACAATGACCTGTACGGTACCGATTTTACAATCGGATATGATACGGCCCTGAACACCATTGTGGAGTGTGTGGACAAAATCCGGGATACAGCCACCTCGCACGACCGAATTTTCTTTGTCGAGGTGATGGGACGCGACGCCGGTTTCCTCGCCCAGAACAGCGCAATAGCCTCGGGAGCCGAGGCCGCCATTATTCCGGAAGACCGGACGGATGCGGATCAGCTGGAGACTTTTATCGGACGCGGATTCCGGAAGACCAAGAACAGCAGCATCGTCATCGTGACGGAAAGCCCGGGCAATAAGAATGGCGGAGCCATGCACTATGCCGACCGGGTAAAAAGGGAATACCCCGGATATGATGTCAGGGTCTCTATCCTAGGACATCTACAACGGGGAGGAGCGCCAAGTGCCAACGACCGCATATTGGCCAGCCGGCTGGGTGAGGCCGCCATACAGGCCCTGATGGAGGACCAGCACAATATCATGGTAGGCATACATAACAATGAGATTGTCTATGTTCCTTTTGACCAGGCTATCAAGAACGACAAGCCCATTGACAAAAACCTGATCCGTGTCCTTAACGAGTTGTCCATATAAAATGTTACTCCTATGTCGGAAGTTGCCCCTTTAATATCAGACCTTGCCACTATCTTGATTATAGCCGGTATCATAACCGTCATTTTCAAATGGCTGGGACAGCCGGTCATAGTGGGATATATTGTGGCCGGTATTATGGCAGGTCCTTCCATTTCCCTATTCCCGACTGTTTCCGACCAGGCCAATATCAAGATATGGGCGGATATCGGTGTTATTTTCCTCCTGTTCGCCATAGGACTGGATTTCTCGTTCAGAAAGCTGATAAGTGTGGGAGCCTCGGCCATATTCTCCACTGTTATCATCGTCTGCGGCATGATGTTCCTGGGATATACGGCAGGCAATGCGATGGGCTTCTCACACACGAGCTGTATCTTTCTGGGCGGAATGCTGTCCATGTCCTCCACCGCCATCGTATTCAAAGCATTCAGTGACATGGGGCTTCTCGATCAGAAATTTACCGGTATTGTCCTGGGGATACTAATCATTGAGGACGTGGTGGCGGTAATCATGATGGTGGTCCTCTCCACATTGGCTGTAGGCAAGCATTTTGAAGGCTTCGAAATGCTGGAGAGCATATTGAAACTTGCGGCCTTTCTTATTTTCTGGTCAGCATTGGGAATCTATCTGATTCCTACCCTTCTGAAAAGATTGAACCGCTTTATTAGCAATGAAATACTGTTGACAACCTCCCTGGGACTATGCCTGGGAATGGTGATGATAGCGACAAAGGCGGGATTCTCCGCCGCGCTGGGTGCGTTCGTCATGGGATCCCTGCTGGCAGAAACAGATAAAGCGGAAGAAATCGCACATATCGTGCAACCGGTAAAGGACCTGTTCGCCTCCGTTTTCTTCGTATCAGTGGGAATGATGATCGACCCTGCCATGATATGGGAATATGCCGTTCCTGTTTTTATCCTGACGGCACTGGTCCTATGCGGGCAGGTCCTGTTCGGGAGTTTCGGCGTGTTGCTTTCCGGACAACCGCTAAAGATTGCGATACAAGCCGGCTTTTCCCTGGCACAAGTGGGTGAGTTTGCGTTCATCATCGCTTCGTTAGGAATCAGTCTGAATGTAATGGACAAATACCTTTATCCGGTCATAGTGGCAGTATCGGTCATCACCACTTTCCTTACTCCTTATATGATAAGACTGTCGGATCCCGTCTACTGTTTTGCAGACAGGCACTTGCCACAATTCCTGAAAGATTACCTGACGCATTATTCTTCTGGAACAATGACCACAAGACATCAAGGCTCCTGGCACAAGCTCATCAGGTCCATGTTGGTATCCGTCACCCTTTATCTGGTGGTATGCCTGTTTTTCATAGCGCTGTTCTTCTCCTATGCGTATCCTCTGGTAATGGGACGTATTCCGGGGATGAAAGGAAGCCTGCTGAGCTTCGTTCTTGTCCTCCTTATCATATCCCCGTTTTTGTGCGCCATCATCATGAAGAAAAACAATTCCGTCGAATTCCGCAAACTTTGGGCGGACAACAGGTTCAACAGGGGGCTGCTGGTATCAATGATAGTGATCAAGGTGTTGATCTGTATCATTATCGTAATGGGTATCATCATCCGTCTTTTCAATGTCGCTTTGGGGTCAGGACTGATATTATCTTTCCTGATCATTGTCGTTATCTATTTTTCCAAGCGGATACGGAAACGATCGCTAAGTATGGAAAAACAGTTCCTCGAGAATTTCCAGGGTACAGCCGGGACATTTCCACAGGAAGAACCGGAAACAGGAGAAACCTCCACAGAAAAAAATCATGAACTATCAAATAAGTAAAATGTTATGGAATATTCAAGTTATCATGTAAACGTCCCACAATGGAGGGAGATTACAGTCGGTTCACACCTTCCGGCAGAATTGCGGAGATTTGCGGAGATGGCACATAATCTTTGGTGGACCTGGAACGAGGATGCGAAGAGTTTATATAGTGGTTTGAACCCGGAACTATGGGAAGAGGCGGAACAGAATCCGGTACTGTTTCTGGAACGGATGGATTATGAAGAGCTGGAGGCACTGACACATGACGGAAACTTCATGCGTAAGATGGAAAACGTATATTCCACTTTTAAGGCGTATCTTGATGTGGAGCCGGACCACAGCCGTCCGTCAGTTGCCTATTTCAGCATGGAATATGGTCTGGACAGGGTTCTTAAAATCTATTCCGGCGGTCTGGGCATATTGGCAGGTGACTATCTGAAGGAAGCTTCGGACAGTAACGTAGACCTCTGCGCTGTAGGGCTTTTATATCGTTATGGCTATTTTGACCAGGCTCTGGCGATGGACGGGCAGCAACAGGTTCATTATGACCCACAGAATTTCGGGCAGCTTCCGATAGAGAAAGTGATGCAGCCTGACGGGCGACAACTGGTAATCCATGTTCCCTATGCCGACAGTTTCACGGTCCATGCCAATGTATGGAAGGCCAATGTGGGACGTGTTTCCCTCTACCTGCTGGATACGGACAATGAACTGAACAGCGAGTTCGACCGTCCGATTACCCATCACCTGTATGGCGGTGACTGGGAAAACCGGCTCAAGCAGGAAATACTGCTCGGCATCGGAGGAATGATGACATTAAAAGTATTGGGCATCGAGAAAGATGTATATCACTGCAACGAGGGGCATGCCGCACTGATCAATATCCAGCGGTTATGCGACTATATATCCGAAGGCCTGGACTTCGGACAAGCCATGGAACTGGTTAGGGCTTCCTCGCTTTACACTGTGCATACACCTGTGCCTGCCGGCCATGACTATTTCGATGAGGGGCTTTTCAATAAATATATGAAAGGATATCCTGATAAGCTGGGCATTACGTGGGACGAGTTGATGAACCTCGGACGGCAAACTCCGGGCAACAAGGGAGAACGTTTCTGCATGTCGGTATTCGCCTGCAAAACCAGCCAGGCGGTAAACGGTGTCAGCAAGCTGCACAAGTCCGTTTCACAGCAGATGTTCGCGCCTCTCTGGAAAGGCTATTTCCCGGAAGAGAACCATGTGGGCTATGTGACGAATGGCGTACACTTTCCCACTTGGTGTACGGCGGAGTGGAAAAAGCTGTTTAAGGACAATTTCGATGAGAATTTCATGAACGACCAGTCCAATCAGGAAATATGGAAAGGCGTTTATAATATACCCGATGAAGAGATATGGAACATGCGGAAAAGGTTGAAAACCAAACTGATATCCTACATCAAGTGGAAATGCGGCCGGGACTGGCTCAAAAGCCAGGTTGACCCGGCATTGGGTGTCTCCATTTTCGAGAAGTTTAATCCGAATGCTCTTCTTGTCGGCTTCGGAAGGCGCTTTGCAACTTACAAAAGAGCTCATCTTTTGTTTACCGATTTGGATCGTCTGGCGCGGATTGTGAACAATCAGGAACATCCCATACAGTTTGTCTTTGCAGGAAAAGCCCATCCAAACGACACTGCCGGGCAAGGGCTCATCAAGCAGATTGTGGAGATATCCCGCCGTCCTGAATTCTTGGGTAAAATCATCTTCCTTGAGAATTATGACATGGACCTGGCACGGCATCTTATTTCTGGGGTTGACATCTGGATGAATACTCCCACCCGTCTTGCGGAGGCTTCCGGAACTTCCGGTGAGAAGGCTCTGATGAACGGCGTACTCAACTTCTCCGTGCTGGACGGTTGGTGGTACGAAGGCTACCGCAAGGAGGCGGGATGGGCCATCACCGACAAGGCCACCTATCAGGATGAACAGTACCAGAACCAACTGGATGCGGAAACAATTTATTTCCTGCTGGAACATAATATCCTGCCGTTATATTATGAACGGAAAGAAAAAGACTATCCGGAAACCTGGGTCAAGTACATCAAGAACTCGGTTGCGCAAATAGCTCCCCGCTTCACGATGAAAAGACAGCTGGATGACTACTATGACGGATTTTACAACAAGTTGTCGGAACACTTTCATGTTTTGGCGGCGGACAATTATGCAAAGGCGAAAACGCTTGCCGGCTGGAAGGCAGCTGTCGACAGCAGATGGAATGCCGTGGAAATCGTTTCCGTGAATGCGGGAAAAGGATTGGACGCCACGGTGGAGGCTGGTAAGGAATACGAGATGACGGTCGTCATTGACGAGAAAGGGCTGGACAACGCGATCGGATTGGAATCGGTCATTATACGGCATGAGGAGAATGAGGATCGCATCCATGAGGTCATTCCTTTTTCTTTGACATCCAAAGACGGAAACCTATACACTTTCAAGGCAATAACCAGAATGTTCAGCGCTGGAAGCTTCAAACAGGCATTCAGAATGTATCCCAACCATCCCCTGTTACCTCACCGGCAAGATTTTTGTTATGTACGATGGTTCTGAACGGACATGAATAAGCAAGAGTTACTGACAAATGGACGGTGTAAGAAGAAGGCGGACCGAGAAACCGTCTGGCCGGTTGTCATCATGAACTTCACCGGTGTGTATGCCCATGAGGTATTTGCACGGAACAATCAGTTCATTTGGCTAGACTGCCGTCACCTTTCTGGAACGAGAGGTTACTGTGACAAGGAGGGGATACGAAAATTGAAGCGGGTGATTGCCGGTTATCCAGCGGAAGGTATCCATTTCATTGATTCGGGCAATTATCATTACCTGACCAAATTATGGACAGACAAACTTCGAGTTCCGTTCTCTCTGATTGTATTCGACCATCACCCCGACATGCAGCCTCCCTTGTTCAAGGGCATGCTTTCTTGTGGGAGCTGGGTAAAAGACATGTTAGACTGGAATATGCTTTGCAAGAAAGTGGTGATAGTCGGTGCATCGGACAAACTGATACGCACCGTACCGGAAGAATACGGACAACGAGTCAGTTTTTATAGCGAAGCGACGTTAGCTCACGAGAAGGGCTGGCGCAATTTCTCCTCTGCGTATATTGAAGGACCGGTTTACTTGTCCATAGACAAGGATGTCCTGAACCCGGCATCCGCAGTAACAGACTGGGATCAAGGGTCTTTCAGCCTGCAGGAACTGGAGGAATTACTGGCAATTGTCCTTCGAAAGGAACGTGTAGTCGGCATTGATATCTGCGGGGAATGCTCCGCAACGCTTACTTTGTTTGAGGAGAGGCGGGAAGCCACCGTGGACAGCCGGGCGAACAAGGAGCTGCTCAAACTCATACAGTCATTCTCCTGTTTTTTATAAAGCTGTTGGATATTGTTAATTATATTATCACATAAACCATATTTTATTATTATGATGAAAACAATTGTTCGTAAAATCGGTCTGGTTGCACACGATGCAATGAAAAAGGACATGATAGAATGGGTTCTTTGGAACTCGGAACGTCTGATAGGGCATAAGTTCTATTGTACGGGAACCACCGGTACACTCATTAAAAAAGCGCTCGAAGAGAAACATCCTGAAACAGAATGGGATATCACGATTCTGAAATCCGGTCCTTTAGGTGGTGACCAGTAAATGGGCTCACGTATTGTGGAAGGAGAGATTGATTATTTGTTCTTTTTCACGGATCCGATGACATTGCAGCCACATGACACGGATGTAAAGGCACTGACCCGGCTGGCGGGAGTTGAAAATATAGTTTTCTGTTGTAACCGTTCGACAGCGGACCATATTATTTCCAGTCCTTTGTTTCTTGACCCGACCTACAAACGGATTCATCCAGACTATACCAATTATACACAACGCTTTGAAAACAAAGAAATTGTATCGGAAGCAGTAGAACGGGTGAAGAAACGGATGAGCCGAAATGAAAACAATATGATCGAATGAGAATGTAATGTCCAATAAAGGGGATGTGATATGTTTCAGTCATAAAAAGCAGGTTCCTATCCTTTCTGTGAGTATAAAAAAAGATTAAAAGATCAACTGTGTGATAGCAAACTTGCGAGGTATCCTCAAATGGTTTGAAACAGTAATAAACTTTTATCATAAGTTTCTATTATTCCCTTTTATATGAGCGAACACGCCTTTTTGTAGGATTCCAATATAAGAATGAAGACTTCCATGTGGTTGAAACTTAAAATCCTTTTAGGATATGTCATACTGCTTCTCCTGCTCGTCCTGACCATTCATATCTTCCGCAAGGAACAGACGAGGCGGAACAGCCTGCGACAGGATGAGCATGAACTGGCCTGTATCCGGCATCTGGCCGGAGAAACATACGCGGGCTTGCTGGGACTGGCCACTTACGGTGAAACAGCCAGCGTCTGGGATGAAAGCGACCTTGGACTCTACCACACAAAAAAAGACAGTGTCTGTAACATGTTGCAGACACTGAAAAGGTATGTGAAGTCTCCCGAACAACAGTCGCGCATAGATTCGTTATGCCTGCTGCTGGAAAGAAAGGAACTGTTGTTAGACACGGTCATGGACACGTTCGGGCGTCTGCGCAAGACCGGCGAGATCGTGAACAGCAAGATTCCGGCAATCGTGTCCCATATCCAGCAGGCGGATGTCCTTCCTGCCGAGAAAAAGAAGGAGGAGGAAACTCCGAAGAAGGGTTTCTGGTCATTCATCAGGCCCGGGAGGAAAAAATCGGCCTATCTGCAGCAGAAGGAACAGCTGGAACGCCAGCGACAGTCCATTGGTAAACATCAGGGTACCACATCTGTCACGAGCATGCTGCACTCCCTTGACAGGGAGGTGACCGACATGCAGAAAGCCGAACGGGAAAGGCTGCTGGAACAGATGGACCTCCTGTACAGTAACAACACGGACCTGAACCACAGGCTACACCGGATTGTCAGGGACTTTGAGGCGGATGCTGGAATACGGCTTGATGAGCGTTACAGGCAATTCATTTCCACACGCGACCGCTCGTTCCATACGGTCTCTCTGCTGGCTGTCCTCATCTCGTTGCTGACCGTCCTCCTGTATCTTATCATCCACCGGGATCTGAACAGGATAAACCAGTATCAGCGTCAGCTGGAAGCCTCCAATCGTGAGAACACGGAGCTCCTACAATCCAGAAAACGCATGATGCTCACCATCGCTCATGACCTTCGTGCGCCACTGGCTACTATCAAAGGATGCGCCGAACTGCTCCCCGGGGAAGAAAAGAAGAGCCGCAAGGACGAGTATGCGGAAAATATACTCCATTCTTCCGATTACATGATCGGGCTGGTCAATACGCTGATCGGATTCTACCTGCTGGATACCGGCAGGAACAAACCCATCCTTTCGATTTTCCGGCTGGAGACCCTTTTCAGCGAAACAGCCCGGAACTACGGTTCGCTGGCCAAAAAGAAAAAGCTGCGGCTGACAACCGCCTTTTCCGGTCTGGATGTGGTAGTAAGCGGTGACCGTTCCCAGCTCCAGCAAATCCTGAACAATCTGCTTTCCAACGCCATTAAATTCACCCGGCAAGGTGAAATCCGCCTGCAAGCGGAATACCGGAATAAAGAATTGCATTTCTCGGTACAGGACACCGGTACCGGGATGACGGAGGAAGAAACAACCCGGATATTCACAGCTTTTGAACGGTTGGACAATGCCCGTAATGTTCCCGGTTTCGGATTGGGGCTGGCCATTGCAAGCAGGCTGGTCTCCGGGATGCAGGGAAGCCTTACCGTAAAAAGCAAACCGGGTGAAGGCAGCACGTTTACCGCATTCCTGCCACTCCTTGAGGCGGATGAATCCACCCAGATGGATGAGACACGCATCGCTACTGATTATCATCTGGATGGAATCAACGTACTGGTCATTGATGACGACCGGATGCAACTGAACATTACCAAAGAGATGTTTAACCGTAACGGAGTGCGGTGCGACTGCTGCCAGACCAGCCGTGAACTGGTTACCCGGCTACGGTCACAAAGATATGACCTGCTGCTGACGGATATACAGATGCCTGAAACGGACGGCTACGGAATACTTGAACTGCTCCGGGCATCCAATATGGAGAACGCAAAGACAATCCCCGTCATAGCGGTAACGGCACGGGTGGATGATGACAACGAGTATCTGTCGGGCGGCTTTTCGGGCTGCATCCATAAACCATTCTCTATGGAAGAACTGATAAATACAGTGGCACAAGTGATAGGAGAAAAAGACAGAAAGGAGTATGCTCCCGATTTCTCACTCATCCTTTCAGGAGAGGACAACAGGGAGGAAATGCTCGCCCTGTTTATCGAAGAGAGCCGGAAAGACCTTGCCGCATTAACCGCTGCCTTAGACCGACAAGACAAGGAGGCCGCCGCCTCCATCCTGCATAAGAACCTGCCCCTATGGGAAACCGTCCGTCTGGATTTCCCCTTGTCTCATTTACGGGAACTGGTGACAGAACCTGCGACAGAGTGGACCAATAGACAATCCATGGAAATGCGGGACATCATCCGGGCAGTGGAAAAACTGATAGTATACGCTGAAAAATACGGGAGGAAAGCCTATGAAAACAATCCTGATTATTGAAGATGATATTGTGTTCAGCCGTAGCATCAGCAACTGGCTGGTGAAAAAAGGGATGAAAACCGAATGCGTGGCAACCCTTGCGAATGCCCGTAAAGCCATCGGGCAAAAGGAGTTCGACCTAATACTGGCAGACCTGCGCCTGCCGGACGGAAATAGCACCTCGCTCCTGAAATGGATGAATGAGAAGTACTACTCTATCCCTTTTCTGATCATGACCAACTATGGACAGGTGGAGAATGCGGTGACAACCATGCAACTGGGAGCCATCAACTACCTGTGTAAGCCTGTGCAGCCAGACAATCTCCTGGCTCTGATAACGGAGATACTGGATAAAAACGATAACGAACAGGAGTTCTACCGAGGTGAAAGCCCCAAAGCCCATGAGATGTACCGTCTGATACAGGGTCGACGCATTATATTTTTTACTATCTTACAACTTGTATTTTATTTTTATATTATTGACTATTAGTGTATTATCTATTGTATATGTCGATTATTTTCCTTATCTTTATAAGATATTATAAAACATAAACTAACATGAAAATTGGCATAATTGACCTTTGTAAACAAATAGAAGATCCTAGGATGAACCGCAAAAAAGTACATAAAATGGAAACTATTATCTATATATCCATTGCTGCTGTAATCTGTGGCGCCCAGTCTTGGAATGAGATTGAGGAATTTGGCAATGCGAAAATTGCTTTTTTCAAAAGTCGCATACCTGACCTGGAGTTCATCCCTAGTCATGATACTTTTAATAGATTCTTCAGTATAATAAAGCCCGAGTATTTTGAGTTGATCTTTCGTAATTGGGTAAAACAAGTTTGTCAGGAGGTGAAAGGCGTTGTAGCTATAGATGGCAAGCTCATGCGTGGTCCAAGCCAA
>ENA-OYYN01001099-OYYN01001099.1-human-gut-metagenome-genome-assembly--contig:-NODE-1099-length-10645-cov-8.012465_pt1 | contig 10645 bp, 15 predicted proteins | sample MGYA00243249_ERZ653449 | MGnify/ENA primary metagenome ERZ653449 (study PRJEB26926, sample SAMN06165159) | human gut metagenome | biome: ENVO:00009003; feature: ENVO:2100002; material: ENVO:00002003... | reverse complement strand
TTTCCCTTTTATTCAAATTATTTTTTCAAAGGCTTCATCCGGAATAACGAAGTGCTTCAATTGGTTTTTTTCGTGCCGCCTTATTGGCAGGATAGAGTCCAAATATCACTCCGATCAGCAGTGAAAATATCACGGAGATCCCGGCAACCTTCATGTCCATATGGAAGCTCATAGAATCTTCCATTACTTTTCCGATAATTTTCAGTATCGCAAAGGATATTCCAATTCCTGCCGCACAGCCCATCATACTGACTATAAGAGCTTCCATAAGGAACTGCATCATGATTCCTCCTCTTCCGGCTCCAATTGCCTTGCGAATACCGATTTCTCTGGTTCTTTCAGTAACTGACACCAGCATAATGTTCATGATACCGATGCCTCCTACCAGAAGAGAAATAGCTGCGATTCCTCCGATCATCAGGGACATGGTATCATCCACACCCTCCATAGCACTCATAATCTCAGACTGATTCATAATGGAAAAAGCATCTTCATCTTCAGACAGCCGCTCAAGCATGATTCTTTCCACGGCTGCTTCAGCCTGATCCATGGATTCCTCATCTGCGGAGGATACATAAAACTGTGTGATATCCAGCACATTATCCGCTATTCTGGTAAGCGTAGAATAAGGAATATATCCTTCCAGTGTTACAGTTTCCGACTCCTCCTCAGAAGAACTTTCTGTCATAGACTGTGTTGAGGTAAGAGAGGAATTATCGTCTGAAAGAACACCTGCAACCAAAAAGCTTTTTCCATCCAGAGACAGGGTTTCTCCCGCTGCGTCTTCCCTTCCAAAAAATTCTATCGCTGTATCCGCACTGATGATCACTACCAGAGAATTATTATCCAGATCCGTCTGCTTCAGGGTTCTTCCTGAAGAAAGCTCCAGATTCATAATATCAAAATAGCTTCCTGTCGTTCCGGTGATACTCATGGTTCCGCTTGTATATCCGCTTTTTGCAGTAACAGAGGTTCTACCATATGGCGCGGCCGCTTCCAACGCCTCATCATCCATAAGCTCTTGAAATTCATTTAACCGTATGGGATTTTCCTTGTCATCTGTAACCCTTACCGTCAGATAACTGGATCCCATATCCGAGATCTGTTCTGATACAGATGAGGATGCCCCGTCTGCAATAGAAACCAAGACGATCAATGCCGAAACACCGATAATAATCCCCAGCATGGTAAGAAAGGTACGTAGTTTATTGGCACATACTGCTGCCCAGGACATCTTACAGGTCTGCCATATCATGCTGTCACCTCAGCCACATGTCCGTCACGGATCCGTATCATTCTCTCAGCCTCCTGGGCCACCCCATTATCGTGAGTGATCAGCACAATGGTATTTCCGACTTCGTGAAGCTCATGGAACAGGCACATGATTTCCTGTCCGGTCCGGCTGTCCAGATTTCCCGTAGGTTGTATATGATTAGTACAACGCATTTTCGGTACGAATTAATATCTGCTCAAAAAGTAGAGGTCTATGTATCCTCTACTTTTTTAAATTTCTTCATTCTCAAACATTTTAAGTTCTTCTTCCAGAACAGGAAGAAATTTCTCTATATTTTCTTTTATGTGATCTAAGTATTCCTTTTTGTCTCCCGTATAAGCTTTGCAGAATTCAACAGTTTCATTTAACCATTCTTGATTTTTCTTAATTTTTTCCGGAGTATCATTGCTCTCTTCGCACATCATTCCTCCGATCAGAAAATTTATCCGAAATTTGTAATCTTCTTCTTCCAAAACTCCCTTGATTAGGTTAGTTACTTTATTTTTTTCTTCCATGTTTTTCTCCATTCCTAAATTCTCCGAGCCATTCCTCGAACTTTCCATTTTTCACAGCTTCTTCCGCTTCTATCCTGGCCAGCCGTGCCACCTCTATGTCATAATCCTCAATCAAGCTATATGTTTTGTTTTTATAGCCGATATATGCTCTGTATTTCCCAGATTTCAGCTTGGATACTCCATTGATTCCGGTTGTATTGTTTTTGCTTATTGTGTTTTTAAAAAATACAGTTGATGTGTGATCTGTTATTTTTAACCCAGCTACCATTAATTTTATTTTATCAGGCTGCGACTTTGAGCATCCACAACTTATTGTCCTTCCGCTTGTCAGCGAATCCGTTCTGACTTTTATCATTTTTCCACAATCACAACGGCAAAGCCACATTTTCACGTTTCTTTGTTTTTCTCCGGTTTCCTCGATCACTGTCAAGTGCCCAAATTTTCTTCCTTCCAAATGTCTCTGGAACCCTTTCTGGCATCCACAGCTTGTTTTTCTTCCATACTTCAGATCTCTTGATGATACCATGCATTTCTTTCCGCAATCACACTGGCATTCCCACAAAGATTTTCCACTCTTTTCTTCATCAAGACATTTAATAACCTCTAAATTTCCGAATTTCATCCCTTCCAAATTATTAATCATAGTAAGTCCCGCACCTCGCATTCCAGCGCATCTGCAATGGAAAGAGCATTTCTAAGCGTCATATTTCCAACGTCGCTGGTAGAATTCTCATATCTTTGGATCTGCCGGAGATTCACTCCAGATTTCTCTGCAAGTTCTCGCTGTGACATTTCCATGCTCGTCCTTTGATATAGGATGCCATTTATTCTGTTATTATGACAATCTCTTCCTTGACTTACAAGAGAACACACTCCACACATCCCATCTTTTCTTATGCAATCCTCGTATCTTTTCATTATGCCAGCACCTCGATCACAGTCGCTTCTCTGATTATAATTTCTCCTGCATCCTGACCCCATTCCTGGGAATCACCAGCTATAACTGCCACATGCTCTCCGTAGTATCCATTTACTAAAGCCAATTTTGCATCATCAAGATTAATAGCGCAAGTTCCGTCCAATTCTTCGTCTGTACATTCTCCATCTACCCATACGTAAGAGTTGTCAAGAATTTCACCTTCTGTGAATTCGTTTTCCTGAATACGGATTCCAATATATTCGTATTCACATTCCTCTTTAATTTCTTCGATTCTATCAATAATGTTCTGGATTGCTTCTTCCTTTGTCATTTTGGTGTTCCCCTTTCCTTATCTTTAATTATATTATACGCTAATATTAGCGTATTGTCAAGTATATTGCGCTATTTTTAGCGTTTTTTTGCAATAAAAAAAGCCCCGGGATATCCCAGGGCTTGATGTTGGATAAAAAGTTTATTTAATTAATTTATCAAATATTACAACGCAATCAGGTCTCTCCAGGTCTTGTCTCCACAGATACCATCTGCTTCCAGAACGCCCTTGCGGCTCTTCTGGTACTGGGTAAGTGCATGGATTGTATTGGTTCCTGCAGTTCTGTCCAGGGTAAGAGGCTTGCCATCCTTACCTTTAAAGCCCCTTGCAATCAGGATCTCCTGTAGTAATAATACGGATAATCCGCTGTCTCCTTTTTTAACTGTTTTTGGCTCGAACATATAATGACCTCCTGTTGTTGTATTGGTTGTGATGTCGGAATTTCCAGTTGTGGTATCTTTTGTGTATCTAAGTACATGTGTCCAGGGATAATTTCTGTAGCTTCGGATCAGGAACTCTCTTCCTGTCTGATCGCCCGGTTTTCCGCCTGTGGCAGTTCCTTTTTCATTGATAGATGCTTCAACTTCTTTTCCGTTGCCGCAATACATAGCGGTATGGTGAGACGTATTCAGAAGCACGTCTCCACGAATCAGTCCTGCTCCAGTCTTGAGATTTACCTCATGAGTGATGACCTCAAAACCATTTTTTGTAAAGACCTTGAGCATGTTTCCTGTGTAAGTCGCTCCGCCTGTCTTGACCGGAATCCCGGCATTCTGACAAGCCTGAATCACTGCTGCCGAACAGTCATAGTCTCCCTTCTCTCCCCATCTGTAGATCTGATCATATCCATGGGAATTGTCTTTCGCCCATGTTTCCATCTGCTGTACTGCTTTTTCAATCTTGCTCATAGGTTCGTCTTCCCCTTCTATGTAATTTTTATAAAATACATTCCGGTCAACCTTTGTTCCGATTCCCGGAATCGTTGCTTTACTGGAATACTGCCAGCCCACTCCTGCCTCCGGCCGGAGACGTTCCTGCAGCGTTCCGTTGTCATTGTCCGGATATCTGGCAATCCAGCAGTCGTATTTTTTCAAAGCTTTTGTCAATACATTCTGATACCAGTCCACATTACAGTAAATCCCGCCCTGATATCCTGCTGCCTGAATTTTATTTAAAAATGCCAAAGCGATTTTTTCTACAGCTGCACTTCCAAGTTTCCTTTGTTCAGACCACTCTAAATCGAGAAAGACGGGGAAATTAAGCCGGCGCTTGTTCAGGACTTTCAGTACACTCTCCGCTTCTCGTTCTGCCTGCGCTGTACTTTTGGCATAGCTGTATTTGTAAACTCCAACCGGAATTCCATGCTGAGTACAGCCCTTGTAATTCTGTTCAAAGGTGCTGTCTGTCTTGTTTCCTTTTTCCGTGATCCGCAGAATTGCAAATCCCATTCCATAGTCCGCTACTGTCTGCCAGTCAATACTTCCGTTCCATGCCGATACATCAATTCCTTTGATTTCCATAGATTTTCCTCCAATAGAAAAGAGAGCCTGTTTCCAAGCTCCCTTACTGATTCTTATTTATCTTACTTTTTCCATCAACGCTTCCTGGAGCACCTGGGAAAAGTTTACCCCTGCTCTGATGGCTGCTTCATTCAGCCATTCCGGAATACTGAGTGTTTTCTTTACTGCTTTTGAACAGTGTTTCCTTCTGTATTCCATCAAATCAAACTCTACTACTACCAGAAATCCATCTTCCACCTGGATTTTTCCAGGAGCTGATGCTTCCGGAATCTTTTCACCTGCTTCTTCCATGGTTGTAATAGACAGCCCCAGAGCCTCCACTGCCATTTCATAAGCCTGCTGCATATCGTCCCCCTGTGTCAGACATTCCGGAATATCTGGGAACTCTACCCAGAAGCCCCCTTCCTCTGCTTCGTGGAAAATAGCAGGATAAAATAATTTATTCATATTGACACCTCCGCGATATTCTGAGGCAGGGGCTTATTTCAGCCCCGCCTGTTTCAGTATTGCCTGCTCCATTCCCTTTTTCAGGTCTTTGGAGTGATAAGGAACGATTACCGTTCTCCCCGTTTCTTTGCATATCAGCTTTTTATGCGAACCGTTCTGTCCGATCTCTTCAAAGCCATTCTGCTTAAGAAACTTTAACATCTCTTTCGAGGTCATTGGCATCTTTTGTATCTCCTTTCCTTATCATGTTTATATTTTATCACGTATTTTTACGTATGTCAATATTTTTACGTATTTTTATGTATTATTCTTTTTTCCCATCTTTCTCAAGAAGATTCCGCAGCATTTCATATAAGCCTGTACTTGCCAGTCCGGAAATCATGCCTCCCAGAACCACTTCTGCATTAATCCCTGTCTGGAAATTAATCAGAATCGCAATCAGCGTTCCCATACACAGGGCAGTAAGCGGTATATACTTGTTGGGAAACCAGTCAAATGCTGTCTTAAGGCAGAAACCTACTAAAAGACAGATACCTAAGATCAAAGGGTTTACATAGTCAAATAAAAAACTGATGTCCATAGTTATTCCTCTCTTCCTACAATTTCATCTATTCGGTGGTGGGCAGACTTTGTAGACTGTTCTACAATCGCCATGCGTTCCACAAGATTATTATGTTTCTTCACTTTTTCTTCCAACTGCTCCAGCCGATATGTGGTAAGCTTATTGGCCGTCATGATTCCGGCCAGACTGCCCACGAGAGTTCCCAACAAAGAGCAGATGGCAACTACAATTTCAGGCTGCATGTATTTTCTCCTTTCCCGGCATTGCGCCGGCGCAAATTTAAGTATTAAAAAGACCTCTACGGTCTGTCTCTGATTGCTATATTGTCCTCCTGCAAATCTGCTTTATGATCTTACAATGCAGTCCTCGTACCCATCTGTAATAAGGATGGATTCTACATCGTTTCTCCATTTTTCGTAAATTTTTACTTTAATAAAATAAGCTCTGTACTTATTCTGACCGGCTTCTAAATTCTTGTCTGCCTGTTCCATAATTCTTTTCGCAATAAATGTTGTCATATCTACCATTTCTCCTTCTCCTTATATTCCCATCAGGGATGGGATCACATCTGTTAATATGTTATCTATTGTTGCGGTTAGTTCCATGTTTGCTTCTTCCAGCATTGCAACTTTTTCTGTCAAATCCTTTTCTTTTTCCTCTTCGTAATCCAGGTAAAAATCGGGATTTGACTTCACATCTGTTTCCGTGACCATGTTTGGGTCAGCAGAAAAGATATTGGTCATGTACACATACATGATCTGTTTTACTCCTTTTTCCGGATCAACAATCATTTCCTCTTCGCCAATGTACTTATTAACAATCGCATCGGCTCTGGATTCGCTAACCTTGGTATATCTCACATCAGGCTGCATTTCCGTGTACATTGTTTTTTGCTTCATTTTTAATCACCTCTCTTGCTGTATTGATTTTATAAGGGAAATCCCCTCTTTGCTCCGCTGCGCTACGCAAATTCACCCCTGAAAACGCTTAGAGATAGGCGCGCGAGGACACCCCACCCGGCAAGCCCGAGCCCGTAGTTGCAACTCGAGAAGAACGCGCCACCCACGCCCCCGACCCCGAGAACACCGAGCAGCAAAAACTCTCTCTGCCCTGTTTCGGCGGCATCAAAATAAATTCCATCGCAGAATCCTGTGTTTGTGCCGCTTCCGGAAGCACCTGCTTTTGTGATTATATTCATCCCGTTTTCGGTATCGATAAAAATTTCTGTTCCATAATTCCATTCATTGTTTCTTTCTACCGTCATTTGCTTTGCAAGTTTTACATAGGTTTCTTTTGCTGTGGTGACATTGGTAGTAAGCTTGGCGGAATCTATACAAACATAAACATCTCTTGTGAGTCCGTCTACGATATCCATAAATGTATTTCCGGGTACTTCATAGCCACCTACCATTAATTCAATTCCTTGGATCACGGAAGGGTATAACATCGATGATATCTGACTTTTTGTCTGACAGAAACAACCATCTCTTCCGAGGATATCGTCCGAGAATCCGCTTTCCCAGTGGATTGAGCTGACCCATGTGGTGGCGGTAGTCGTTATTGCATCTGCTGCATCCAATACAAGCGCTTTATTATTTTCGTCTACCTCCACAATATCAAGTATTTTGGCAGAATCGCACAGATTATACGCTTTCGCATCATCTCTGTCCGGAGCTTTGCTGGCATCTCCAGAATCTCCAACCAATACACATGACCCGATCAAAAACTTGTCCGCCTCTGTTTTTTTAAGAACAACACGTTTTGCATTGGATTCTGGAACAGATACAAGATATTGATAGTTATATGCAAAGCACCCACCGAGGACGTTGTTCCAGTTTTTGTTTGCATATTTAAGCAAAAACGTAGTCTGGATATATGCGTAATCGTAGCTGCTTCCAAAGCAGTATTCATCTCCGCGCTTCTTCGCTTCTGTTATGTTATTGTTGTAGCTTGGTAAGTTTCTTGTCGGGTTTACTCCATAGTATGATCCAAGTGTCCCCTGGGAGTTTCTTCCTGCTACATATTTTCCATAAAGACAAAAATTCCGCATACCATCTGTTTTTCTTGCTTCCGGACAAAGTACATATCCTTCGTGTGGAGTATCAGATCTGGAATAGTATAAATATCCGTCCTGTTCCCACGCTTTATGGTAATAAGGCATACCAAGGACAAAGGTATCTTTTTCTTTTGGATCAAACCCTACATCGCCCTTCATGGCAGTGATTTTCAGTTTCCCGTCAATTTTCTCTGCATTGCAATCATAAGTCCGGAAAAGTGGAATGGTTTCGTAATCATCTCTGCCTTTTTCTGTAAGCGTAGATGGCTCCATAATAAGCCCTTCGTTATCATCCAGCTTTTCACCTGTGGCTACCTGGGACGTCTCCCACAGAGGAAAACGTACAGTATATTTCTTTCCGGTTCTCTGCATGGCAAAAAAGTTCCGGAAGAATGTATCTGTGTAGGCAGATTTTTTAAGGTCGCTTATATCCTTTTTGTTGGTGTTGATCTGCTCCCGGTCAGCAATGATCTCCTGAGCTGCCGTTTGTACAGCCTGCACCTGCTTTACCCCTTCTGCAGTAACATTCCCGGTCTGTGCGGCGCCCTCTGTTTTTACTGCCTGTACCGCTTCGGATTTTGCGGTTTCTACTGCCTTCATGGCTGTGGTCTGAGCAGTCTGTACCGCCTCTACCTGTTTCGCTCCCTCATCGGATACCTGTTTTTTAATGGCATTAACATCAAGATTAAAGCTATCGACTTTCTGATCAAGTTCCTGTTTTGCCAGATTCTTTTGCTCGGTGATGTATTCTCCTGTCTGGTCTTTAACTGCCTGAGCGGACAAGTTTTCCTGCTTTTTTACAGACGCATTAGCGCTCTGTCTGGCATCATCTATATCGTTTAATGCCGCCTGCAATTTGGCATCGATATTGGGGATCTGGGCATCTACGTCCTGTTTGGCACGCTCTGCCGCCTGTCTGGACGTATCTGCCGCACTTGCGTATCCTGCCGCCTGGTTTTTACTAGCAAGCGCGCTCTGTGCAGAATCCTGTGTGTCTTTATGGAGCTGAGCAACATCCTCCTGCATAGCCTCAATCTCACTCTGGGAGAGTTCTACGGCCGCTCTGGACACTTCCACCTGTTTTGCTTTTTCGATCACCTCGTCGTGCATGGTGATGTATTCCGGTGTCAGGCCGCCTGGAAGAGTTAATATCTGCCAGTGCTCCGTGTTAATTCCCGGTACTGGTGGTGTGCCGGTGATCTTGGTTCCCAGCTCTGCCAGACACATGTATGAGCCACCATCCATACTTACTGTGTCGAGGTATTCATAAAACGCTTCCGGATCATACTCGCCCCGTGGGTTCAGGGAGATGTTACCCAGATCTGTTTCTGTATAATGGTTTTCTGTTTTCATGATCTTCCTCCTTAAAAATTCAGTCGGTAAAAAAGTCTGCTTCCGATTCGGATAAACCGTACCTTGTCGATCTCCGGATCGGAGTACATCTTAAGGCGTCCATTAACCACCTTAAAAGCGGCAAAGTATACGTTCCCGGTGTCTCCTTTTAACTGCTCTTCTTTCCCCTGGACGTACCGGTCGATTTCTTCTTTTGCCTCTTCCACCCTCCCGGGAATTTTAGCTGCAGTGTCAGCTGCCTGTCCGGCATAATACCTGGCGTTATCCTGTGCCCGTTCCGGGAGATCTTCCCGGCCATGCGCCCAGCCCTCTGCCTGTTTTTCGGATTCTGCTGCCTTGTCTGCAGATTCTTTTATCTTTTGGACCGCATCGTGAAAGATATCCGGGTCTTCTCCGCCGCCGGTGACTTCTGGTTCTGGGCGGGATTTGACTTTCAGCTTGATCTTATATTCTGTCTGGCCGGATGTAGCATCTGTCAAATAAATAAAAGCAAAGATATCATAGTCAGATGTGGTGCCGTCATTTTGCAGCATACTATCCGGAATCACTACATCTGTCACGCCATCCTTGGTGACACCAACTCGCATAACAGCTGTGCCACCGGTCTCCTGAAGGGAAAAGTGGATCTCCACCATGGATGGAAGGTGCAGCCCCTGGATCCGGAGTATCTGGCCGTAATCCCACTGCCACAGGCCGTAAGCATTGGCCATGGAACTGTCTGGATTAAATATCGCTGTGATCATTTTATCCCTCCTTTTCCGGAGCTTTTTCTTCCTGATCGTTCTCATTTTCCTGCTTTGCCTGTTTCTCCATCAACGCCTGACGTTCTCGGATTGCCGCCATGGAAATCTCGCTGCAGGCATCCTTCCGGAGATCTGCCAGGATCCCGGATATGATCCCATCCAGTATAGAGGATGGTAAACCTGTCTGTTCCTTCACATTGACTACTGCATTCATCAGCATGTTTTTGGCATCTTCGATCACCAAAACAAGAGGTCTTGCTACTTCATTCATGACATATTCTCCTTTAACTCTTTGATTTCTTTGTATAGATTTTGAATCAGCTTTAACATTGGGGGGATCAGGGTACGGTAATTCCAGTCCTCCACAGAAGTATCCGGATTGACCATTGCACACTCCGGGAACGCCCGGTAAACATCCTCTGCATAAAATCCCGGCATGGGCTTGTCTACAAAGCGGTCCCCCTTTACCAGATATCCCTCTTTGTATTTGAACCACACAACCGGGATATCCAGCAACTTCTCTGCTTCAGCATCTTTTAACATAGCAATGTGATCTTTGTACCGCTTTGAGGAAGAAGACAGTGCTGCAATGATCGCTGTACCGCTTTCCCGGACAAGATGTGTTCCGCCACTGGTTGCCGGAAGTCCTTTAAAAATAATTTCTCCTGTGGATCCATCTCCAAAATCACCGCTGCGGGTCGCATAAACATGCAGACCATACTTAACCGTCAAGGCTCCATCATCATAAGAAAGTCTGGAATCTCCCAGTTTGATAGCTGCCCCAACAATAGCAAAAGAACCATTAGACGTATTAAAAGTGAAGCTGCTTTCCCGTCCATTGGAATCACTGGAATAAAATCTTAATCCGTTTGTACCAATATATACACCTTTTGTTTTTGATGTCAGCCCTGTACATCCATTGGCAA
>ENA-OYYN01001091-OYYN01001091.1-human-gut-metagenome-genome-assembly--contig:-NODE-1091-length-10725-cov-3.656607_pt1 | contig 10725 bp, 11 predicted proteins | sample MGYA00243249_ERZ653449 | MGnify/ENA primary metagenome ERZ653449 (study PRJEB26926, sample SAMN06165159) | human gut metagenome | biome: ENVO:00009003; feature: ENVO:2100002; material: ENVO:00002003... | reverse complement strand
TACGAGATCTAGTACGGTCTCGTGGGCTCGGAGATGTGTATAAGAGACAGGCACTTCGGCCTGATCGAAATCCCGGCCGAAACGCTTCTTGCCAAGAGCTATCCCGTCGAATTCCGCCCGGGCGACCTGCTGGCCGTGCTGGTGGCCTTCGGCCTTGTCGCCTATGTTATTTCGAACATTACCGTGCGCAGCATGGTGAAACATAATGCCTGATTATGAAACGCATTTTCCGTATATCGCTCTGCGCGTTCCTGCTGCTTGCAGGCGCCGCCTGTACCCGCCACAAGATTATCCCCGATGAGAAACTGGCGCAGATCTTCCACGACGCCTTCCTCACGAACGCCTATATCGGCGACGTGCGGGTCAATATCGACTCGCTGAACATCTACGAACCGATCTTTGCCCGCTATGGCTATACGACCCGTGATGTCTACTATACGATCGGGAACTTTTCGAAGCGCAAGAGCGCCCGTCTGGGCGACGTCGTCGAGATGGCGATCGATAAACTCGAAGCCGAGGGTAAATTTTACGACCGTGAGGTTGCCGTGCTCGATACGATCGACAACGTGGCCCGCCGTACTTTCACGCGTACGGTCTATGCCGATTCGCTGATCCGCGTGGGGTCGCTGCGCGATACGGCGCGCCTGCGGATCGCCGTCGATGTGCAGCCCGGCGAGTACGAATTGCGGCTCAAATACCTCGTCGACTCGCTCGACCGGAACGAGAAGGGGTTGCGGGGCGTCGTCTGGCTCGAAAACAGGGACGGCGGGCGCAGTAGCGTCTATTCCACGACGCTGCGCCGTAACCGGACGGAGAATTTCACCCGCCGTTTCACGGTCGATACTACCCACCGGCGCCTGCACCTGGATTTCCTGGATTTCCGCGAGAAGCCCCTGCGTCCCTCGGTGACGGTGACCGGCCTCGAAATCGACTACATTCCCACGACGTCCGTTGCCGTCGACAGCCTTTACCGGCAACAACTTGACCTGCGAATCTTTGCCGATGAATTCCTCCGCGCAGCCATCCAGGCGGATAGCCTCTAACCTGCTCTGGACACCGCAGGGTCTGCTCCGCAATCCCCTGGTCGGGGTTGCGGCCGACGGCCGTATCCTCTCCGTCGGGACGTGTCCCGAGCCCGACCGGTGTCCCGGCACCGAGTTCTATGCCGGGGTGCTCGCTCCGGGGCTGGTCAATGCCCACTGCCACCTCGAACTCTCCTATTTGCTGGGGGCGATCCCCGAACGGTGTGGTTTTGCGGGGTTTGCCGGTGCCATGTCGCAGGTGCGGGAGCGCTTCTCCGCCGAACAGCGAGTACAAGCCGTCGAAGCCGCCGATGCCGCCATGTGGCAGGCCGGGATCGAAGCCGTAGGCGATATTTCGAACGGGGATACCGCTTTCGCCGTAAAATCGCGCAGCCGCATCGCCTACCATACTTTCGTCGAGTTTTTCGGTCTGCGCGCCGCGTCGGCCGAGCACCTGCTGCCTCTGCTCCGCCATCCGCAAACTTCGCTGACCCCCCATTCGCTCTATTCGGTGCAGGATGCCCCCCTGCGTGCGATCGCTGCCCGGGGCGATGCCCCGCTTTCGATCCATTTCATGGAATCTCCCGGCGAAGCGGCGCTCTTCGAACACCGCGGCCCGCTGTGGGAGTGGTACGCGAAGGCCGGTTTCTCCTGCGATTTCCTGCATTACGGCTCCCCGGCCGAACGTCTCGTGGCCTGCGTGCCGCACGACCGCCGCGTGACCCTGGTGCATGACTGCTGCATAACGCAGCGCGACATAGACATCGTTATGGGCCATTTTACGGCGCCCGTATGGTGGTGCCTGTGCCCCCGTTCAAACCGCTATATCTCCGGCCTCGAACCCCCTGTGGAGCTGTTACGCCGCAATCGCCTCAATATTTGCCTCGGAACCGACTCGCTGGCTTCGAACGACCGGCTTTCGGTTTTCGAAGAAATGCGTATGTTCCCCGGCATCCCGCTTCCCGAACTGCTCGCCTGGGCTGCCGGGGGCGGTGCACAGGCATTGGGTATGGAGGATGCACTCGGCGAAATAGCTCCCGGCCGTCGTTGCGGCCTCACGGTCATTTCAGGGTTGGATTACGGCACGCTGTGCCTGACCCCGGCGTCGCAGATCCACCGCATCCTCTGACCGGGATACTTTCCCTCCCCGTATGCGTGGTTATCGTACGGATGCTTGCCGCCGGTAGATGAAAACAAAAAGGAGCTTCCCCCGTCGGGAAGCTCCTCGTATTTTGAGGCCGGATGCCTATTTACCCAGTGCGTTGCAGAGTTTCTGGTTGATCTTGCGGATACGTTCCGGCTCGACCTTCATCTCCTTGCGGTCGTAGGTCATCAGTCCGTTGACCTCCATTTCGACGTCGGTGGTCTGCGTGTATACGCCTGCCGAAAATCCGCGGCCGATCAGCTTGTAGAGCATTTCCGCATACTTTTCGTATTCGTCCGTCACCTCCTTGGGCGAGTTGAGGCGGATATAGCCCCAGTTGCGGTCGGGTTCCCAGAGGTGCCCCTTCATCACGAAGCCGATGCCGCCGTACTCACCCAGCACCGTTGCGCGGTTGGTATCGAGCAGCGTCAGGCGCGGGTTGGGGTAGTGGTGCGTGTCGAGGATGTCGCCCGTAAGGTAATGGTTGCCGCCGCTGGCGGGGTTGACCAGGCGCGAAGGATCGTAAGCCTTCGTCCACTCTACGATTTCCTGGGTCTTGAACTGTCCCCAGCACTCGTTGAAGGGAACCCATACGCCGATCGAGGGGGACGAGTAGAGGTAGTCGATGATCTCTTTCCACTCCTTGCGGAAGTTGGCCTCCGATTCTGCCGACCGGTGCTTCTCCTCGCCCGTGAAATAGTTGTGCATCTGCCACTGCGGGCCGCGGTCGCCGCTGGGCATGTCCTGCCATACGATCATGCCGAGTTTGTCGCAGTGGTAGTACCAGCGTGCGGGCTCGACCTTTACGTGTTTGCGTATCATGTTGTAACCCAGATCCTTGGTCTTGATGACGTCGAATGCCAGCGCCTCGTCCGAGGGGGCTGTATAGAGGCCGTCGGGCCACCAGCCCTGATCCAGCGGGCCGAACTGGAATACCGGCTCGTTGTTCAGCTCCAGGCGGACGATGTCGTCGGCATCGCGGCCGATCGAGAATTTACGCATGGCCGTGTAACTTTCCACTTCGTCTATTTTCTTGCCGTTGCGTACCAGGCTTACCTTCATGTCGTAGAGGAACGGTGACTCGGGGCTCCAGAGTTTGGGCTCGGCGACGGACAGTTCCACGGCGGCGCCGTTGAGCGAGCTGCCCTTGGCGACCTGCGTGTCGCCGTCGAAAAGCGCCACTTCGATGCGGTCTTCGGGCTGTGCGCCGCAAACAGGAACCTCGATGCGGAACGACTTGCGGTCGAGGTCGGGCGTTGTCTTCACCTGCTTGATATATTGCTGGGGCACTGCTTCGAGCCATACCGTCTGCCAGATGCCGCTCACGGGGGTGTACCAGATGCCCTCGGGGCGGTTCACCTGCTTGCCGCGCGGCTGGTAGCCGTCGTCGGTCGGATCCCATACGCGAACCCGGATGTCGTTGGCACCCTTTTTCAGGGCCGACGTGATGTCGAACTCGAACGGCGTATAGCCGCCCGTGTGGCTGCCTACGCTGACGCCGTTCACCCAGACGTCGGCTTTCCAGTCTACGGCGCCGAAGTGCAGCAGCACGCGCTTGCCGTTCCATTTCGCGGGTACCGTGAAGCTGTGGTTGTACCAGAGTTCGTTATCCTTACCCAGGCTTTTCCCTACGCCCGAGAGGCTCGACTCCACGGCGAACGGCACGAGGATCTGTCCCTGGAATTTGTCGGGGGTCTGTCCTATGGGCAGGATCGCATAGTCCCACAGGCCGTTGAGGTTTTGCCAGTCGCCGCGTACCATCTGAGGACGCGGGTATTCGGGCAATACGTTCTGCGGATCGAGCTTTTCGCCCCACTGGGTACGGATACGGTCGCCCGCGGGTTGCCATTGCGCTACGCCGGCAAGGGTCGTCACCAGGGCGGCAGCGGTCAGGAGAATGTTTTTCTTCATACTTCGGGTTATTATTAGGTTAAAATTGTATTTCAAATCCGTACAAAATTAAGCCATCTTATCCGGAAAACAGTCCGCATATATGCACAAAAAGTATATTTATGCTTGGAAATGCGGTTTGAACTGCATTTTTACGGACTTTTCATGCGGGGCACATTTCTTCGTCCTCGGGGCCCCGGCTCCCCTATATCCCGAGGTGCTCTTCGAGCGTATGGCGCAGGTGGTCGCTGTCGAGGTGCGTATAGATTTCGGTGGTGAGGATGCTTTCGTGTCCGAGCATCTCCTGTACCTGCCGGATACTGGCGCCCCCTTCGAGCAGGTGCGTGGCGAACGAGTGCCGGAACGTATGCGGGCTGATGTGTTTGTCGATGCCGGCGCGTTGGGCGGCCTGTTTCAGGATCGTGAAGACCATCACGCGCGTAAGCTGCCCGCCCCGGTTGTTGAGGAATACGACCTCTTCGCCCGAACGTGCGCTGCGGCGCTTTTCGAGATAGCGCTGTATCTTGTCGCGTGCGACGGTGCTGATCGGCACCAGCCGCTGCTTGTCGCCCTTGCCGATGACGCGGATGTAGCCCTCCCCGAAAAAGAGGTCGGAAAGCCGTAGCGAGGTGAGCTCCGAGACGCGAAGCCCGCACGAATAGAGCACTTCGAGCATGGCGCTGTCGCGTATGCCCTTGGTCGTGCGCGTGTCCACGGTGGCGATGATGCGGTCGATCTCTGCGGTGGTGAGGACGTCGGGCAGGTGCCTCCCGAATTTCGGCGTGTCGACGAATTCGGCGGGCGACGCCTCGATCTGGTCGCTTATGAGCAGGAAATTGAAGAAGCTGCGGATGCCGCACAGGCAGCGGGCCTGTGAGGTTTTTTCGCGGCCGCGCTCGAAAAGCCAGCCCATGTAGCGTTCGATCATCGTCCGCTCGACCTTGCGGGGCGTCACGTCGTATTGGCGCAGGATGAAATGGGCGAATTGGCGCAGGTCGCGCATATACGATTCGACGGTATTCTCCGAGAGGCGTTTTTCGAGTTTGATATAAGTACGGTAACGACGTCCCGTCTCTTCCCACTTTTTCGTGTTTTCTGCCATCCTTTTCCTGCCTTATTTCCGAGATTATCATTAACTTTGTACGGGCGAAGATACGTAAATTTTACATAATATGAACTATATATCCTTGAATATTGCCTTTTCGGACGACCTGCAGGCCGAGATCCTGACCGCCGAGCTGGCCGACTATCCCTTCGAGAGTTTCGAGGCCGATGCGGGGACGCTCAAGGCCTATATCCCCCAGGAGCGGTTGGCCGACTGCAAGGGCGAGGTCGATGCCTTGCTGGCGCATTACGGCGTGCAGGGACGCTATATCGCCATCGAGACGCAGAACTGGAACGCCGTCTGGGAGAGCAATTTCCCGCCTGTGGACGTCGAAGGGCGCCTGCTGATTCGGGCACCGTTCCATGAGCCTGCCCCCGCAGGGGTGATGGAGGTGGTCGTCATGCCCAAGATGTCGTTCGGCACGGGGCACCACGCGACCACCTGGCTCGTGTCGCGTGCCGTGCTCGACCTGGGTGTCGCAGGCCGTCGCGGGCTCGATATGGGCAGCGGTACGGGTGTGCTGTCGATCGTCGCTGCCAAATGCGGTGCCGCCCATGTCGATGCGGTCGACATCGACGACTGGGCCGACGCCAACTGCCGCGAGAACATCGCTTCGAACGGCGTCGCCGACCGCATCGAACCGATGCTGGGCGACGTGCGCCGCATCGCCGGACGGCATTACGGCTTTATCCTGGCCAATATCAACCGCAATATCCTCACGGCCGACATGCCGGCCTATGCCGCAGCGCTGGAGCCGGGCGGCGACCTGGTGATGAGCGGTTTCCTGGAACAGGACGTCCCGGCGATAGTCGCCTGTGCCGGGGAACTGGGCCTGCGCCCGGTGGCGACCGCTGCCAGGGAGGGGTGGATGATGGTTCACGTGCGCAAAGGGTAGGTGAAGACGTACAAAGGGCGCGGGGTCGTTCTCCATACGCTCAAATACGGCGACTCGTCGATGGTCGTCTACCTGCTGACCGACACCGGGGGGCGCCGCAGCTACATGGTGCAGGGCGTCCGCAGCCACAACGGGCGGGGCTCGAAGCTGGCACTTTTCCAGCCGATGTTCCCGGTCGAGTTCGAAGGGCTCGAATCGTCGCGTCAGCAGATGCACCGTTTCAAGGAGGTGCAGGGCGGCTTTGTACTGCAAAGCCTGCCGTTCGACGTGCGCAAATCGACCATGGCGCTCTTCATGGCAGAGGTTTTGTACCGCCTCGTCAGGGAATACGACGAACCCAACCAGGCGCTTTTCGATTTTGTGTGGAACTGTGTCGGGGCGCTCGATTCGATGGACGAGGGGGTGGCCAATTTCCACCTCTGGTTCCTGGCCAACCTGAGCCGTTTCCTGGGTTTTTGCCCGGGCAACGACTACTCGGCCGGCGATTGGTTCGATATCCGAGAGGGACTTTATACCAAAACTCGGCCGCAGCACGTTAGTTTTATGACACAGGAATGTACGCGTATTCTGCGCGATATGATGGAGTGCGACGTGCGTTGCCTGGCCGAAATCGGCCTCAACCGCACGCAGCGCGTCGAGTTTCTCAATGCCGTGCTGGTCTATTTCGGCTATCACCTCGATGCCATCAGCGCGGTGCAGTCGGTGCGGATCCTGCGGGAAGTGTTCTAAGGGAATTGTAATTTTGGAGAGACCAAATAAAAGATAGGAGGGATAGTTATGAAAAGGATGTTTATTCTGGCGGTCGCCCTGCTTGCGGCCCTTGCGATTTCGGCGCAGGAACCCAATAAGTTCGGGCTGAAAAAACCCGATTCGCCCCGCTCGGGGAAGTATGAGCTTCCCGATTCGCTCCGTAACAAGTTCGAGCTTCCCGACTCGCTGGCGCATTTGTCGCCATGGAAACCCGATTACCGTGCCGAGGGAAAGATGAAGGTCAAGCCTTCGGTTACGATGACTTCGGTGGTAGTGATCCAGAAGGAAAACCTGCCGTCACGTGTTACGGTGATCGACAACAATACGTTGCGTCTGGGACGCCATTTCACCATCTCGAACGGTCAGGCCTGGAACAACGGATCCTTCCCCGATGCGTTCCTCGATGCGCGGACGATCTCGATGCCCCTGCCGCGGTAGGGTGTTGATGCCCGTTCCGGAGGAATGCCGATCCCGTCCGCACTTCGTTTAGGCGGGCGCAGTTTCCTGATGGTTCCGTGAACTGGAAGTCCCCCGGGACGGCAATACGAGGCGTATTGCAGGCACCTATCCGAACAGGAGCGTGAAGGTTACCCGGTTGTCCGTGTTGGCCGTCAGGCGCAGCGAACCCTTGTGCAGTTGCATGATGCGGCGCGAGACGCTCAGGCCGATGCCCGATCCGTCGGGCTTGGTCGTGAAGAAAGGCGTGAAGATATTTTCGGTTACTTCGGCGGGGATTGCCCCGCCGTTGTTGCTAATCTCGATAACCACGTTTTCCTGCGGGTCTATGCGCGACGTGACTTCGATGCAGGCGTCTCGCCGTGTCCCTACCGCTTCGCGGGCATTCTTGAGCAGGTTCACCACCACTTGTCCGACCAACATCTGGTCGGCATAGATCATCGTGTCTGCCGGTTCGACGTCGAGCCGGATGCGGATGCCTTCCGCAGCGATCAGCGTCATGGCGTGCTCCAGCAGTTCCCGCACCTCGAAGGGTGCCTTCTGTGGCACCGGGATCTTCGTGAATCGGCGGAAATTCTCGACGAAGGCCATCAGCCGCCGGCTCGTGGCCGAGATCGTATCCAGCCCACGGGCTACGTCGGCGTTCATCGTCCGGTCGATATGCAGCAGTGTGTCGCTCAGGGAGGTGATCGGTGCGAGCGAGTTCATGATCTCATGCGTCAGGATGCGCGTCAGCTTGCTCCACGATTCGATCTGCATCTCGCTCAGTTCGCTGTTGATGTCGCTTATGACCACCACGCGCAGCCGGCGTTTTTCGAGTACGATCTCCGAACACCCCAGCGAGAGGCTCATTTCGCCCGTTTCGGTCACGCACGACACATGGTGCTTTTCTCCCGGTCGGATCTTCGTCAGTACCCGGTATGCCTCGGGAGCGGGCAGTTCCAGTTGCTGGATGTGGGTTATGCGCGGCAACCCGAAGATGCGCAGCGCCTCGCCGTTGGCCTGGTAGACGCTTCCCGCGTCGTTGATGGTGATTAGCCCCGTGCGTGCATACTCCATGATCAGCTGGTAGTAGCGTTCCCGCTCTTCGGCGCGTACCTTGGCGCGCACCAGGATCTCCTTGATACGGTTCAGGGCGGCGTTGAGCATGCCGTTGTCCACTTTCGACGGGTCTTCATGGAAGCGGAACGTGAAGTCGTCGTTGTCGATGGCGTTGAACATGAAGGTTACACGGCGTATCGAATCGCTGTAAAGCCCTATGAGGCGGTATGCCGCGATCCCGATCACCGGGACGAGCAGGATCGCCAGCGGGTACCATGACCCTGTTACCACCCATCCGAGTGCTCCCGAAGCGGCGATGAGCAACGCCGTGTACCCGATTACGGGGCCGTAGGCTATTCCTTCGCGTTTCATAACCCGTAGCGTTTGATCTTGTTGTAGAGTGTCTGGCGCGTGATGCCCAGCTGCCGCGCCACCTCGGTAAGGTTGCCTGCGTAACGCGCCATCGCCTGACCGATCATGCCGCGCTCCATCTCTTCGAGCGTCGAGAATGCCAGGGCCTGCACTGCGGCCGGAGCCGGCCGCAGCAGCAGTGTCGCGGGGGTGATTCGCCTCCCGTCGCTCATGATGACGGCTTTTTCGACGGTATGCTGCAATTCGCGGATGTTACCCGCCCAAGGGTATTCGTCCATTTCGCGCACCGCTGCCTGGTCGAAACCCTCGATCGGTTTGTTGTACTTCGTGGCGTAGCGTTTGAGGAACATTTCCGCCAGCGGCAGGATGTCTTCGCGGCGCTGCCGCAGGGGCGGCAGGTCTATATGGATCGTGTTGATGCGGTAGAGCAGATCTTCGCGAAACTCCCCCCCCCCGCGCTACCATTCCGAACAGGTCGCGGTTCGTGGCGCAGATGAGGCGGATGTCCACCGCTACGGGCGTGTTGCTGCCCACGCGGAAGATACGCCCGCCCTGGATGGCCGTCAGCAGCTTCGATTGCAGGTGGGGCGGCAGGTTGCCGATCTCGTCGAGGAAAAGCGTGCCGTGGTCGGCGACCTCGAATTTCCCGGCGCGGTCGGCCCGGGCGTCGGTGAAGGCTCCCCTGACATGGCCGAACAGTTCGCTCTCGAAGAGCGTTTCGGGTACGGCTCCCATATCCACCGAAACCATCAGTTCGCCGCTGCGCGCCGAGCGGTTGTGTATCTCGCGTGCCAGCATCTCCTTGCCGGTGCCGTTCTCCCCCGTGATCAGGATGTTGGCGTCCGTGGCCGCAACCTTCTCCACGATTTCGCGGATGCGCGCCATGGCGGGGCTTTCGCCCCAGAACATCGGCTGCTCCGAGGCCAGCTCGCGCTTGATCTCCTTGAGCTGCTTCACCTCGCGAGCCGACCGCGCCAGATTGTATGCGTTGCGCAGCGAAGCCACGAACCGGTCGTTGTCCCACGGTTTGACGACGAAGTCCACCGCACCGTCGCGCATTGCCCTCACGGCCAGGTCGATATCGGCGTATGCCGTGAAAAGCACGACTTTGATATCCGGCCTGCGGGCGTGGATCTCGCTCAGCCAGTAGATGCCTTCGTTACCGGTGTTGATGCCCGCCGTGAAATTCATGTCGAGCAGGATCACGTCGATCTGTTCCTCGCGCAGGGTCGTCGCCAGCCGGTTGGGGGTGGGGAGGGTCAGCACCCGTGCGAAATATTTTTCCAGCAGCAGGCGCAATGCCGCCAGGATGCTGCGGTTGTCGTCCACGATCAGTAGTGTTCCCTCTTTTGCCATGGTGTTTCCGGTTTGTTTTGCGGTAAAATTAGCGTTAAAATCGTGAAATCGTCCCTTCGTGTCCACAAAATTTACAAGGGCGTAAAATTTTTTTACACTTTGTCTGTTGTGCGTATGATGTATTAATTTGTAATACAGTTGTTTAGTTTCTTTGGCACGGGGTTGGCTCCGAAATGTCCCGAACGAACAATACCCGCTAATCAAGGATGAAACGACTGTTATTACTCCTCATTCTGTCAATTTTTTGGACACTCGCCGCGGCGCAGATATCCCTGCCCGCCGCCTCTGTGCAGCCGGATGCTGCGCCCGTTGCTCCTGTGGGGGCTTCGGCCGCAGATACCGCGGCAACGGAAACCGTCATCGTCGCGGATCCTGCCGTGGATTCCCTGTCCGAACCCGCCCCGAATGCGGCCGAGCCCGTCGTGCGTATGACCCTCGACGAGTGCATGGCCTATGCCGTCGAACACAGTCCCGTCGTGCGGCAGCAGGATTACACCAACCGCAACTATCGCCAGGACTATATCGAATCCGTGGCGGCGCTCGTACCCTCGGTCAGCGGCTCGGTCAGCGCCACGACCAGTTTCGGCCGTTCGGTCGACCCCGAGACCAATACCTATACCGACGTTTCGAACCTTTCCAATAACTACTGTCTCTTATACACATCTCCGAGCCCACGAGACCGTACTAGATCTCG
>ENA-OYYN01001070-OYYN01001070.1-human-gut-metagenome-genome-assembly--contig:-NODE-1070-length-10953-cov-23.947972_pt1 | contig 10953 bp, 9 predicted proteins | sample MGYA00243249_ERZ653449 | MGnify/ENA primary metagenome ERZ653449 (study PRJEB26926, sample SAMN06165159) | human gut metagenome | biome: ENVO:00009003; feature: ENVO:2100002; material: ENVO:00002003... | reverse complement strand
AAATCTGATTATGCACGCCTCACATTCAGAAAGTTCTAAAAAAATATACCACAGGCTATACAAACTGTCTGCCGATAAAATATCGGCAAAACAATTTATACGCTATAGCAGTGGCAAACCACTATACCGGATTTCCAGAAATCAATTTATCAGCAGAAATAAAACTGGTGCCACCACTCATGGAGCCGGCTTTACAAATATTGAAGCCGGCTTCATGAAACAAGTTCTTTACCTTCCTGTAGTCTGTGGTGAAATAAATTTATCTTCTAGGCTTGATATCCAATTTTACCGGCTTCAACATGTTTTCCGGACTTAGGATTGTATCCAACTCTTCCTTATTTAAAATACCATGTTCCAAGACCAGTTCATAAACACTTCTACCTGTTTCCAACGCTTCTTTTGCAATCTTTGTAGAGTTTTTATAACCAATAATCGGATTCAATGCGGTTACTACACCAATACTGTTATGCACTTCAATCTTGCAACGTTCCGCATTAGCAGTAATACCTTCTACACAACGTGTACGCAAGGTTTCAAAACCATTGATCATTAAATCTACAGATTCAAAACAACACTGTGCCATCACCGGTTCCATAGCATTCAGTTCCATTTGGGCAGCTTCGCCAGCCATAGTCACACATAGTTCGTTACCCATTACCTTATAACAAATCTGATTCATCACTTCAGGAATCACCGGATTCACCTTACCTGGCATTATAGAAGATCCCGGTTGCATAGCCGGAAGGTTGAATTCTCCTAAGCCACAACGCGGTCCGCTAGCCAGCAAACGTAAATCATTACATATTTTATTTACCTTTACGGCTATCCTTTTTAAAGCTGAAGCATAACCTACCAAGCAGGAAGTATCTGAAGTAGCTCCTACCAAATCTGACGACAATTTGAAATCAAAACCTGTAATTTCACACAATGCTTTCACACATTTTTCCGCATATCCCGGTTCCGCACAAATGCCTGTACCAATAGCGGTAGCACCCATATTTACTGTCAGGAAGTCTGCCGCAGCTTCATTCAAATGACGAATTTCATCTCTCAATATACTGGCAAAACCATTGAATGTCTGACCTAAAGTCATAGGAACGGCATCTTCCAGCTGAGTACGCCCCATTTTGATGATATGCGCAAACTCTTCTCCTTTCTTATGGAATGCACCAATCAGCGATTCCAAATAAGGCAGAAAACGAAGATGAGAATAATACATGCCAATATGGATTGCAGTGGGATAAGCATCATTCGTTGATTGCGAGCAGTTCACATGGTCATTAGGAGAGCAATATTGATACTCGCCACGTTTGTATCCCATAATCTCCAAAGCACGGTTAGCAATGACTTCATTAGCATTCATATTGGTAGAAGTACCGGCACCTCCCTGAATCATGTCTACCGGGAATTGCTCATGATGCTCACCATTTAAGATTTCCTGACACGCCAACACTATGGCATCTTTTTGTTCTTTAGTCAATAAACCTAACTCATAGTTAGCCATTGCAGCTGCCATTTTCGTAATGGCAAGACCGTTGATAAACAACGGATATTCATTTAGATGAAATTTACTTATTGGGAAATTTTCTATGCCTCTTAGAGTCTGCACACCATACAATGCACTGGCCGGAATTTCGCGGGCACCAATTAAATCACTTTCTACTCGGGTTTCTTCTGTAAGTTTTGTTTCCATGATCAGGTTATTTATTAGTTTATCATTTCTTATTTTATACAGCAAAGGTATAAACTAACATTTTGATATCAAAATATAATCTGATATAATTTCAAAATATTATTTTATACTTATTTTTCGAGATAAAACGGATAACACACTTACATTATGAAAGTTTATTCAGTTAACAAAGTCTTATATCCTTTGAAGTTCATTCAAAAAACAGACATAAAAAAAGGCGTCCATTCAGAACGCCCTTATTCTATTTTTTAACTTCGGAACTCTTATTTAACCTTTATTCTATCAAAGCCTTCTCCAAATACACCAATGACAGCACTTTGTGATACAAATGCATTCGGATCTATATCTTTTATCAAACGGAATATAGTAGTAGACTCACGTTTTTTTGCCAGCACAAACATCATTTTCACACCCGCACCGGTATAACAACCTACTCCGTCAATGAACGTCACTCCTCGATGAAGGTCTTTATTTATGCGATGCCCTATTTCTTCATGCTTCTTAGAAATAATAAAGAATTGCACTGACTGACGGGCACTATTTACTACCTGATCCAAGACAAAGCTGGATATAAACAAGACAACATATCCATATACCACCTTCTCCCAATCATGCAATACAAAATAACTGGAAGAGATAATAACCAAATCACACATCAAAATAACCCGGCCCAAAGTAATATCACGATACTTATTGACAATAGCAGCTATAATATCCGTACCTCCTGTGCTACCATTGGCAGAAAAAGCGACACCAATACCACCTCCGCAGAAAAAGGCTCCCAAGACACAAGCCATGAAAGGTTGGTCATGTATTAAAGACTCTCCCCCGGTCAAATCCTGTATGATAGGCAGAATAGAACTCAGCACAAATACAGCATAGATGGTTTTCACACTAAACTTCCATCCCAAAATAACCAAAGAAAGTATCAACAATGCTCCGTTTATTCCCAAATAGGTGTACTGAACCGGCAAATCGGTAGCCCAATAAACAATAGAAGCAATACCTGGCACCGCACCCGAAGGAAGGTCATTAGGTAACAAAAAGACGGTCCATCCAATAGCATACATCAGCATACCAAGAGCAATCAACATATAATCCCTTAGTTCTCTGATAATCCGTTGCTTACGCGTCGTAATAAAGACTGAATCCATGTGAGTTTTCCTTTATAAAATCATATTGTCCGCAAAAGTACAAAAAGATTGAATCACTTGGCTTCAAAAGGTGACATTTTTTCAAGTAAAAAGTCCTGTTAGTCCGATTTATCAAAAACAACAGTGCCTTTCACCCTTTATTATTCTTTAGGATGTAAATACCAATCTTTATAATCCGCGCCAAAAGAATCTCTCCACTGTTTAAACTCGGGATAATAGGTAGTAATAGACACCTTCTCTGAAGGCCATCTAAATTCACTGTTACTGATATTTATAGCGAAAGGCATATTATCTTCTGCTATATAATACATTGGGATACCATTGGAGTCTTGACTCAAATCACTACCCGTACCACGTAAACTCTCATCAGCTACGCTTGTCGGCTTATAGCCTGACAAATGTACTTCATGAGAACGTTTATTCACAAAAATGAAAGAATTGTAAGGCGGATAAGCATCCATGTCGCTTACTTTATCATATTTTTTAAATCCGATCACTACAGTCACAGGCTTTTTGAGAACAGGCTTTATATCAGAAAAAAGTATTAATACAGGCTTTTCTATTCCCGGCTCAAAGTTTTTTCCGATCACATTACCTTCTTGACTCACCTGCACCAAATCTATATGCTCCTTCCCTACGTAATCCAACTGAAAACCAAACCCATTTGTATAAGTAGCACCATCATTCATCGGAGTAAAAGTAGTAGTGGTGCGCACCAATGCGTTAGAAGATTTATCTTTCACAACTGTACTGGAATAATATATCACAACATCATTCATATCGTAATCATTCTTATCAGGCCAATTGTCCTCATAAGCCAAAGACCCTTTGACTACATACGAAATTTCACCCTTATTTACTTCATCCGGTATATTAGGAGTAGGTTCTACAGAAGAAGAAGCAGACGCCATAATAGCAAACTGTACATCATTAAAACGCATGTCCACATTATCTTCCATAGCCATAAAGAAACAATTGTCCAGTTCCGGATCACTTAACAAAACTGAACGTTGCTCTTTATTATCGTTATATGCAGGATTAGAATAACGAGGAAAAACACCCTTTTCTTTTCCAAATCCCATTCCCAATAAAATCCATCCAATATGAGTGCCTTGGGGAAATTCATCTTCATACTTGCTTTGTTCCTTATTCCAATATTTTAGTTTTATTTGCTCACCGACTAAAGATTTAGGAGCATTCCTACTGGAACGTGGAATCAGGATGGTCTTTTTTATGGTAGCTATGTCCACAGACTCTCCTTCTTTATAAGTATAATAAGCAACCATATCCTCCCACGCAGTAGACGAGAAATCAAAATAAGTCGCGACCAAACCTGTAGATTTAGTTATTACCATATCATTACTCCCTGAAGTACGTAGTTCCGGAAACCTTTCCAGCAAATTACGATTATCTACTACTATAGAACGGCTTAAATTACTGCATCTCTCTAAAAAAGCACCGGGTATATCCAACTTTTCAGGCAACAAATAATCAGGAACCCCATTTTCATTCCAATTACCCAATACATCATATCCGTCAGGATAACTCACTCCTCCCATTACCGCTCTAGAATGCCCGTTGGCAGACAGTTGTGCCTTATAATCAACATAATTAAAGGTTAGTCCGTCAGATAGAAATTCCAATTCAACAGGTGATACGACCAACACATTATCAGTTACCAGCCATACCTTTTTCAAATAAGCCGGCAAAGATACTTTTGAAAAAAATCTACCATTCATATCAGTCGAAGCGGCATAAATGGGATTTATATCTTTAAATTCCCAAGTATTTCCAACTAATTCCATAGGATATTCATCATACAGATAAAAAGCAGTCTGTACTTTCATGCCATAATCAATGATAAGTTGACTATTACGGACAGTAGTAAAATCAAAAAAATCGTCTTTATTGATTTTTTCCTCCTCTTCTTCCTCTCCCCCCGTATATATATCATGCATATTACGCAAGCAAGACACAAAGAAAACTGATAAGCAGATGATCCAAAATTTTGTTTTCATAAAGTAGTGCGTGATTATTTTCGACAAATATAGCCATAAATAACTAAAAAACAACTAAATAGTCAGAAAAAAAACTGTCCCCCGACTCACGTCGGAGAACAGCCACAACACAAACACAAAATAAAACACGACAAAACTACTATGCAATTTTTTAGCCTGCTCTATGTTTTGAGTAACATAACTACCGCCAATCAGGTATTCACATATCCAAGAGGGGTTTCAGGTTATTTGCATCTATAAAACGCCACACTAGCGTCCTTTGTTCATCGGTCTTTCTAAAAATATCTTAATTCTTATTGAATTCCTCTTTCTCTTAGTTTCAGCTGCCAGTTCCAAGCCGAACGTAGAGTATCCTCCAAATTGGCTTCTGCCTTCCATCCCAACTCCTTATTAGCAAAATCAGGATTAGCCCATACCTTCTCAATATCTCCGGCACGACGACCCACGATCTGATAATTAAGTTTCACACCGGTAGCTTTTTCAAACGTATTGATCAGTTCCAATACAGAAACGCCTTTACCCGTTCCAATATTAAAGACTTCCACCTTCTCCTTCTGCTTGTTATTCAAAATGCGATCCATTGCGATAACGTGAGCCTTCGCCAAATCCACTACATATATATAGTCACGGATGCAAGAACCGTCCGGTGTATCATAATCATCCCCGAACACACTCAGTTTTTCACGAATACCCATCGCTGTCTGAGTAACATAAGGTAGCAAATTTTGTGGAACCCCATTAGGTAATTCACCTATTAATGCAGTGGGATGTGCGCCAATAGGATTAAAGTAACGCAGCATAATAGCATTGATAGGCGATCCCGAAGCAACTGTATCACGAATAATTTCTTCATTGATCTGTTTTGTATTACCGTACGGAGACTCAGCCTTCTTAATCGGAGCCTCTTCCGTTACAGGAAGAACATCGGGCTGACCATACACCGTACATGATGATGAAAAAATAATACCTTCTACTCCATGTTTCGGCATTAACTCCAACAGGTTAATCAATGAAACCAAGTTATTGCGATAATACAACAACGGTTTTTGTACCGATTCACCCACAGCCTTGCTAGCCGCAAAATGAATAATACCTTTTATACCCGGATATTTAGTAAACAGCTTATCCATTCCCTCAAGATCCAAGCAATCCAACTTTTCAAATGCAGGACGGATTCCTGAAACCTTTTCTATATTATCTACCACATCGGCGCTTGAGTTGGACAAATTGTCCACAATCACTACGTCGTAACCGCTATTTTGCAGCTCTACTACCGTATGAGAACCGATGTAGCCGGTTCCTCCTGTTACTAAAATTCTTTCTTTCATAATACTTAATATTCTGTCGTTTTCTAATAGGTTCAAAACAACTTCGACGGGTAGATCCCTTTTCGTATCATATCATTGATACGAAGCAGGACTTGTATCTTGTCATCATGCGATACCAATCCCATCCATCTGGCAGGTGTCTCAATCACTTTCACCCTGACTCCGTCAGCAATACGCTCATTCATAAAAGCCGGAATAGAATAATGGGCTTTCATATCCATTCCATTCTCATCTATGAACTTATCGAACGCCTTCTTCATCTCACCGAATACCTGCGGAGTAAATCCCCACATATTCATTGAAACCAAGCTGTTGTCATCCAAAGCCACCCATTTATGTAATTCATTAGGATACATCGGATTTCCACTTATCCGTTCTACTCCTACACGGTCTGTAACGGACAACAGATATCCTTTTTCGTCCACTTCACAAATACCACGGGTAACCCCTCCGCTTTCCGCCAATACATTTCTCAGCCTGTAGCAAATATTGAAACTATGGTAGTCAGCTTCTCCCAACATCACCAGATTATTATATAACAATTCAAAACTTTCTCTTTGGTAAAAGTTCACGGCATTTATCACACCGAATGGAGAGTCAATCAACTCTTCTCCCATCAGAACAGCTCTTACCGAACCGTACAGTGCTTTGCGCTTCGGATTACGCTTTTCTTCAGGAATCGTTTCCACATCCTGATAAACATACTCCACTTCTACCACATGTTCGTATTTGCCTGATACCAGTTTCTTGAATTCTTGTTCAAAATGTCTGCTTATGACAAATACGATCTTATTAAATCCGACTCTTACGGCATCATATATGGAAAAATCTAATATTGTTTCGCCATTAGGACCTATTCCCTCCAGCTGTTTCAATCCACCATATTTATTCCCCATAGTGGCCGCGAGTACAATCAAGGTCATAGCCATTTAATCTCTCTATTAATTCTAATGCAAAAATAAGCATAAAAATTGAATTTACGGACAAGAACAATGGATTTCTTTCTAATAAAAAAGTCCGAAGCTGTGCTCCGGACTTCTGAATCGGTTTATTTTAACGATGAAGTGAATTTATTCTATTCCAAACAAAACACCCAAGCCTTTGTCTACACCTGAAAATCCCATGAATGCCATTGCCAGCAGACCGGCAGTAACCAATGCGATAGCCATTCCCTGCATTCCTTTAGGTATATTCACCAAACTTAATTGTTCACGGATACCTGCAAACAACACCATAGCCAAAGCAAAACCAAGAGCTGTAGAGAAGGCATAAACCACCCCCGTCAACAAATCAAAGTCTTTCTGGATTACCAAAATAGCCACACCCAGAATACAGCAGTTAGTAGTAATCAACGGAAGAAAGACTCCTAATGCCTGATAAAGGGCGGGAGATACCTTCTTCAAAATGATTTCCACCATCTGTACCAATGCTGCAATGACAAGGATAAATGCAATGGTCTGCAAATATTCCAACCCGAAAGCATCGAGCACGAATTTCTGGATAAGATAGGTAACAATGGTAGCGATGGTAAGCACGAATGCAACAGCCGCTCCCATACCCGTAGCTGTCTCAACTTTCTTGGATACACCGAGGAATGGACAAATACCCAAGAATTGTGACAACACAATGTTGTTCACAAATATAGCGGTGATAAATATCAATATATATTCCATTTTCTTACTTTTTACGGGTTATGCTTTCTTCAGTTTATTCACAATCGCAATGAGGTAACCCAATGCAATGAAGGCTCCCGGTGCGAGAACGAAAATCAACATTCCGTATTGCTCCGGCATAATAGCGATATCAAACAATTTACCTGTACCAAGGAACTCACGTACACCACCAAGGATGGTCAATGCAAGTGTAAATCCTAGTCCCATACCCAATCCGTCAAAGAATGAAGGAACAGGACCGTTCTTTGCGGCAAACGCTTCGGCGCGTCCCAGCAAGATACAGTTTACCACAATCAACGGAATAAACAATCCCAAAGTAGCATACAGCGCCGGCACATATGCCTGCATAATCATCTGCAACAAGGTTACAAATGATGCAATAACCACAATGAATGCAGGAATACGCACCATATCAGGAATCAGATTCTTGATAGATGAAATTACCACATTCGAACAAATCAACACAAACATGGTTGCCAGTCCCATACCCATACCATTGATGGCAGAAGAAGTGGTTCCCAATGTAGGACACATACCCAAAAGGAGTACAAACGTAGGATTCTCTTTGACAATCCCGTTCATCAATACTTTAAAATTATTCATAGTCTGCTCCTTCCTTATTTTTTGTTTTTACAATCTTGCTTTGGGCATTCTGCTTTTTTACAGTCCGCCTTGTCGCAGTTAGCAGGATCACATTTACCACCACAAGCAGCTTTGCAGGCAGCAGAGTCACAGGCTTGTCCGCAACAATCCTGAGTTCCCTCACATTGTGCCTTAGCTGCTTTGGGGGCATCGGCAGCAGTTTCAGACACCTGCTGTGTCGCACCGCTGGAACCATCCACATTTTGGCCACTATATGCCGCATAAGCATTATTCACAGCTTTCAGAAAAGCACGTGTCGTGATAGTAGAAGCAGTGATTGCATCTATCTGACCGCCATCTTTATTTACAACCAATGCTTTCTGTCCCGGATTCATACCAGTAATATCGCCTTTGCCGCCTTTCTTAAACCAATCGGCTGCCTTTGATCCCAGTCCCGGAGTTTCTGCATGACTCAACAAAGAATAGTCTATAATATTGCCCTCTTTATCGAAACCTACCAATACATTCAACGCACCACCAAAACCATTTGCAGAAGACTCTACGGCTGCACCAATAAATTCTCCTCCTTTGGTTGCTTTATATATCTTATAAGTAACGCCTTCCAATTCTATGGTTTCAGGAGCTTCGGCAGGATTATTGTCAAATCCCGGAACTACGATAGCAATGGCATCACTCAAAGCCTTGGCATTAGCCTGTGCAATGGGTTCCTTTGTCAACTCATTCACATAACCCAGCAATGCTCCGGCTACCACGGTTACGCCTGTCAGCACGATAACCATGTTTTTCAAAGATGATTCTAGTTTTTTCATTTCTTCACGACCTCCCCGAATCTTTTAGGTTTACAATAAGTATTGATTAACGGAGTGAATGCGTTCATAATGAATATAGCGAAAGACATACCTTCGGGATATGCACCGAACAAACGGATAACCACCGTCAGGAAGCCGATAGCCACACCGTAAATAATCATACCTTTATGAGTCATAGGCGAAGTAACATAGTCGGTTGCCATGAAAATAGCTCCCAACATCAAACCACCTGTAAACAAGTGAGCCAACGGAGATGCGTAAGCAACCGGATCAACCAAATGCATCAGCCCGGCAAATACAAATACTGTCACCAGAATAGATACAGGAATATGCCAGGAAATAATCTTTTTCCATAGCATATATCCCAGACCAAGCAATAAAGCCAATGCACTCACCTCACCTAGTGAACCCGGGTTATTACCCAGAAACAGACTTAATGTATCGGGCAACTGACCTAAAGCATTTGCATCACCCTTTACAGCCATTTTCATCAATGCCAGCGGAGTAGCACCGGTTTCAGCATCGGTATAACTTCCCCATTGTTGAACCAACGGCCATGAAGTCATCTGCACAGGAAAAGAAATCAGCAGGAAGATACGACCTACCAGCGCGGGATTGAAAGGATTACAACCCAATCCGCCGAAAGTCATCTTGCCCACACCGATTGCCACCAACGCACCGATGATAATAATCCAAAGCGGCAAGTTGGAAGGCAGATTGAATGCCAGCAACACACCGGTTATAATAGCCGAACCATCACAGATGGTAGAGCGTTCTCTCTTCAAAATAAACTTGGTAATCGCCCATTCGAAGAATACACAGGCGGCAACCGAGGTCAAGGTCACCACCACGGCGCCCAGTCCGAACATATAAAATGACACCAGCAACGCAGGTATCAACGCAATGAGTACACCATACATATTCTTCTGTATGCTGTCACCGCTATGAACGTGAGGCGATAATGATACTATTAATTTATTAGCCATACTATTTTGTCGAATTATTTTTTAGCATTACGTGCACGAATGATACCGCCTACTGTGCCCTTACCCAAACGGATATAGTCCAGCAAATAACGATGAGACGGACATGTAAACTGACACGAACCGCACTCGATGCACGACATTACATCTTCTTTTTCTACTCTCTCCCAGTCCTTATGAGCTGAAAGTGTCGCCAACAAGAAAGGCTCCAATCCCATAGGACACACACTGACGCACTTGGCACAGCGGATACAGGGCTGAGCTTCCGCACGGGCAGCTTCCTTATCATTCATAATCAGCACACCCGAACTACCTTTACAAATGGGAACTTCCGTATTAACCAGTGCTTTACCCATCATCGGACCGCCACCAATCACTTTTCCCGTATCTTCGGGCAAACCGCCAGCCGCATCAATCAGCTGGCTCATCGGGGTACCCATACGGGTGAGGAAGTTGGAGGGGTTCTTGACAGACTTACCCGTAACAGTCACGATACGTTCAAACAAAGGTTTGTTTTTCTGAACGGCTTCATAAACGGCAAATGCAGTACCTACATTCTGAACTACCGCACCCACATTGATAGGAATAGCGGGAGGAGCAGGAACCTGGCGACCGATCACAGCATCTATCAACTGTTTCTCACCACCTTGCGGATATTTCACCTGCAAAGGAACTACCTCTATACCGGGATA
>ENA-OYYN01001069-OYYN01001069.1-human-gut-metagenome-genome-assembly--contig:-NODE-1069-length-10955-cov-4.283853_pt1 | contig 10955 bp, 12 predicted proteins | sample MGYA00243249_ERZ653449 | MGnify/ENA primary metagenome ERZ653449 (study PRJEB26926, sample SAMN06165159) | human gut metagenome | biome: ENVO:00009003; feature: ENVO:2100002; material: ENVO:00002003... | reverse complement strand
TAGTACGGTCTCGTGGGCTCGGAGATGTGTATAAGAGACAGAGATGAAATATATAACAGATACCCTGGATTTTTCTCTGGAAAGAAGAAGTGCGGTTACGCTGGGAAAGTTTGACGGGCTGCACCGGGGGCATCAGAAACTGGTGAATCGGATACGGGAATTTGGTGAAGATGGCTTTGAGACAGTCATCTTTACTTTTGATGTGACGCCCCTTGCGCTTCTGGGAAAAGGGGCGAAGGAGATGCTGCTCACACCTCAGGAGAGAGCGCGGCTGGCGCGCGATCTGGGGGTGGACTGCATGATCGCCTGCCCGTTCCGGGAAGAGATCCGGAATATGGAGGCAGAGGTATTTGTCCGGGAGATCCTGGCAGGGCAGCTGAGAGCGGCCCATCTTGTGGTAGGGGAGGATTTTCATTTCGGACACAAAAGAAAGGGAACGCCGGAACTTTTGCAGGAGCTGGGACCCCGTTATGGATTTGATGTGGAAATTCTGAAAAAAGAGACTTTTCAGGGGCGGGCAATCAGCAGCAGCTGGATCCGGGAAGCGCTGAGAGCGGGAGATATGGCGCTGGTGAGAGAACTCCTCGGATATGCCTATGAGATCCAGGGGCCGGTCGTGCGGGGAAGACAGCTGGGACGAAAGCTGGGATTTCCCACGATCAATCAGATTCCGGATGAGCGGAAGATTCTTCCGCCTTTTGGCGTATACATTTCCAGGATTCACATCCGGGGAAAAGAATATAAGGGGATCAGCAATCTGGGATGCAAGCCTACGGTGGATGGGGATTTTGTGGGAATTGAGACGTATCTTTATGACTGTGAGGAAGATCTCTATGGAGCACAGGCCAGGGTGGAGCTTCTGCAGATGCTCCGTCCGGAGGTGCGTTTTCCCAGTGTGGAAGCGCTGCGGGAACAGCTGGAACGGGATATAGAAAAAGGCAGGGAGATTTTGTCGAACACTTTTTATTGACGGAACCGGGCAGTATGTTATACTAAGGATGTAACAAAATTGTAACAAATTCAGGAGGCCTGTATGGTAAGAAGAAAAAAGCTTCTTACAGCGGGACTTTTTATCGGCGCGTTTCTTTTCTTTCCCGGGGAAGCCAGGGCAGAGACAGAGACGGCGGGTCCCGGAGAGAAAATCCGCAATTACGGAGTAGTACACGAAGGAAGCTGGCTGGAAGTAAGGCAGAGAGCAGAGGAAGCTGCTCCACTGCTCGGCGGCCTTCCGGAACATGGGATCTGTTACATTCAGGAGAAAAAAGATGGCTGGTGCCGGATTCTCTCCGGAGAACTTTCCGGCTATGTGCCGGAGGAGGCTCTGTATCAGGAGGAAGAAGCCTGGCTTCTTGTGCATGAGATCGGAGAGGACAACCTTCCGGTGGGACAGGTGCTAAAAGAGGGGGATTCCGGAGAAACTGGTTTTGAGGAGGCGCTGTCGGCCACCGGCCCTGTTTCAAACTTGAGCGGAACTCTTCTGCGCCGCCAGATTGTGGAGTTTGCCTGTCAGTTTGAAGGGAATCCCTACGTCTGGGGAGGGACAAGCCTTACGGAAGGCGCGGACTGCTCCGGATTTGTGCAGACAGTCTTTGAGCAGTATGGGATCTCGCTGCCCAGAACCAGCGCAGAACAGGCAGAGGAGGGAAGAAAAATCTCTGTCGGGGAAGCAAGAGCGGGCGATCTTGTTTTTTACAGCAGGAACGGACGCGTTTATCATGTGGCACTCTGTATCGGGGAGGGAAGGGTGATTCACGCCAACGATGAGAAGACGGGAATCGTGATCTCAGATATGCCGGAGAAAAATGCATGCTGGGCAGTGTCACTGATACAATAAATATTTTTCATAAGGAAAGTATTTACATCGGGAAATCCCTGTGCTATACTCTAATGGTATGAGTTCAGCCCTGACTCAGGAATCGGACACTCCGGCCATTGCTTAGTCAGAGGCGGTAATTAAAATTATTTCAGGAGGAAACAAAACCATGATTTCTAAAGAGAAGAAACAGGCAATTATGAATGAGTATGCGAGAACACCTGGAGATACCGGTTCACCGGAGGTACAGGTAGCAGTTCTGACCGCAAGAATCAACGAGCTCACCGAGCATCTGAAGAACAACCACAAAGATCATCATTCCAGAAGAGGTCTGCTGAAAATGGTTGGTCAGAGACGTGGTCTGCTGGCATATCTGAAAAAAGTAGATATTGAGAGATACCGTTCTTTAATTGAGAGACTGGGTCTGAGAAAGTAATTGTGTGTAGAGGGGGTGGAAATTTTTCCACCCCATTTCTATAAAAAGACTTCTGCCAGGAAGATGGCCCCGGGACCACTGAAAAGCCCATTTGCAGGTGAGGATAAGTGGGTTTTTCAGTAGTTTCGGTGTTTTCTGACGGAAGGAAAAAGGATAAAAGAAAAAGGAGACAAGTATGTACAAGAGTTTTTCTATGGAACTGGCAGGCAGAACCCTGACCGTAGATATTGACCGTGTGGCAAAGCAGGCCAACGGCGCCGCACTGATGCATTACGGTGATACCACCGTGCTGTCCACGGCGACTGCATCTGAGAAACCCCGTGAGGGTATCGATTTCTTCCCCTTAAGTGTGGAATATGAGGAAAAATTATATGCCGTGGGGAAGATTCCCGGAGGATTTAACAAGCGGGAAGGAAAGGCCAGTGAGCATGCTATCTTAACCTCCCGTGTGATCGACCGTCCCATGCGTCCGCTGTTCCCCAAGGACTACCGCAATGATGTGACGTTAAATAATATGGTAATGTCTGTGGATCCGGAGTGTAATCCGGAAGTTGTGGCTATGCTGGGTTCTTCTATCGCAACCTGCATTTCCGATATTCCCTTTGACGGTCCCTGTGCAGCTACCCAGATCGGAATGATCGCAGGAGAGCTGGTTGTAAACCCCACGCTGGCTCAGAAGGTTGTATCTGATCTTCAGCTTACTGTGGCTTCTACCAGGGAAAAGGTAATCATGATCGAGGCAGGCGCCAACGAGATCCCGGAGGAGAAGATGATCGAGGCGATCTTTAAGGCACATGAAGTGAACCAGGAGATCATTAAATTTATCGATACCATCGTGGCAGAGTGCGGAAAAGAAAAACACAGCTATGAAAGCTGTGCTGTTCCGGAAGAACTTTTTGAGGCGATCAAAAAGGTAGTGACGCCGGAAGAGATGGAAGAAGCTGTCTTCTCGGATGACAAACAGACCAGAGAGGAAAATATCCGTCAGGTTACAGCGAAGCTGGAAGAGGCTTTTGATGAGAATGAAGAGTGGCTGTCTCTGCTCCCTGATGCGGTTTACCAGTATCAGAAGAAGACCGTCCGCAAGATGATCCTGAAGGATCACAAGCGTCCGGACGGACGTGAGATCACCCAGATCCGTCCGCTGGCAGCGGAGGTGGATCTGATCCCCAGAGTACATGGTTCTGCCATGTTTACAAGAGGACAGACTCAGATTTGTACGATCACGACCCTGGCTCCCCTTTCCGAAGCGCAGAGGCTGGACGGACTGGATGAGTTTGAAACTTCCAAGAGATATATGCATCACTATAATTTCCCGTCCTACTCTGTGGGAGAGACCAAGCCTTCCAGAGGACCGGGACGCCGTGAAATCGGCCACGGAGCGCTGGCAGAGCGGGCGCTTGTTCCTGTACTGCCCACCGAGGAAGAGTTCCCCTATGCGATCCGTACGGTGTCTGAGACCTTTGAATCCAATGGCTCCACTTCCCAGGCAAGTATCTGTGCTTCTACCATGTCCCTGATGGCAGCGGGCGTGCCGATTAAGAAACAGGTAGCCGGAATCTCCTGCGGTCTGGTGACCGGAGAGACAGATGACGATTACATTGTTCTGACAGATATCCAGGGACTGGAAGATTTCTTCGGAGATATGGATTTTAAAGTGGCAGGTACCCATGATGGAATCACTGCCATCCAGATGGATATTAAGATCCATGGCCTGACCCGCCCGATTGTCGAGGAGGCGATCGCCAGAACAAAAGAAGCGAGAGAGTATATCCTTAATGAGGTTATGACTCCCTGCATCGCAGCTCCTCGGGAGAGTGTAAACGAATATGCGCCCAAGATCATTCAGATCCAGATCGATCCGGAGAAGATCGGCGAGGTGGTTGGACAGAGAGGAAAGACCATCAATGCGATTATTGACGAGACCGGTGTGAAAATTGATATCACCGACGACGGCGCTGTTTCCATCTGCGGAACCGAACAGGCGATGATGGATCAGGCTGTAAATTATATTAAAACGATCGTCACCGAGTTTGAGGCAGGACAGATCTTTGAGGGAAAAGTAGTAAGTATTAAAGAGTTTGGCGCTTTTGTGGAATTTGCGCCGGGCAAAGAGGGACTGGTTCATATCTCCAAGATTGCCAAAGAGCGGATCAACCGGGTGGAAGATGTGCTCACGCTGGGAGATAAAGTGAAGGTGATCTGTATGGGCAAGGACAAGATGGGCAGATTCAGCTTCAGTATGAAAGACGTTCCGGAAGAGACGAAATAGGAAAAACGGTTCAGAGAAGAGCAGACTGCCGCATAATGCATCCGATGTGTTATGCGGCAGCGTTTTTTGGGAGTAGAGTATGAGATATCATAATATTACGAAGGACGATATGCTAAATGGTGACGGGCTGCGGGTTGTGCTCTGGGTAGCAGGCTGCGGCCATCATTGCAGGGAGTGTCAGAATCCCATCACCTGGGACCCGGACGGGGGAATTCTCTTTGACGGGGAAGCCAGGGAAGAGATTTTTGAACAGCTGGAGAAAGATTATACGGCGGGAATTACGTTCAGCGGTGGAGATCCGCTTCATGAAGCAAATCTGAAAGAGGTGACGGCTCTGGCAAAGGAGATCCGCAGCCGTTATCCGAAGAAAACCATCTGGCTTTACACCGGATATCTCTGGGAAGAGATCCGGGAATGGGAGATTATGAAGTATCTGGATGTCCTGGTGGATGGCCGTTTTGAGCCGGAGAAAAAGGATCTGACTCTGAAGTGGAAAGGCAGTTATAATCAGCGGGTGATCAATGTGCCGAAAAGCCTGGAACTGGGGCAGGTTGTGCTTCATGCTTAGATGAGGAGAGAATATGAGAAAAATTGCAAAATTTCACAGAGTGAGCTGGGAGCAGTTTTTGGTTTCCTGGAGAGATACTTTTGAAGAGAGCAGGGAAGAAAGAATCCGGGAAATTTATGAGAAAATCAAGCTTCCCAGAAGAGCCACGTCGGGCAGCGCCGGATATGATTTTTTTGCGCCGGAGACGATTGTGTTAAAACCGGGTGAGACTGCGAAGATTCCCACGGGTATCCGGGCTGAGATGGAGCCGGAATGGGTGCTGAAGTTATATCCCCGCAGCGGTCTGGGCTTTAAATACCGTCTGCAGTTAAATAATACGGTGGGAATTATTGACAGTGATTATTTTTATTCAGACAATGAAGGGCATATTTTTGCCAAGATCACCAATGATTCCCGGGAAGGAAAGACGGTGGAGATTCCGGAAGGGACAGGGTTTATGCAGGGAATTTTCCTTGAGTATGGAATTACGGTAGATGATACTGCTGATGCGGTGAGAAATGGCGGTTTTGGCAGCACTACCGGAAAATAAGCGGAGATGAAAGATTTTTGACTGCCGTAAAGAGCAGCAGGGACAGCGAGGGCTGTTTCTGCTGCTTTTACGGCTGTTTTTCTTATTCCGGATAGGTAAGACGATCCGGTGTGATATGTTCCAGTACGTCAGAATAGAAATGAGCTGCCAGATAATTGGCCATTGGCAGGTTCATATCCAGATAGTTTCCGCAGTCTCTGGCGCAGGCGCCTGGAACGTCTCCCTGGAAATCCCGGATGAAAAGGAACATTTCCCGGATCAGCGGAAGAACGTCGGAGGAGGTAAGATCACCTGCCAGAAGCAGGTAGAATCCGGTACGGCAGCCCATGGGGCCGAAGTAAATGATTTTGTCCCCCCACTGGGGATGGTTGCGGAGAAAGGTGGCGCCCAGATGCTCCATAGCGTGCATTTCCGCTGTATTCATGACAGGCTCTTCATTGGGGGAAGTCATGCGGATGTCGAAGGTGGTGATCACGGCATTTTCCACCTGATCCCTGCGGGATACGTATACACCGGGCTGCAGTTTCAGGTGATCGATCGTAAAACTTGCGATTTTATTCATAACAGTAGTCCTCCAGATTTTTTTCTTTATTCAGGATAATCATAGCATGGAGGGGGGATTTTTTCAATCCCGCCGCTGTCTTGACTTTGATGGATCACGATGGTAAACTAAAAAGATAAAAAGAGGAAGACTGAAAAGAAGTGTGAGGAAAAGATTATGATGAATGACAGGAAAGTATTGTTCAGCGGTATGCAGGCAACCGGCAGTCTGACGCTGGGAAATTACCTGGGAGCCCTGAAGAACTGGCTGACTTTAAGTGACGAATATGAATGTTTCTACAGTGTGGTAGACCTCCATTCTATTACGGTCCGCCAGAATCCTGCGGAGCTGAGAAAGAGAGCCAGAGCGCTTCTGACTCTGTATATTGCAGCCGGGCTTGATCCGGAGAAAAACTGTATTTATTATCAGTCTCACGTATCCGGCCATGCGGAGCTGGCCTGGATCCTGAACTGTTTTACGTATATGGGCGAACTGAACCGGATGACCCAGTTTAAGGACAAATCCGCAAAACATGCGGATAATATCAATGCGGGTCTTTTTACCTACCCTGTTCTGATGGCTGCAGATATCCTTCTGTATCAGGCTGATGTGGTTCCGGTGGGAATTGACCAGATGCAGCATCTGGAACTGACCAGAGATCTGGCGATCCGTTTTAACAATGTCTACGGAGATGTTTTTACAATCCCTGAGGCATATATCGGAAAAGTGGGAGCTAAGATCATGAGTCTTCAGGATCCTGCCAAAAAGATGTCCAAATCAGATGAAAATCCCAACGGCAGCATTTATCTGATGGATGACCCGGATACGATCATGAGAAAATGTAAGCGGGCTGTGACGGATTCTGTGGGTGAGATCCGTTACTGCGACGAGCAGCCGGGAGTGAAAAATCTGATCGATATTTACAGCGCCTGCACCGGAGAGACGCAGGAACAGGTGGTGCGCCAGTTTGAAGGAAAGGGATATGGAGACTTCAAGATGGCTGTGGGAGAGGCTGTGGTGTCTGTTTTAAAACCGCTTCAGGAGCGGGTGCGCGAGCTGGAGAAAGATAAGGCGTACATTGACAGTGTGATTAAGAATAATGCGGAGAAAGCAAACTATTTTGCCGGAAAGACGCTGAGAAAGGTACAGAAGAAAGTGGGATTTCCGGAGCGTATCCGGTAAGATCCCGGAAAAGAGGAGGTTGTTGCTATGACGATGGAAGAATTGCTGAAAGTTTTGGAAATGCAGGAAGAGATACTGCAGTTTTCTCACTTTACCAATGAGGATTCCTGGGCGCTGGGCTGTCAGATCGTGGCGGAAGCGGCGCGTCTGGGAGCAGGCGTGGCAGTCAGCATCCGCTTAAACAACGGATACACCGTGTTCCAGCACGGGATGGACGGAACCAATCTGATCAATGCACAGCGTCTGGAGAGAAAACAGCAGACGGTGAAACTGACGGAGGAGAGCAGCCTGCAGATGTATGTGCGTCTGAAACAGAGGGAGAAGGAACTGGAGGAGCTGATTCCGGATTCTTCCGGCTGCCTGGCTGTGGGAGGAGCGTTCCCCATCCGGGTAGAGGAAGTGGGAGTGATCGGAAGTGTGGCAGTTTCGGGGCTGGGACATGTGGCGGATCATGATCTTCTGGTAAAATGTATCAGCAGGTATCTCCACGTTGACGAGGTGCCGCGCATCCGTGCAGTCTGAAAATGGAAATATGGAAAAGAGCCGCAGGATCCTGCGGCTCTTTTCAGAGTGGCGGTGCGTCATCGGGAGAGGAAAAGTACCCGCTCCATATCGGCGGGCAGGGGCGCCAGAAAGGAGAGGGGGGTTCCTGTGATCGGATGGAGGAAATCCAGCCGGGCAGAGTGAAGAGCCTGCCGGCAGATCAGGCTTCGGTCAGGATAATAGAGGTAATCCCCGATCAGAGGGCAGCCCAGATAGCTCATATGAACCCGGATCTGGTGGGTACGTCCGGTTTCAAGCCGCAGCTGCACAAGAGCAAGTTCTTTGTGCTGCTGCAGAGTCTGAAAGTGGGTGACGGCCGTTTCCCCGTGCAGGAAATCCACTTGGCGTTCAAGGAGGGAGCCGGGAACTCTGCCGATCGGTGCATCGATCGTGCCGCATTCCGGCGGGATCCCCTTTACGATGGCCAGGTAGGTTCTGCGGATCTGGCGGTCTTTCATCATTTGAGAGAGGATCGCGCCGCTCAGAGCATTTTTTGCGATGATAAGAAGGCCGGTGGTATCCCGGTCCAGACGGTTGATACAGCGGTAGACAAAGGGATTTCCCAGCTGGCTATAATGAAAAAGTACACCATTGGCAAGGGTGTTTTCCCGGTTTCCCATGGAGGGATGGATCGGAGTGTCCGCAGGTTTATTTACTACGAGAAGATCCTCATCTTCCCAGACAATGGAGAAGGGAACCGGGGCGGGGAGAATGGAGGTGTCTCCGGCGTCTTCCCACAGGCGGATATGCAGGTGGTCTCCCTCTTTCAGGTGCACATTTGTGAAGGCAGGAGACTGATTTAGCAAGAGGCTGCCCTCTTTTTGCTTTAACAGGGTTAAAATATGGCGGGAATAGCCAAGAGATTTCAGATACTGAGTAATGGTAAGCCCGGAGGCCGACGGCGGGATCCGGTAATCAAAAATACGTTCCATGGTGGGAAATCCTTTCATAAATTGGGTCTGGTGCGGAATCTGTCCGGATGTTCTCTTTCTATTATAACCGGCAAAAAAGGGCTGTCAAATAAAAAAGAGTGTGGTATAATAACTTTATATTGAGTGCAATCTGTGCCCCCGAAGAGAAGGGAAACTTTTTAGAAACAGGAAAGGATATTCGTTATGGCGGAAAAGAAATATGTTGCATATGTAGGAACGTATACCCACGGAACCAGTCAGGGAATCCATTTGTATGATCTGGACGTGAAAGAGGGAACCATGGCAGAGCGCAAGGAAATTCCTCTGAGCAACTGCTCTCATATTGTCCGTTCCAAAAACGGAAAATATCTTTACGCGATCTCGGATGAGGGAGTGGCGGTATTTTCTGTGGCTCCCGACGGAGATCTGGAATATATCAACAAAGTGAGCATTCAGGGAATGCGCGGTTGCCATCTCTCGGTAGATACTACCGGAAAATATCTTTTTGTGGCAGGGTATCACGATGGGAAGGTGACGGTTGTTCACACGCATCGGGACGGGCGTTTGGGAAGCATTTTTGACGGTGTGTTCCATAAAGGGATCGGAAGTGTGGCGGAGCGGAATTTCCGTCCCCATGTAAGCTGTGTGATTCCCACGCCGGATAATAAATATCTGTGTGCGGTGGATAACGGCATTGACCAGGTGAAGGTGTACCGGATCAATACGAGGAAGCACAAGCTGGAACTGGTGGATATTGTGCGCTGCAAGAGGGAGAGCGGTCCCAGAACCATGCTTTTCTCCGCCGATGGAAAGTATGCGTATATCCTCTTTGAACTGAGCAATGAAGTGGCGGTGTACTCTTATAATGGAGAGGGAAATCTTCCGGAATTCGAGCGGATCCAGAAGATCGATACGCTTTCCGATGAGCTGGACATTCTCCACGATGCGGCGGAGGCACTGGCGATCTCCCCTGATGGGAAGTATCTGTTTTCTTCCACTGCGGGAGATAATTCGGTGGCCATGTTCTCGATCGATCCGCAGAACGGTATGCTGACGAAGAAGTTTGCCCTGCCCATCAGCGGGGAATATCCCAAAGCGCTGGGGCTCTTTCCAGATGGAAAACATATTGCATCGGTGAATCACGAGTCTAACAGCATCACCACGTTTACCATTGATTATGAGAAAAATGTTCTGGTGATGAAGGGAAAGCCTATGAAGGTGGATACGCCAAACTGTATCCTGATCACAGAAGTGGGAACGGAAGAATAAAAAAGAAAGAACGGAAAAAAGAGTCTGCCGCGGGTATAAGCCCGCGGCAGTTTTATCTTTCTTTTCCCCACACCTGGAGAAGGGTGTCCATCCGGTCTCCCAGATCTGCAAGAAGCAGATCGGTAAGCACCAGGGCAGTCATGGATTCTACGACGACGACGGCCCGTGGGACGATCACCGGATCATGGCGTCCGTGTATGGAGAGCAGCTTTTCTTTTCCGTCGGTGGTGACGGTGGGCTGGTCGGCGGCGACGGAAGGGGTGGGTTTGATGGCGGCGCGCACGATCAGAGGGCTTCCGTCACTGATTCCTCCCAGGACCCCTCCGGCATGGTTGGAACATTTTTCAGTTTTGCCGGCCAGATTAATCCGGAAAGGATCATTGTTGGTGGTTCCGGTGGCGAGGGCTGCACCGAAACCGTCCCCGATCTCTACCCCTTTTACAGCGCCGATGGAGAAAATAGCCTGTCCCAGAAGAGCGTCCAGCTTGTCAAAAACGGGATCGCCAAGGCCGGCGGGCAGTCCTTCTGCCACACATTCAATGATCCCGCCCACAGAGTCCTGACGGCTCATGTAGAAATTCAGGATTTCCTGAGCTCTGGCGGCGGCTTTGGCGTCCGGCATAAAAAGAGGATTCTTTTGGATTTCCTCCCTGCTGAAAGAAGAACAGGAGACAGCTCCGATCGACCTGGTATAGGCAGTCACAGTGATTCCAAGGGCGGAGAGAATCAGGGAGGCGACAGCGCCTGCCGCTACCCGGCCGATGGTCTCCCGTCCGGAGGAGCGGCCGCCGCCCCGGTAGTCGCGGATCCCGTACTTTTTTTCAAAGGTATAGTCTGCGTGTCCCGGACGGTAACAGCTGTCTCTTATACACATCTCCGAGCCCACGAGAC
>ENA-OYYN01001066-OYYN01001066.1-human-gut-metagenome-genome-assembly--contig:-NODE-1066-length-11000-cov-4.264778_pt1 | contig 11000 bp, 9 predicted proteins | sample MGYA00243249_ERZ653449 | MGnify/ENA primary metagenome ERZ653449 (study PRJEB26926, sample SAMN06165159) | human gut metagenome | biome: ENVO:00009003; feature: ENVO:2100002; material: ENVO:00002003... | reverse complement strand
ATCTAGTACGGTCTCGTGGGCTCGGAGATGTGTATAAGAGACAGGTATAATGGATCCGCTAATACGTCTCTTTTTTGAGTATGTCCTTTACGTGGCACGGTTCTTCCCTCCTTAATTATGGTTTCGAAATTTTCATTTCTAATAAAATTAATTCATCGGTACTCACATTTTCTGAAATATGAATGTGTTCGCGCGGGACTTACTATCTATCGATATAACCCGCAACCTACAGGAATCATAGTTCTGTTTGTGATACGATTGTTACATAAAATGTAGTTCGCACTACACTCGCGCTATGCACTTGCTAATATTCTATTTCTTAGCGTCTTTTGGTCTCTTAGCTCCGTATTTAGAACGAGCCTGACGTCTTTTTGCAACACCTGCTGTATCAAGTGTTCCACGAACGATATGGTATCTTGTACCTGGTAAGTCTTTAACACGACCTCCGCGGATAAGAACAACACTATGTTCCTGAAGATTATGTCCCTCTCCTGGGATATAGCTTGTTACTTCGATACCGTTAGAAAGACGAACTCTGGCAATCTTTCTAAGAGCTGAGTTAGGTTTTTTAGGTGTAGCTGTCTTAACTGCTGTACAAACACCTCTTTTTTGTGGTGCTGAAGCATCAGTAGCTTTCTTTCTTAAAGAGTTGTACCCTTTCTGAAGAGCTGGTGCTGTTGATTTCTTTACAGAAGTCTGACGTCCCTTTCTTACTAACTGGTTAAATGTTGGCATTCCTTTCACCTCCTATGAATACTGTTGGTTGCTGTTTTAACTTATTCTAAGTTATACGTGCACAAAAAACAATGCGTTTCGATGCACACTTAGACAGTGTAGTATGATTCTTTCCAAAAGTCAAGTATCCAAATCAAAAAAATAAGAAATAATCCCAAAAAACTGAATTATTTCTTACTCTGTTTCACTTAACTCATCATATTTCTATATTCATTCGCCGACATTCCGACAATTTTCTTAAACACTCTGGAAAAATGTGCCATGTCCAAAAATCCTACCTGCTCTGCAATATCACCAATCCGAAGAGACTGTTCTTTCAGCAGCTCCTGCGCTTTTGCAATCCTCGTTCTGTTCAAAAGCTCAGAAAAACTGTGACCGGTATGCTTATTCAACAATTTACTCAGATGCCACTGACTGACATAAGTCTGCTCTGCTACTTCCAAAAGCGTCAATCTCTCTGTGTAGTGATTTTCTATATATCTCATTGCATTTTTCACAATAAAACTATTTGCCATATCACATTTTTCTTTTGGGCCCTCCGCCTTAGAAATTGCTGCTTTCTTTCCGAGTCCTTGAACCATAGCCTCCACCGCTTCTTCAATCTCTTTCATGCTGGAGGGTTTCAAAAGAAATCTTCGCACGCCTAGCCGAACTGCTTCCTGCGCATACTCAAAATCGCGATATCCTGTCAAAATACTGATCTCCATATCCGGAAACTCTGATTTTAATCCCGCTATCATCTTCAACCCGTCAACTCCTGGCATGGCAATATCAGAAAAAACAAGGTCCGGATGATACTGTTCGATAATCTTGCGTCCTTCTTCCCCATCGCTTGCCGTTGCAACGATTTTGCAGTTCCACTGCTCCCACGGGAGTGTCTTTGTCAATCCTTCTACGATAATCAATTCGTCATCAACAATTACTACTTTGTTCACTTCTCACACCCTCTGCCTTACATCAACAAACCATCTCTTATTATACACGTCCCAAAAAACTTGTCAAAACCTTTTCTGCCCCTTTCAGGGAATCCCGTTTAAAAACGCCCCGTCTCTTCCAGACGTTTTCTTACATTCTCCCGGCTGTCACGCTCCATCTCCACTTTCTTTTCACGTACCGGAATCACAATCGTTGACACAATATATTCCCCCTCTTGTTCAATACAAAGTCCATACTCTTCTCCATAGATCAATTTCACCCGCTCGTTAATATTCCGAATCGCAAGCGAGACATGATGCCCCATCTCCTTGGCAATCTCCTCCGGTCTTTGATTCAGCAATGTTTCAATTCGTTCTTTCGCCTCTTTTGTGAGCGGTTTTCCACTATTCATCACCTGAAGATAAACGTTTTCCACGTCGCTGTGTATTTTTATCTTAATTATCCCCTGCTTAATTCGTTCAATACCGTGAACGACCGCATTTTCTATCATCGGCTGGAGCACAAGCTGAGGAACTTTGATTGAAAGCAGTTTCTGATCAATTTCCTTCTCCACGGTAAGTCTCTTTCCAAAACGCTTTGATATAATATGAAAATACGCATCCGCACAGCGAAGTTCCTGCGAAAGCGTTGTCAGACGCTTTGATTCCCGATTCATATTATAATCAAGTACAACTCCTAAAGATTCAATCATGCTCGACACCTCCAGATTGCCTGACATTCTTGCCTGCCAGTTCATCATTTCCAGCGTATTATTTAAAAAATGGGGATTGATCTGCGCCTGAAGCGCCATGATTTTTGCATCTTTCCTTGCCATTTTTTCATCATAAGCATAATCAAACAAATACTTTACCTGTTTTGACATCTTATTAAATGCTTCCCGCAAATACTCAAATTCTATATTCGGCATCTTTTCATCCTGCACAATTGTCCCGATCGCCCCTCGTTCAATCGCTTTTGATGCATCGATCATCTTTGTGATTGGCTTGGAAATATGAATCTTCAAAAAGTAAAACACATATACAAACAGAGGGATCATAAGCAGGATAATAAAGAGAATCACTTTGTAAAACTCGTACACTTCAATATACAACTGTCTGTTTGAAGACAGATAGATGATTTCTAAATTATAATACTCCTGACGATTGCTTCGCATATATCCGCTGTACTCCAGATTATGTATACTAATCTGCTTATACGATTCCTTTCGTCCAAACTGCTGTAAAAGCTCCTTCTCCATTTTCTTCTGCCATTCCTCTTTAATTTTGCCCTGTATCATCACACGATTCTCTACTTGGTTCAGATAAATCGCCGTCTCCTCTGCTATTTGGGGCTGAATATCATGAAACAGTCTGGATACATTCAGTTCAATTGCCAATGTTCCAAATATCCCCTGCGCAGAATCCGCATACAGATTTTGCACGATAAAAATACGCCCGTCTATCACGAGCATCTGCACATCCAACCTCTCCTGCTTTCTAATTTCTCGAATTGGCTCATGTATATTCTTCATGCAGTCAGGAACTGTACCTCCCTCTCTTACACTATAGCAAAAAGGAAATTCTTTTCCCTTCTCGTAAAACAAAAATGTGTCATAGCTTTGTTCTAGATAAAACATACGTTCCAGCCGTTTTTTCACCCTCTCACGAAACAGCTCCTCTGACTGCTTCCCAATTTGATATTCCCTCCATGCATTTTCATATTCTTCATCGTATGCTGCTTTGCAGATTTCAATCGCATGATTCAATCTTCCGGAAATCAGCGATGAGACATACTCCATCTCATTCTCCACCATAGACTCCGTTTTTTCCATAATTCCCCGCCTGTAAGAACTTGCCACAAACAGGACAATAAAAATAACCGGCACGATCCCGCACAGCAAAATGATCCCCATAAGCCGGTTATTCAAAGACTTCCCCCACTCTTTTATTTTCTTCAACACCCACACTCCTCTATTTCTATTTTTAGCTACATTCCCAATGCCACACACCAAATTGGGAGCGTGATAAGCGATACTATCGTCGTGACAAATATCATTCCCGTAGCATATGTCTCGTCCCCGTCGTATTTCGCTGAAAGCAGCGCCGTTGTGATCGGAGCCGGCATTCCTGCAATGATGACAGCAATCCCGCGAAGCAGCGGATCAATGTCCAAAAACATCGTCAGTAAAAAGACAACTCCAGGGATCACAATCAGACGGACACCTGTATAAAACAACATAGTCCGGTCAATGAGTCCTCTCGGGTTCATCTCCGCCAACATCATCCCTACAAGCATCATGCTAAGCGGTGTATTGCAGCTGCTTAACCCCGAAATAGTTTTCATCAGAAACTCCGGCAATACAACTCCTGTTCCCATTAGTATTGCGCCGACATAAACTGCGATAATACACGGATGCGTCAGCACCTTTTTCAAAATATTTTCTCTCTTCCCTTTTAAAAATACCGATATTCCAACACTCCACATCACAATCCGCACCGGGATCATAAAAATGGAAGCGTAAAACAATCCGCTCGTCCCGTACACTCCCTCAATAATCGGATTCCCCAAAAATCCACCATTGGAGACAATCGTCCCATATCGCAGCGTCTTCTTCCTGTCCTGTGGCGCTTTTTTAAACAACACCGAACTCAGAAAAACACTGACTGCATTGTATCCGACTGACAATAGCAAAATCACACTGCACGAAATAAGCATTTCCCATTTCCAATCGACAAAAAAGGAATTCAAAATATTGAATGGGAGTGTCACATAGAGACACAGATCCACCATATTTTTCCTTCCTTCTGTCTCGACAATATTTTGTTTTCGTATCAAAAAGCCGATTAAAACAAGCAGAAACATCATCATCTGCATGTTGAGCATATTCTTTAATATCATCTGTTACAGTCCCAGTATATCTGAAATTTTGCCCATCTCTTCCAATGCAATATCAATCAAGTCATCCAGGCTTAACTTAGTAAATTCGATGGATTCCATGTAATCACGGTTCGCACCTGCCGCAAATCTCATCTCATTGAAACGTTTCATAACGGATTTATGTTTTACGCTTGCAATCTTCTTATCCGGATAAATCTGTGCAACTGCCTTTACAAATCCGCTCATCGGATCCGCCGCCAGCACTGCGTACTGAAGATTTGTCTTTGCTTTCACACCACATTTTGGATTGTGTGCACAGATTGCGTCATGCAGCACCTTATCGTCCACTCCTTCTTTTTTCAGGATTTCGACAGAAGTAGACCCGTGTACTTCTGGGTGGTTCTTCCAGTCACAATGTTCTTCATCCAGATCATGCAGTAATCCTACGATTCCCCAAAATTCCTCTTCTTCCGGGGCGAGTCTCTTTGCAATTCCTTTCATAATCGCTTCAACCGCATAAGAATGTTGAATGTAAGCCTCTCCTTTCATATATTTCATTAAAATATCATGTGCTTGTTCTCTTGAAATACTCATTTCTTCAAAACTCCTTTTCCAAAACTCTTTCTCTCTATTCTAATACAAATCTCACTTTCTGTAAATAGTCTTGTTTTTTTTGCTATATTCCTAAGAATTGGCAAATAATGCCAAGAAATACAATTGTATTTTGTCAGAATTAGGAGGATAATAGAAATAGTTTGAAAACACACAAATATCTTACAGAATTAGGAGAATTATTATGCATTACACAGAACCTTACAAACTTCAATTGAATCTAGAGATCTCCAGTTCAAACATGTTGGAAATTCTAAAACAATTGGCACGTCTTTCAAAAGACAGCAACATCAATACGTCTTTCACACTTCCCGAAGCCATACCTGATATTTCCGGCGAGCCTTTGGAAACTCGTATCGTATCTCTCATACATGAGATTGGTATTCCCTCTCACATCATGGGGTATCAGTATCTGAAAGATGCCGTACAGATTACGATGCACGACAGAGATACACTCAATGCGATCACAAAAGTATTATATCCGGAAGTTGCCATAAAAAACAAAACAACTTCAAGCCGAGTGGAGCGTGCCATATGCCATGCAATTGAAATTGCATTTACCAGAGGAAACTCAGAATTTATCACCTCCTTATTTGGTTACAGTATCAATCCTGCTACCGGAAAGCCTACAAATTCCGAATTCATTGCTGTCATTTCTGATTATCTTCGTATGAAACATCATTAATCTCCCAGACAAAAGAAAAAAATCATCGGTCTTTAAAAAGATTCCGATGATTTTTTCTAATGATTGTTTTTAATATGCCTCTACAATCTCTTTTAATAATTTCCATACATTGTCGATTGACTGCTTGGACACACGCTCTTTTACCGTATGTACATCCATCATATCCGGTCCCATGGAGATAATATCCACGTTTTCCATCTTGCCATCCCAGAATCCACATTCCAGTCCTGCATGAATCGCCTCGATCACTGCCTTCTTTCCAAATAACGCTTCATATTTTTCAATCGCAAGATCACGAAGCGGAGATTCTTTCTTAAACTCCCAGCCCGGATAGTCGCTTGAGGAGATGCTCTTTCCGCCAAGTACATCTGCAACTGCTTCGATCTGGCTCTTCACAATGGATTTCTGTGATTCTACCGAACTTCTCACAAGACTTCCGATCACAAGCTTTCCATCCTCTTCTTCCATCACACCTAAGTTTGTAGATGTCTGAACAAGACCTTTCACACCCATTGACCAGCTTATGATACCATTTGGCAAAAGCAGTAACGCATTCTTCACATTCGAAGCTGTCTTTTCTGTGTAAACCGTACAGCTGTCCACTTCCGGCTTGACCTCAACGAGAACCTCTACTTCATCTGAGAACTGCAGCTCATTCTGGAATACAGCCTCACATGCTTTCAGACATTCTGTGAATCGCTCTACATCTTCAGGTCTCACAAAACATTCCATCTTTGCCGAATGACAAATAACGTTCATCTTGCCTTTCGCCTCCACTGCTCCGATCTCAAAATCAAAATCGTTCAGCGCATAGAGAATTCGTCCTAAAAGCTTGATTGCATTTCCTCTCTCCAAATGGATATCCGCACCGGAATGTCCACCCTGCAATTTGCCAAATGACACTTCCACCGGCACATATGTTCCATGTTTTTCTTCTCTTTCTATCGGAAGCTCAAATGTATTGCGCACTCCACCGGCACATCCGACACAAAAGATTCCCTCTTCTTCCGAATCCAGATTGATCAGCGCCTTTCCTTCCAGCACACTCATATCCAAATTCTCTGCACCTTTCATGCCGACTTCTTCATCCACTGTAAAAATAAATTCTAACGGTGGGTTTTTGATATCTTTGCCGTCTAAAAGCATTAACGCATAGCAGACTGCAATTCCGTTATCTGCCCCAAGCGTCGTATCTTTTGCATAGAGGAACTCCCCATTATCCAGAACCTCGATTCCGTCCTCATAACGATGATCAGAGTCTTCTGTCTTGACATAGACCATGTCAATATGTCCCTGGAAAATAATTGGTCTTCTATGCTCTTCCCCCGGAAACGCCGGTTTCTTAATAATGACATTGTTGTATTCATCCTGAATCACTTCAAGATTACGTTCTTTTGCAAACGCCACCAAATAATCACTGATTGCCTGCTCATCTCCGGAAGTTCTTGGTATTTTTGAAATTTGTTTAAAATAAGAGATAATCTTTTCTAAATCTGTCATCTTTACTCCTTAAACCGGTACAACTGTTAATTCTTTGCTTAAATTGTTCAGTACTTCACATCCGTCTTCTGTAATCAGTACCAAATCTTCAATACGAACACCTGCTACACCCGGAACGTAGATACCTGGTTCTACTGAGAAACACATACCTGGTTTCAATACGTTTTCATTGATTCCGGAAACATCACCGTATTCATGAACTTCCATACCAATGTTATGGCCTGTTCTGTGTGTGAAATATTCTCCGTATCCCATCTCTGTAATATAATCACGCGCTGCATTGTCAACATCACAATATCTTGCTCCCGGTTTTGCCGCTGCAATTCCGCGTCTGTTTGCCTCTAAAACGATCTCATAGATCTTTCTCGCTTCGTCAGATACCTCTCCGATGAACACTGTTCTTGTCATATCTGCACAGTATCCGTCTTTGATACATCCGATATCAAGTACTACCGCATCTCCGACTTTTCCTGTAGAATTGTCTGACTCATGATGTGGATCAGCTGCATTATCGCCATATGCGATAATTGGCTCAAATGAGTGTCCTTCTGCTCCGAGTTCCAAATAGATCTCTAAAAGTTTATCTCCCATCTCAAGTTCTGTATAACCTTTTGACACAAGTGGAATCAGTTTTTCACACCCAAGATCATTCAATCTGGAAGCCTGTCTCATCAAGTCCTGTTCTTCTGCACTCTTGATCTGACGGATATTATCAACGATAAATGAAGCATTGATATATTCTGTTCCCACGCCAAGCTCCATCAGGCGAAGTAAAAATTTTGCAGGCCAGATCTTATCAACTCCGATCTTTGTGCCTTTTCTCATGTAACTTGCTAATTTTGCTACACAGTCCTCTGTATCGTCAAAGTAAATAACTTCTACTCCCATCTCAGGTTGTGGGAATAACTTTCCGATAACAAATTTGTGATTCCCTTCCACATCCAGATACAATACCTGCATTCTTTCCATACAGTTTACATAGCGTCCTGTCAGATAATTGATAGATGCCGGGTCTGAAATGAGCAGCTGCTCAATTCCTGTTTCTTTCATTGATTCTAATACTCTGTTTAATTTGTTTTGATCCATGGTTATACACCTCGTCTTCATTTTTTTAGTCAAATTCATTATAAACTTCCTCTATTTAAAAGTCAATCTGGCATCGGTTGCTTTTCCAAACAAATCGCCCTGCATATAATCAAAAATCATATCTTCTACGAGCTTTAATTCTTCCATCTCCGCCACTCCTTCGAGGCAGACCTCTATCTCCATGTCATGACATATTTTTACTATAAACCGGATGAAATCCAAATCAAAACTGCTTTTGACAACACGGCGCACGATTGTTCTGTCCACCTTCACGATATCTACCAGATCGTTTTTCAGCAGACCGATCGATGCGTAATCTGCGCCAAAATCATCCAGCATGATCTTCATACCGCTTTCTTTGATAGCTCTGAAAGCCTGTTCATAAATCTTCATATCGCTGATAAAATAACTGTCCACCACTTCGATTACAATCTTTTCCGGCAGAACCTGTGAGCTTTTTACAATCATTATAATTTCCTGAATATAATTCCAGTCCGAAAGCTGCGCATAAGACACGTTCAAATTTAGAGACAGATTCCAGCCCTCCGACAGCCACTTTTTCAGTGCCATGCATCCAGTCTGGAACATCCATCGTCCGACTGGATTCAATAACCTGTTCTTTTCTAAAAACTTACTCAGCTCATCATACTCCAAATTTGCAATGTGAGGATTGTCCCATTGCAAAAGCGCCTCAACAGCTATCACTTCCTTCGTCTCACCTTCCACAATCGGTTGATATTTTAAAGAAAATGCTCGAAAATTGTCCGAGATGTCTTCCTTTAACAGTCGGATGATATCCAGTTCTCTGGATCTGTATGCCAACATTTCCTGGGAAAACAGTTCCAGACAGTCTCTTCCGTTCTCCTTTGCATATTGCAGCGCATAATCCGTATACTCATACAGATCAACAAAGGAACCTGCATCTTTCGGATATTCTGCATAGCCTGCCGACACTGTCATCAAAAGTCTTCTCTTTCCATTCCCCCGGTAACACTGGCAGCGCGAGCGTATTGCATCATACAATTTTTTCACAATTTCTTCATTCGGATATTTCACAAGAATTCCAAAATGATCCCCTTCCAGCCTGTAGACACGAATCCCCTCCGGAACCAGCTCTAAAATTAATTTTGCCACTGTCTTTAACACCTTATCCCCTGTCTGCCTTCCGTATCCCTCATTGATATTACGAAATCGGTCAATCCCCACGACAAACATTCCAATCTCACCAAATGCATTCTCTTCCAGCATTTTCGCAAAATCCTCTGAGAAAACTTCACTCGTGTAAAGCGAAGTCAGCGCATCGATTCTCGGCTTTCTGTCAAGTTTACTGAGCACTCCGGCAAACACTGCCGGCTGATCCTTCTCATCCCGCATGAGATATCCCCGACATTTCACCCAGTGATACTCACCATCCCTTGCACGAATCCGAAATTCCACAAGGTGATTATCTTTTCCTTCTTTCCCAATCTCCATATTCGACAGATAAAACGTTTCCCAGTCATCAGGATGTACTACCTCTTTCCAATAAGGTAGAGGATTTTTTATCACTTCCCTCGGAAACTGAAATTCTTTCACCATTCCCGAAGGATAACGATATACTCCGTTCTTCATATTACATATATATATATATTCATCTGTACTCCGAATCAAAGCGTCATATAACAGTTTTGTGTCATATGAAAATTCTCCCACCAAACTATGTTTCAACTCCTCTCACTCTTTCTAACTGTAAAAAGGAATGTGCAAAGCACATTCCTTTTTCTCTATTCCTGAACGGTCAGTTCTTCCGCATTCTCTTCTGTTATTTCTTCTGTAAATTCTTCCGAAGTTTCATCCACTGCAGTCTCTTCTACTACACCTTCTGTCAACTCTTCAAAATCTTCCAGTGTAATCTCATCATCCATCTCGAGTTCTGTATCTAATTTTACATCACGATACTTTCTCATACCTGTACCGGCTGGAATCAATTTACCGATAATTACATTTTCTTTCAGACCGATCAACGGATCGACTTTTCCTTTGATTGCTGCCTCTGTCAGAACTTTTGTCGTCTCCTGGAAGGACGCTGCTGACAAGAAAGAATTCGTAGCAAGAGAAGCTTTTGTAATACCAAGCATTACCTGTTCTCCAACTGCAGGTTCTTTTCCTTCTGCAATCAATCTTTCATTTGTATCTTCAAAATCAAGTGTATCTACCATTGTTCCCGGTAAGAAGTCAGAATCACCATTCTCTTCGATACGGATCTTCTTCAACATCTGACGAACAACAACTTCGATATGCTTATCGTTGATTTCTACACCCTGAAGACGATATACACGCTGTACTTCCTGAATCATGTAATCCTGCACAGCACGCAAACCTTTAATCTTCAAGATATCATGAGGGTTTACGCTACCTTCTGTAAGTTCATCTCCGGCACCTAATTCTGCTCCGTCCTGAACTTTGATTCTGGAACCGTATGGAATTAAGTAAGCTTTCGACTCACCTGTCTCATGATTTGTGACGATAATCTCACGTTTTTTCTTTGTGTCATTGATTGTAGCAGTTCCGCCGAACTCTGTGATAATTGCAAGTCCTTTTGGCTTTCTTG
>ENA-OYYN01001065-OYYN01001065.1-human-gut-metagenome-genome-assembly--contig:-NODE-1065-length-11005-cov-4.053881_pt1 | contig 11005 bp, 6 predicted proteins | sample MGYA00243249_ERZ653449 | MGnify/ENA primary metagenome ERZ653449 (study PRJEB26926, sample SAMN06165159) | human gut metagenome | biome: ENVO:00009003; feature: ENVO:2100002; material: ENVO:00002003... | reverse complement strand
AGATCTAGTACGGTCTCGTGGGCTCGGAGATGTGTATAAGAGACAGGTATCATACGGCACCGGCAGATTTGAGCGTGGAGAAGCTGATCGGCTACGGGAGAATTCCCCATCGAAGAACCGGAAGCTTTAAGATGAGCGAAAAAGACGTGGAAAGAGTAGAATGGGCGATGGAGGTGACACGCACAGAAAAATATCGAAACCGTCCGGTCTCAAAGCTGTCTGGGGGACAAAGGCAGCGGGTGTGGATTGCGATGGCACTCGCACAGGATACAGAGCTTCTGCTTTTAGATGAGCCGACGACCTATTTGGATGTGCGGTATCAGATACAGATATTACAATTGGTGCGCAGACTGAATGAGGAATATGGGCTTACCATTGTCATGGTGCTGCATGATATCAATCAGGCATTGTATTATAGCGATGAGATACTTGCGATGAAAGAAGGAAAAATGATTGGACAGGGAGTTCCGGAGGAAATTTTGACGGAAGAACTGTTAGAAGAAATCTATGGCGTCAGACTGCCGGTTTTTACGGTGGAAAAAAAGCCGTTTATATTGGCGGTGTAAGATTTGCATGAGTGAAAAAGATGGTGTATTCTAATGTTATCTGAAAAGTGAATTGGAGATGAAAAATGATGACAAAAATATTTGCACATAGAGGAGCCAGCGGATATGCGCCGGAGAATACATTGGAGGCATTTGCTCTTGCGATGGAGATGGGAGCAGATGGAATTGAGTTGGATGTACAGCTGACAAAAGACGGAGAAGTCGTTGTAATCCACGATGAGGTGATTGATCGTGTAAGTAATGGGAAGGGCCTGGTAAAAGATTACACACTGGTTCAATTGAGGAAGTTTTCGTTCGATAATCATATGGAGGGATATGAGAATATTTCAATCCCTACACTGAAAGAAGTGCTGGAATTGGTAAAAGCAAGCAAAATGGAAGTGAATATTGAATTGAAAACGGGAATCTATTGGTATTTAGGCTTAGAAGAAAAGGTACTTGAGATTGTGAAAAACTGCGAGATGCACAAGCGGGTAATTTATTCTTCGTTTAACCATTATAGTGTACAGAAAATAAAGGAATTGGATCAAAAGGCAGAAACTGCATATTTGTACAGCGATGTAATTCTGAATGTGGAAAATTACGCAAAAGGAACTGGGGTTTGTGGATTACATCCGGCGGTGTATCATTTGAAAATGGCTGATTTTATGGAAAGGTATAAAGAAAGTGGGTGTAAGATCCGTGTGTGGACAGTAAACGATGCGCAAGATATGCGTTTTTTTATTCAGAATGAACTGGAGGCAGTCATTACGAATTATCCAGATGAGGCTTTGAAAATCCGTGATGACATGCAAAAGAAAGAACGTAAATAAAAAAATTTCAAAAATCCAAAAAAATAACTAGAAGTATCAGAAAGAGTCGTATACAATAAAAATGAAAAAAGAGTGAAAATGTATGCGGTTGCTTTTGAATGATACAAAAGCATGAAAAGGGAATCCGGTGAAAAACCGGAGCAGTCACCTCTACTGTAACGCGGACGATGAGACAATAGGCCATTGACAGAATAATGTTGAGAAGGTGTTTTCAAAGAAAGATGCGAAGCCAGGAGACCTGCCGTATATAGGAAAGAATGTTTTTAGGTTGGAAAGAATGTTTCTTTTGGTGATTGCATAGGCATAATTATGTGCAGATTTGGAATCACTGTATGTGAGTAAAAAAGCAGTCTTTCAGAACAGAAAGGCTGCTTTTATGTACAAAGAAGGGACGAGACAAAAAGAAAAGGAGGGCAGAAAGAAGAAAACATTCATCTGAAAAAAAGAGATAGGAGAATGGAAAATGATAAGAAACAGAAAAAAATGGCACAATAAAGTTGTGAGCATTATGCTTGCGATGTTGATGGTTGTCTCTGTAGTTGTTCAATATCCGTTGAACAGTATTGCAGAGAATGTGCAGACAGGCAGTGAAGAATATTTAGGTGTTCAGACAGAGGCAAAGGTCTATGATGATTTTGAGAATGACATCTGGCTGCAATATCAGCAAAAAGAAATGCAGGTTGGGGATACCACAAATTTACGGCCTTGGAGAGTAGAACAGATTATCTCCAATGCAGTTGCAAATGACGTTCAGAGACCGGTATTTCATTTCGAGATCATCAAAGGCGACAGCATTTCGCTGGATACAGAAAGTTCCACTGAAAAAGCAGTTGTGACAGCGGAAAAACCAGGGACGTCAGTAGTGAAGGTAACCTATGATGCAGTTGAATATGGTGGAAAAACATGGGGAGCAATCTCGCCTGTGAACACAGCATATGCGGTATTTACAGTGGGAGAGACAGGGACAGCTACGATTAACTGCAGTGAAAAGCTGCAGAATTGGCGTCATTATGATACCATTTATTATAATGAAGGCGATACGGTTCCGTTTACTTTTGAGGTATCGGCAGACGGCGCTGAATCTTTAAAAGTGACATTGAATGGTTTGGAAATCCAAGGAGATGGAAATACATATACTGCAAACTTAGAAAACCGGAGTAATATCATCGGGATTGAAGCGACAGATGCGGATGGTAATGTAAAATCGCTGTATCGTGTCGTTGATGCAAGATTTATTGAGATCAATGTAGAGAATAAGACGAATCCAGATGCGGCATTAGAGCCTGGTGACACAGCAAATATCAGTTTCCGCGGTGTGACAATGCCAGTGTATAAGCTGGCTACGATTTATAATCCGGTCTGGACATCGAACAGTGCATGGGGAAAATCCGATGCAACATATCTTTCTTACAGCAATGAGACATTAGGCGAGTTTAAAGGTCAGTGTCAACAGTGGGATCTTGCGACGAACAATGATTTTGATGTAACCTTCGAGGAAGCAGGAGAGTATACATTCACAAGTCAAAACGGAATTTTTTCTGAATGGTGGGGAAGTCCTCTCGGAGCAGATATTACTGCAAATGGCTCAGGGGAACCAAACTTAAATGCACCTGTATTGAAAGACTGGTTTTCGACACTGCCAAGCTTTACTGTGTCGGTTAAAAAAGATGTTCCGGTTGAAAACATTACGTTAGATCAGGAAACATTAGAGCTACAGGTTGGAGATGTATCATCTCTGCAGGCTACTGTGACACCGGCGGATGCAACAAATCAGACAGTGGAGTGGAGCAGTGATCATACAGATGTTGTCATAGTAGATCAAGATGGCGTGCTAAATGCAGTGAGCGCAGGAAAAGCTGTTATCACAGCAAAAGCGGGGGAAAAGACAGCAACTTGTGAAGTGACAGTGAAAGAAAAGAGTGAACAGCCGGAAAAAACACCGGTTGGAACAGTGACAGTAAGCATTCAGGATATGATTCCGACACCGGATGGGGAAGACTGGCCGGAAGCAAAAGGTGTGATTTTGAAAAATACGAATGTGTCTATCTATGAAGATGATTCGATGATGGATGCGATCGTGCGTGCGTGCGAAGAAAATGGAATCAAGATTTCTTTGAATGCGTCAAAGACATACATTACGGCTGTGGATGGCCTGGAGGAGTTTGACCGCGGAGCGGCAAGCGGTTGGATGGGAACTTTAAACGGTTGGTTTACAGACAAAGGGTTTGCATCATTTACAGTGGCAGACGGGACATTTGCAGATGGAGATGTCATTACGTTGGAATATACAACGAACTATGGAAGTGATTTGACAGATACAACAGATGTAACAGGAGAACTAAAATCACTTGGAAACAACACAGGGGATTTATCGCCGGAATATAAGCGGGATGTATACAAATATACTTTGACAGTTCCGAAGGATACAACGGAGGTCTCGTTCCGACCGGAGAGCTTTAACAGATATAATAACGTTGCGATTCGTGTGGGGGACAAATCATACCGCTATGGAGACGCCATTCCGGTATCAGAGGGAACTGAAATTAAAATCACATCAACACCGACGAGCTTTATGAGCTTGTTGGGGCTAAAAGATGGAGTTACATATACAATTACGGTAAAATCTATAGAAGAGCCGGAAAAAACACCGGTTGGGACTGTGACAGTAAGTGTTCAGGACATGGTTTCGACTCCGGAAGGAAAAGACTGGCCGGAAGCAAAAGGTGTGATTTTAGACAATGTAAAAGTGTCTATTTATGAAGACGATACAATGCTTGATGCGATCGAGCGTGCATGTGTGGAAAATAATATCGAAATTTCATTTGATTCGAACAAAACATATGTGACCGGAATTGATGGCTTGGAACAGCTTGAGCGTGGTGAAAAGAGTGGCTGGTTTGTAACATTAAACGGATGGTTCACAGATGATGGGGCAGGTAACTTTACGGTTGCAAACGGAAAATTTGCAGATGGGGATATCGTTACAATGGAATATTCCCTCGACTATGGAAACGATTTGACAGACACAACGGATGTTACAGGAGAATTAAAATCACTTGGAATTAATACAGGTGAACTTGCTCCACAATACAGCAGAGATGTATATGAATATACACTGACAATTCCGAAAGATACAAAGCAAGTGTCATTTGCACCGGAAAGCTTTAACCGCTATGACAAAATCACAATCCAGTCAAATGGAAACGAATACCGTTATGGAGCAGCGATTCCGGTAGAAGAAGGGACTATTGTAAACATCACTTCGGTTCCGGTAAGCTACACGACACCAGTGGAACCGGATGCAAAAGTGACATATCAGGTGACTGTAAAGTACGAGGACGATTCACAGAATCCAGATCCGGAAAAACCAGACCCACAAGAGCCTGAAAAAGAAGAAATTACACTCACAGATACACAGTATGGAGTGAGTCTTACAGGAAAAGAATTGACAAAAGACATGCAGCTTGTTGTCTCCAAATTGACAAAAGACGATGCGGCGGTAGATGAGATTCGAAAAGCCATTCCGTCAAGCAAAGGAGTATTTGCACTGTATCATGTAGAACTTCGTCAGGATGGAAAAGAAGTTGCGTTATCGGATACAGCGAAGCTGAGTCTTCCGGTCGGTAAAAAATATAATGGAAATACAATGGATGTATTACTATATACCGGCGGAGAAGTGAAGAAACTTAGCGGAACTGTTACAGATGGTTATATTGCTGTGAAAGTGACACAATTAGGCGATTTTGGTGTTGTGACGGATATGGCAGGAGACGGAACAAGTACAACAGACAAATTAAGTTCAGCAGATGGCTCCGGCAACAGCCAGACAGGAACTGTAAAAACCGGTGACAGTGTAAAGATAGAGTACCTGGTATACCTGATTGCAGCATGCGCGGTTGTGATTACTGCAGTTGTTGTAGTCAAAAAGAAAAGACAAGGAAAATAAAAATGAAAAAAAGAAATGTTAGAATAATAGCATTGATGCTTGCTGCGGTGATTGCAGCAGGCAGCCCAATGCCTGTTCGTGCAGCGGATTTTGAAATCGAAGAAGAAGTTATTCTAGGAGGAACCGGGGGAGAATCAACGGCGCTGTATGAAAAAGAGTCGGAGGAGACTCTTTTTCAGGGGACAGTGGAAGTTTCAGAAAATGAAATTGCAGACCAAGATATGCAAGCAAGTCTTGACAAAGCAGCAAATTATCTGAAGACTCATGTGACGAACCCGGTCGTTAACACTTTGGGCGGAGAATGGTCTGTGCTTGCAATGGCAAGGTATGGGAATCTGCCGGAGGAGACAAAAAAGAATTATCTGGCAAATTTGTATCGGACATTGGAGGAAAACCAAGGTGTTCTGGACAAACGAAAATATACAGAATATTCGAGAGTAGTGCTGGCGCTTACGGCAATCGGGGTGGATCCTTCGGATGTCAACGGATATAACATGCTGTATCCGCTTGCAAACTTCAAACAGGTAAACTGGCAGGGAGTCAACGGTACGATTTATGCGTTGCTTGCGCTGGATTCGAAGAACTATGAGATTCCAAAGCTTACAGAAGAAGATTTGGGAAAAGGGCTGGAGCAGACGACAAGGGAAAAGCTGATTCAACAGATACTGGATAAACAGTTGAGTGATGGAGGATGGGCGTTAAGTGGAACGAAGTCTGATCCGGATATGACTGCGATGGCAATTCAGGCGCTTGCTCCATATTATGAGAAAAACAGCGGGGTTGAAACCGCGGTTGAAAAAGCGCTTCAGACATTGAGTACGATGCAGGACGAAAATGGCGGATTTGCAAGTTTTGGAACTGAGAATCTGGAAAGTGCAGCCCAAACTGTAATCGCACTTTCAACATTGAATGTAGAACTTTTATCGGATGAAGCATTTATAAAAAATGGTAAATCTGTATTAGATTATCTCCTGAGCTATCAGTTAAGTGACGGTGCGTTCAAGCATACTCCACAGGAGAATACAGCAGATGCGATGTCTACAGATCAGGGCACGATGGCACTTGTCGCATATAACCGGGCTGTAAACGGAAAAAATACATTATATGATATGACTGATGTGCAAAACGGCGGCGACGAGGAGGAAGAGACTGCGGAAAATATTGCACGTTTTCGGGCAAAACTTGAGGTGCTTCCGGCACAAATCAGAATCAAAGATCAGCAGACAGTGTATGCATTGATCAGCGAATTGGATCAGATGAAAAAGTTTGCAGAAAAAGAGGAATTTCGCGGCCGATTGCAAGAGAAACTAGAGGAAATCTCGGAGCAGATAAAGGTAGTAGAGAGTCTCGATGAACAGATATGGAATGAAATCAATCCACTGGCAGTTACCTTAAAAGATGCTGAAAAAATTGCAGAACTACTGAAAATATACGAGAGTATCCCAAAAGAGAATCTTGAATATGTAGAACACAGAGCGGATTTGCTGCAGGCAGATACAATCGTAAAAAAATTGCAGAATGGAATTTTGGCAAAAGAGATTTTTACAAATGTGAAAGACTCTAGTATCGATTATGTATATGAGACCTGGAATTATACACTCACACTGAGAGGTGCGAACAATTATGAACCTGCGGATATGAAAGCCGGAGTGACAAGCGAAAAGAAAGATGGGAAATACTTTTTTACAACTGAGGAGAGCGGAACACTTCCGGGAAATATCGACCTAAGTATCAAGTGCAGCGGATTTACGAGCAAAGATTATGTGCTTTATAAACAGGAGAATGGAAAGTCTGTTAAAGCAGGAACCGCAACTGTCTTGGGAGGCTATCTCACCTGCAGTATTTCAGAGGGCGGGACTTATTATATTCAAAGTGAGCCGGAGAATGCAGGAACAATCGCGCCTGTGTTTACAGGAACCAAAAATCTTCAGGAAATAGCAGAGCAGGTAAAGGAGACGTCGAATAAAAAGACGACTGCAAAAGCACAGGCGACATCCAAGAAAGATGACAGTAAAACTGTAAAAGCAGAAGTGAAAGACAATGTTGTTGCAAAGTCAGAACTTGCCCGTGTCAAAGATCAGGATAAGAACCTTCAGATGGAAGGAAAAATGACCGATGGAACGACGTACACATTCACATTGAATGGAAAAGATATCAAGGAAGAGAAAGAGATCAATATTGAACTGAAACGTACAAGTCCATATGATGATGAGATCAAACAGCTCTCGGAACATCCGGCTGTGCTGTATTTTGAACAATCAGGAACATTTCCTGGAGTTATACAGGTGGAAGTGCCGGTAGAAAAAGAAGACGGAGAGTATTTACTTTTGTATTATAATCCAAAGGAACAGAAGGCGGAGTATGTGCAGAAGGTGGAAGTAAAAGATGGACAGACAAAATTTCTGATTGAAAAAGGCGGAGCGTATTTCATCGATAAGAGGGCGAGTACAAAGTCACTGAAGGATGATACAAAAGAAAAAGACAATTTTATTGATGCCGATACAGATGAGATTATTCTTCAGGGGACAAAAGAAGAGACGAAATCCTTGTCTGTGCCATATATTGTCGGGGCGCTCATTGCATGCGCAGTGGTTGTATCGGGACTTGGATATTCGTTCACTCTAAAAAAGAGACGTAGAAGGGACAGAGATGGTGATGAAGCATAAAGTGAAAAGGGTCATAGGGCTGCTTTTGATCGCTGTGTTGATGAGCAGTGTAGCGACAGGCTGTGGAAAGACAACGCTTACTAATACAGTGCAGAATGAAAATAAGCAGAAGGATTCAGATGCATGGATGGAGGATGATGCCTCCGGTCAAAAGGATACGGATAAAAGTGAGACTTCTAAGGAAGAAGAATACTATGACGTAGACAAGATACAAGGCGGGGAAGTTGACTATTCCAAATATGAGGAGAAAAAATCATCCAGAGCAGCAAGCGGAAATAGCAACAGCAATGTTACATACAGCGATGGGACCGGAAGTGGACAGGATCAATATCAGACAAATCCTGTTCCGGAAGGAATGCAAAATCCGGTGGAACCAGGAGAAATCACAATTGACAAAAGCAAGAAACAGACCTGCTATCTCACCATTTCCTGTGCAACGATTCTTGACAATATGGAAAATCTGACAGAAGGGAAAGAAAAACTGATCCCTTCTGACGGAGTGATCTATGCGACAAGAAAAGTGACGTTTTATGAAGGAGAGAGTGTCTTTGATGTCCTTCTCCGTGAAACGAAAAATAACCGTGTGCATATGGAATATTCCTTCAATCCGCTGTTCAACAGTAATTATATAGAAGCGATCAATAATCTGTATGAGTTTGACTGCGGCCAGAATTCCGGCTGGATGTACAATGTCAATGGGTGGTATCCAAACTATGGCTGCAGCAGATATATAGTTCAGGAAGGAGATGAAATCCAGTGGAATTATACCTGTGATTTGGGAAGCGATCTGGGGACAAGCTGGATGGATCAAAATGGGGAAAGATAACTTTGGTACGTATCATCCGATAATTAATTTTGTTTATTTTGTATTTGTGATAGGGTGCTCCATGTTTTTGAGGCACCCTGTTTTTCTAGGGATTTCCTGTGTGAGTGGTTTTATTTACTATATTTATCTTAAAGGAAAGAAAGCATTCAAAACAGCTCTATGGCTCATGATTCCTGTATTCTTGATCTCAGCACTTGTAAATCCTCTTTTTAATCATGAGGGAGTGACACTTTTGTTCTACTTTCGAACGGGCAATCCCCTGACGTTAGAATCCATTGTATATGGACTGGCGTCCGGTGTGATGCTTGTGTCGGTATTAAACTGGTTTTCCTGCTATCAGGTCATTATGACCTCGGATAAATTCATTTATCTGTTTGGGAAACTAATTCCGGCGATGTCATTGATTTTATCTATGGTGCTTCGCTTTGTTCCGAAGTTTAAAAATCAGATTGAAAAAGTGTCCGATGCGCAGAAGTGTATTGGGAGAGATGTGACAAATGGAAATACACTTGCAAAGGCAAAACACGGCATGAAAATTCTTTCAATCATGACGACGTGGGCATTGGAAAATTCAGTGGAGACAGCAGATTCCATGAAGTCGAGAGGATATGGACTGCGTGGCAGAACTAATTTTTCCATCTATCGTTTTGATACGAGAGACAAAAGGATATTTTCGGTGATGGCTGTAGCAGGCCTGATTGTGCTTGGCGGAATTGTAACAAAAAAAGTATATTTTTTATATTTCCCGATGATGGAGGGAAATCCGTTAAACTGGGAAACACTTTTGATCTATGTCATTTATGGGGGAATGTGTATGCTTCCTATGGTGATTAATATTGTGGAGGATATAAAATGGCACTATTTGAAATCAGAAATCTGACATTTACTTACCCAGAGGCAAAGACACCGGCTTTGCAGGAGGTGAATGTTGCAATTGAACAGGGAGAATTTATTGTCATCTGTGGAAAATCTGGCTGCGGAAAGACGACATTGCTTCGGCATTTTAAAACTGCACTGACACCATATGGGACAAGAAGTGGAGAAATTCGATTTTTGGGGGACGCTTTGGAGCAGGTATCTGTCAGAACACAGGCAAGTGAGATCGGATATGTTCTTCAGAGTCCGGACAATCAGATTGTGACAGATAAAGTGTGGCATGAAATGGCATTTGGACTTGAGAATCTCGGATATGATCAACAGACGATTCGGCTTCGAGTAGCTGAGATGGCGAGCTTTTTTGGCATTCAGAACTGGTTTGCGAAAAATGTGGAGGAACTGTCGGGAGGACAGAAACAACTTTTAAATCTGGCTTCTGTGATGGCAATGCAGCCGAAGGTGCTTGTGCTTGATGAGCCGACTTCACAGCTTGACCCGATTGCGGCGAGTGAATTCCTTGCAACGATACGGAAAATTAATCTGGAACTTGGGACGACGGTGATCATCATCGAGCACCGTTTGGAAGAAGTGTTTCCGATGGCAGATAAAGTGCTTGTTCTGGAGGAGGGACGACAAATCTTGTATGATGAGCCAAGGCAGGTAGGAAAGGCGCTTGCCGGAAATGATCTGTTTCTTGCAATGCCAAGTCCGGTACAGATTTATGATGGAACGGGACAGGTCGGAACATGCCCTTTGACGGTCTGCGAGGGGAGAAACTGGCTGAAGGCACATTTTGAAAAAGAGCAATCTGGATTCTGTGAGACAGAGAACGAAAAGAGTACAAAAGGAAAAGATGAGGTTGTCATCGAGGCAAAGGAAGTGTGGTTCCGATACGAAAAAGAGATGCCGGATGTCGTGAAAGATCTGTCCCTGCAGGTAAAAAAGGGCGAACTTTTCTGCATGTTAGGCGGAAATGGAACTGGGAAAAGTACGACATTATCACTTTTATCCGGAATTCGAAGACCTTATCGAGGGAAAATCCTGCTGAAAGGAAAGGATATTCGCAAGCGAAAGGAAAAAGAATTGTTTCATGGTTTGATAGGGGTGCTTCCGCAGAACCCGCAAAGTCTTTTTGTGGGAAACACAGTCCGTGAGGACTTGTGGGAAATGTTTTCTGGATTTCATATCCAGCGAAAAAAGGAATATGAAAAGCAAATGGAGCGTGTGATTGAAGATACACAAATCGGTCATCTGCTTGATATGCATCCTGTCTCTTATACACATCTCCGAGCCCACGAGACCGTACTAGATCT
>ENA-OYYN01001062-OYYN01001062.1-human-gut-metagenome-genome-assembly--contig:-NODE-1062-length-11030-cov-4.496036_pt1 | contig 11030 bp, 10 predicted proteins | sample MGYA00243249_ERZ653449 | MGnify/ENA primary metagenome ERZ653449 (study PRJEB26926, sample SAMN06165159) | human gut metagenome | biome: ENVO:00009003; feature: ENVO:2100002; material: ENVO:00002003... | reverse complement strand
ACGAGATCTAGTACGGTCTCGTGGGCTCGGAGATGTGTATAAGAGACAGGCCAGGATGCTTCTGTGTTAAACGGAACGATCGGTGAGATGCATGCCAGAAAGATTGCAAGACTGTATGAATTCGCCATGAAAACCGGCGCACCGGTTATTGGACTGGTTGACTGCGCAGGCCTGCGCCTGCAGGAGGCCACAGACGCTTTAAATGGTTTCGGCCAGATTTATATGGCACAGACCATGGCCAGCGGAGTAGTTCCTCAGATTACTGCCATCTTCGGAAACTGCGGCGGCGGTCTGGCACTGATTCCGGCTCTGACAGATTTCACTTTCATGGAAGAGAAAAAGGCTAAGCTTTTTGTAAATTCTCCCAATGCGATTGAGGGGAATACGGCGGCAAAATGTGATACATCAGGTGCTGACTATCAGAGCAGGGAGACCGGTCTGGTAGATTATGTGGGAAGTGAAGAGGACATTCTGTTTAAGATCCGCAGCCTGGTGACTATGCTTCCGGCCAATAACGAAGATGATATGTCCTATATGGAATGCAGCGATGATCTGAACCGGGTATGCAAGGATCTGGAGAATTGTGTGGGAGATACTTCTATTGCCCTTTCCCAGATCAGTGATGATAATGTGTTCTTCGAGGTGAAAGCAGATTACGCGAAAGATATGGTTGCCGGCTTTATCAAGCTGAACGGTACTACTGTGGGCGCCGTGGCAAACCGGACGGAGATTTATGATGAGAACGGCGAGAAGACGGAGAGCTTTGAGCCGGTACTGACTGCAAGAGGAGCCAAAAAAGCGGCAGGATTTGTGAAATTCTGCGATGCTTTTAATATCCCGGTGCTGACGCTTACCAATGTGACTGGGTTCCATGCAAGCAAATGTTCCGAGGCGAATATGGCGAAAGCGGTAGCTGAACTTACCTATGCTTTTGCAGATGCTACAGTTCCGAAAGTCAATGTAGTGATTGGTAAAGCGTACGGAAGCGCTTATCTGGCTATGAACAGCAAGTCCATTGGCGCAGATATGGTTTATGCATGGCCTTCCGCTGAGATCGGCATGATGGATGCGAAAATGGCAGCCAAGATTATGTATGCAAATGCAGATGCGGCCACGATTACTGAGAAGGCGGCTGAGTATGCAGATCTGCAGGCAAATGTAACTTCCGCAGCGAGAAGAGGTTATGTGGATACCATTATCCAGCCGGAAGATACCAGAAAGTATGTGATTGGCGCTTTTGAAATGCTGTTCACAAAGAGGGAAAACCGTCCGGACAAGAAGCACGGCACGGTTTAAGCGGGGTGAGGCATATGAAGCAGAGATGGAAAAAAATAACGGTGCTCATGCTGACGGGAATGCTTGCCTTTTCCATGGCAGCCTGCGGAAAGGAAGAGGAAGATAGTTCCGCTAAGGATCAGGCTCAGTTTGAAATGATCCAGTCTGACCTGGAGATGGGAGCGGAGGGTCTGACAGAGACTCTGACCAGCCTGACAGAAGCAGAGCGTGAAACCTACAAAGAATCTCAGGATACCTTCACTGTTGCAGCTGTGGAGGCATGGGAAGACGTGGCGGATGAAGTAGGGGCGCTGGAAGAAATTAAAAGCGTGACTTCTGAGAACACAGAAGAGAATTACACCGCGGTAGTTCTGGCAGAGTGTGAGAAAGAAGACGTGGAGTTTACCTACACTTATGATAAGACTACAGGTGCGGCAACCAGTATTGCGGTAAATGTACAGTATTCTCTTGCTACGAATATGGAGCGGGCAGGACTTAATACCCTGATGGGCATGGGAATTGTATTCCTGGTTCTGATTTTCTTAAGCTTCCTGATTTCTTTGTTCAAGTTTGTAAACAGACCGGAGAAAAAGATGGAAGCATCGGCACCGGCGCCTGCAGCAGAGCCGGTGGCAGCTGTTGAGGAAGACCTGACAGATGATCTGGAGCTGGTGGCAGTGATCACTGCAGCGATCGCGGCCTCTGAGGAGACATCCGGAGATGGATTCGTAGTGCGTTCTATAAAAAAAGTAAACAGAAGTAAATGGCAGAGAGCCTGAGTTTGGAGGAAGAAAAGATGAAAAATTATACGATTACTGTAAACGGAAATGTATATGAAGTAACTGTAGAAGAAGGCGCTGCAGGAGCAGCACCGGCACCCGCAGCAGCTCCCAAGGCAGCACCGAAGGCAGCCCCCAAAGCGGCACCCAAGGCAGCTGCAGCAGCAGGCGGCGTTGCGATCAAGGCTTCTCTGCCCGGAAAAGTTGTCAAAGTAGAGGCAAGTGTGGGACAGGCTGTAAAAGCCGGTGATAACGTAGTAATTCTGGAAGCCATGAAAATGGAAGTTCCGGTTGTTGCGCCCCAGGACGGTACCATCGCAAGCATCGATGTAGCAGTCGGCGATTCTGTGGAATCCGGAGACGCTCTGGCATCCATGAACTGAGAATTACGGACAGCGAAGAAAAATCATGTTTGCTGAATTATCGAAACGGGAGGTTAAAACATGTCTTATATAACAGAGACTTTGTCAAATCTGGTAGATCAGACAGCATTCCTTAATCTGGAATGGGGCAATTATGTGATGATTGTCGTGGCCTGTATATTCCTGTTTTTGGCAATTAAAAAAGGTTACGAGCCCCTTCTGCTCGTGCCGATCGCATTTGGTATGCTGCTGGTAAATATCTATCCGGATATTATGGCGCAGCCTTATGTGGATGCCAACGGCATTTCCCATGCCGGCGGTCTTCTGCATTACTTCTATCTGATGGATGAGTGGAGTATTCTGCCGTCCCTGATCTTTATGGGTGTGGGAGCGATGACGGACTTCGGCCCCCTGATCGCCAATCCCAAGAGTTTCCTTCTGGGTGCGGCAGCTCAGCTGGGTATCTATATTGCTTATTTCCTGGCGATCTTCATGGGATTCAACGGAAAAGCGGCTGCAGCAATCTCCATTATCGGAGGAGCAGACGGTCCGACTTCCATCTTCCTGGCCGGAAAACTGGGGCAGACGGCTCTTATGGGGCCCATTGCGGTCGCGGCATATTCCTATATGTCCCTGGTTCCCATTATTCAACCGCCTATCATGAAACTGCTTACTACGGAGAAAGAGCGGAAGATCAAGATGGAACAGCTTCGTCCGGTGTCCAAACTGGAGAAGATCCTGTTCCCCATCGTTATCACGATTGTGGTTTGTATGATCCTGCCGACTACGGCTCCTCTTGTTGGTATGCTGATGCTCGGCAATCTGTTCCGGGAATCCGGTGTGGTTCATCAGCTGACAGAGACTGCGTCTAACGCACTGATGTATATCGTAGTTATTCTTCTGGGAACTTCTGTGGGTGCTACTACCAGCGCGGAAGCCTTCATAAATTGGGATACAATCAAGATCGTAATTCTGGGTCTTGTGGCATTTGCCTTCGGTACCGCAGGCGGCGTGCTGCTGGGCAAGCTGATGTGCAAGCTGTCCGGTGGAAAGATCAATCCGCTGATTGGTTCGGCCGGTGTGTCTGCCGTTCCCATGGCAGCCCGTGTTTCTCAGAAAGTAGGTGCGGAGGCTGATCCGACCAACTTCCTGCTGATGCATGCGATGGGTCCCAATGTGGCAGGTGTAATCGGTACTGCCGTGGCAGCCGGTACTTTCATGGCTATTTTCGGAGTATAAGAGTCATCATTTTGAAATCATGAATAGAGAGGAATAAGATTATGTCAGATATGGGAAAGAAACCAATTAAAATTACGGAAACCATTCTGCGTGACGCACATCAGTCTCTGATTGCCACCCGTATGACGACAGAGCAGATGCTGCCGATCGTGGAGAAGCTGGATAAAGTGGGATATCATTCCGTAGAGTGCTGGGGCGGTGCTACTTTTGATGCATCCCTGCGTTTCCTGAAGGAAGATCCCTGGGAGAGACTGCGGAAATTCCGCGATGGCTTTAAGAATACAAAACTGCAGATGCTGTTCCGCGGACAGAATATTTTGGGTTATCGTCCTTATGCGGATGATGTGGTAGAATATTTTGTGCAGAAGTCTATTGCAAACGGTATTGATATTATCCGGATTTTTGACTGCTTAAACGATCTGCGGAACCTGCAGACTGCTGTTACGGCAGCCAATAAAGAGGGCGGACATGCGCAGGTAGCGCTCTCCTATACTCTGGGAGATGCCTATACTCTGGATTACTGGACCAGTATGGCGAAAAAAGTAGAGGAGATGGGAGCAAATTCCATCTGTATCAAAGATATGGCCGGGCTGCTTCTGCCGTATAAAGCAACGGAGCTGGTAACTGCACTGAAATCTGCAGTGAAGATACCGATCCAGCTGCATACCCACTATACTTCCGGTGTGGCTTCCATGACTTATTTAAAGGCAGTGGAGGCTGGTGTAGACGTAATTGATACGGCTATGTCACCGTTTGCACTGGGTACTTCCCAGCCGGCAACGGAGGTTATGGTTGAGACGTTCAAGGGTACTCCTTATGATACGGGCTTTGATCAGAAGCTTCTGGCAGAGATCGCAGATTACTTCCGCCCCATCCGTGATGAGGCTCTGGACAGCGGACTGCTCAATCCCAAGAACCTGGGTGTTAATATCAAGACACTTCTGTATCAGGTACCGGGAGGTATGCTCTCCAATCTGACCAGTCAGTTAAAAGAGCAGCATGCAGAAGATAAATTCTACGAAGTACTGGAGGAAGTTCCGAGAGTAAGAAAAGATCTGGGTGAGCCGCCTCTGGTTACTCCTTCCTCTCAGATCGTTGGTACTCAGGCGGTATTCAATGTGATCATGGGAGAGCGCTATAAGATGGTAACCAAGGAGACGAAAGATGTGCTCAGCGGAAAGTATGGTGCTACGGTAAAACCCTTTGATCCGGAAGTGCAGAAGAAGTGTATTGGCGATGCAGAAGTGATTACCTGCCGTCCGGCAGATCTTCTGGACAATGAGCTGCAGACTCTGGAGTCTGAGATGGCACAGTACAAAGAGCAGGATGAGGATGTTCTGTCTTATGCCCTCTTCCCCCAGGTTGCAACTGACTTCTTCAAGTACAGAGATGCACAGAAGACAAAAGTAGACGCAGCTGTGGCTGATACGGAAAACGGAGCTTATCCGGTATAAAAATTTTATAAATTACAGGAATCAGATACCGGTACGGAGAGTATTTTCTCTGTACCGGTATTTCTGCTTTTGCAGGAAGAGAGGAAAAGGATTGCATTTTCAGAGGGAAACATGGTATAATGACCCATAGAATGAAAGAGAACTTGCAAAAGAAGAGAAAGTTGCAGGATCCTGGAAAGTGTGAGTGTAAGATGATGGCGCAGACAGAGAATCTGATCGTAAAAATGAACAGGCAGTACAAAGACTTCAGCAAAGGGCAGAAGAAGCTGGCAGACTATATCTGCAAAAATTATGACAAGGCGGTTTTTCTTACGGCTGCCAGGCTGGGGGCGGAAGTGGGAGTCAGCGAATCTACGACAGTACGTTTTGCCACGCAGCTGGGATATCAGGGATATCCGGAGTTTCAGCGGGCCCTGGAAGAACTGGTCAGAAATAAATTAAATTCGATCCAGCGGATGGAAGTGACTTACGGACATGTAGCTCAGTCGGAGATCCTGGATACGGTTTTTCAGTCGGATATTAATAAGATCAAAATGACGATGGAGGATATTGACCATGAAGCGTTTGACCTGGCGGTAGAGACACTGCTGCAGGCGAGAACTGTCTATATTGTAGGAATCCGAAGCTGCGCTCCGCTGGCCAGCTTCCTGGGGTTTTACCTGAATTTGATTATGGAAGATGTGCGCCTGATCCAGACTAATTCAGCCAGTGAAACTTTTGAGCAGATGCTGCGGATGGATGAGCGGGATGTGGTGATTGGCATCAGTTTTCCCCGGTATTCCATGCGCACACTGAAAGCGCTGGAGTTTGCCAATAACAGAAATGCCAAGGTGATCACGCTGACAGACAGTATCCATTCTCCGATCAATCTTTATTCTTCCTGCAATCTGATTGCACAGAGTGACATGGCGTCTATCGTGGATTCCCTGGTGGCGCCTTTATCTGTGGTGAATGCCCTGGTGGTAGCGCTCAGCATGAAGAAGCAAAGAGAAGTGGTAGATACCCTGGAGTCTCTGGAAAAGATTTGGGATGAATATCAGGTATACAGCAGTGATGAGATCGACCATGTGAATGGGAATGTGGATCTGAGCCGTCTGGGAGAGGGAGCAAAATGAAAGAAATCTTAATCGTAGGCGGAGGAGCCGCCGGAATGTTTGCGGGAATCCGTGCTGCCCAAAGGGGAATGCGGGTTCAGATTTTTGAGCAGAATGAGAAGTTGGGAAAGAAGCTTTTTATCACAGGGAAGGGGCGGTGCAATTTTACAAATGCCTGTACGGAGGAAGAACTTCTGGAACACACGGTGACAAACCCGAAGTTTCTGTACAGCGCGTATTATGGCTGTAACAGCTGGGATATGATAGATTTTTTTGAGGGGATCGGTGTGCCTGCCAAGGTGGAGCGGGGAAACCGGGCGTTTCCGGCTTCAGACCATTCTTCTGATATTATCCGGGGGATGGAGCGGGAACTTAGAAGACTGGGAGTACAGATTCATCTGGGAACGAAGGTGGAAGGCCTGCAGATCCGGGATGGAAAGGTGACGGGGTTCAGGCTGGCAGACAAGAGAGAGATAGAGGGAGATGCGGTTCTGATAGCCACGGGAGGCCTTTCCTATCCGGTGACCGGCTCTTCCGGCGATGGCCTGCGCTTTGCCCGGGAAGCCGGAATCCGGGTGACGGACTGCTATCCGTCCCTGGTTCCATTCAATGTGTCAGAAGAGTATGTGAAAGGGCTGCAGGGGCTTTCTCTGAGAAATGTCACACTCAGGATAATGAGAGAGGGAAAATGTCTCTATCAGGAATTTGGGGAGATGCTTTTTACTCATTTCGGGATCAGCGGTCCTCTGGTACTTACGGCCAGCGCGTACCTGGCGCCGCTTGCGGCCCGGGAAAAACTCCCGGCTTTTATCGACCTGAAACCGGCGCTTTCCATGGAACAGCTGGATGAGAAACTTTTGCGCCTTTTTGAGGAGAGCAGGAAAAAACAGTTTAAAAATGCGGTGGCCGGCATGTTTCCGGCGAAGCTGCTTCCTGTTATGGTAGAACTGTCCGAGATAGGGGGAGAGCGGCCGGTGCACACGGTGACGCGGGAAGAACGGCTGCGATTTGCCGGGCTGATCAAAAATTTCCCCTTAACGGTCACAGGGCTTAGAGATTACCGGGAAGCGATAATTACCAAAGGAGGCGTGGCAGTGTCAGAAGTCTCGCCAAAGACGATGGAAGCGAAGAAAGTAAGAGGACTTTATTTTATCGGTGAGGTTCTTGATCTGGATGCGGTGACAGGGGGATTTAATCTGCAGATTGCCTGGTCTACGGCTGCAGCTGCGGCCAGTGCACTATAGAGGAGGAAGCATATGTTTAGTATTGCGATTGACGGACCGGCGGGAGCCGGAAAAAGTACCATTGCCAGGAGAGTGGCAAAGGAGCTCTCGTTTATCTATGTGGATACCGGAGCGATGTACCGGGCTATGGCTCTCTATCTGCTGCGGGAAGGGACAGATCCGCAGGATGGCGAGGCGATTGCCCGGGCCTGTGTCTGCGCGGACATTTCCATTTCTTATGAGAACGGGGAACAGCAGGTGCTTTTAAATGGAGAGAATGTAACGGCTCATCTGAGGGAAGAAGCAGTGGGCAATATGGCTTCTGTCTCTTCTGCAAATCCGGGAGTGAGAAAAAAACTGGTGGAATTGCAGCAGCAGCTGGCGAAGCGGGAGAATGTGGTAATGGATGGCAGGGATATCGGAACCCAGGTGCTTCCCGGGGCTCAGGTGAAGGTTTATCTTACGGCCAGCGCCCGTACCAGAGCCGAGAGGCGTTATAAGGAACTTCTGGAGAAAGGGCTGGAGGCAGATCTTCAGAAGATTGAAGAGGACATCAATCAGAGGGACTATCAGGATATGAACCGGAAGATTTCGCCCCTTTGTCAGGCAGAGGACGCGGTTCTTCTTGATTCTTCCCATATGACGATTGAGGAAGTGGCGGAAGAAATTCTGAAGCTGTACCGGGAAAAGAGAGGATAAGAATGGAAATCATTTGCGCAAAGACGGCCGGGTTCTGTTTCGGTGTGCGCCGGGCAGTGGATACGGTCTATGAGCAGATTGAAAAGCAGGAGAAACCAGTTTATACGTATGGCCCGATCATCCACAATGAGCAGGTGGTAGAGGATCTGGAAAAAAAAGGCGTGCGTGTGGTGGAAACACCGGAAGAACTGGAAGAAATTTCTTCTGGTGTGGTGGTGATCCGTTCCCACGGTGTTTCCCGGGAAATCTGCGAAAAGATTAAAAACTGCGGTCTTTCCTGTGTGGATGCCACCTGCCCTTTTGTGAAGAAGATCCATAAAATTGCCGAACGGGAGAGCAGGAACGGAAGTCATATCGTTATCATTGGAAACGATGGTCATCCGGAGGTGGAAGGCATCAAAGGATGGTGTGACGGACCGGTGACTGTGCTGGGAAATGCTGCGGAAGCGGAGAGATTTGAGGCAGAAAAAGGGCAAAAGCTGTGTATTGTTTCCCAGACGACATTTAATTACAACAAATTTAAAGATTTAGTTGAAATTCTCGAGAAAAAGAGGTATGATATTAGTGTTTTAAATACGATTTGCAGTGCAACAGAGGAGCGGCAGTCGGAAGCAAGGGAGATTGCGGCCCGGGCGGACACCATGATCGTCATCGGAGGAAGCCGCAGTTCCAATACCCGGAAGCTCTATGAGATCTGCAAAAAGGAATGTAAAAATACTTACCATATACAAACAAGTGTTGATTTGGATGAGAAGCCTTTTCAATGTATTGGTCGTGTAGGTATTACAGCAGGGGCGTCAACCCCAAATAATATAATTGAGGAGGTTCAAAAACATGTCAGAATTGAGTTTTGAACAAATGCTGGAAGATTCTTTAAAAACAATCAGAAATGGAGAGGTAGTCGAAGGCACCGTCATCGATGTCAAAGAAGATGAGATTATCTTAAATATAGGCTATAAAGCAGACGGTATTCTGACCAAAAATGAGTACAGCAATGACAGCAGCATCGACTTAAGCCAGGTTGTTCACGTAGGTGATACCATGGAAGTTAAGGTTCTGAAGGTAAATGACGGCGAAGGCCAGGTTCTGCTGACCTATAAGAGACTGGCAGCCGAGAAGGGCAACCGCAGACTGGAAGAAGCTTTTGAAAATCAGGAAGTGCTGAAAGCAAAAGTGACTCAGGTTCTGGGCGGAGGTTTAAGCGTAGTGATCGATGAGGCCAGAGTATTTATTCCGGCCAGCCTGGTATCTGACAGCTATGAGAAAGATCTTTCCAAATATGCAGATCAGGAGATTGAGTTCGTAATTACCGAGTTTAACCCGAGAAAACGCCGTATTATCGGTGACAGAAAGAAACTGCTGGTTGCTGAGAAGGCACAGAAGCAGAAAGAACTTTTTGAGCGCATTAGCGCAGGCGACATCGTTGAGGGTGTTGTGAAGAATGTAACTGATTTTGGTGCTTTCATTGATCTGGGTGGAGCAGACGGACTGCTTCATATTTCCGAGATGAGCTGGGGAAGAATTGAGAATCCGAAGAAGGTTCTCAAAGCTGGTGAGACTGTGCGTGTCCTGATCAAAGAGATCAACGGAGACAAGATTGCTCTGAGCCGCAAGTTTGAGGATGAGAATCCCTGGCTGAACGCAGCAGAAAAATATGCTGTAGGCAATGAGGTTGAAGGAAGAGTTGCACGTATGACTGATTTCGGCGCTTTTGTTGAGCTGGAGCCTGGTATTGACGCTCTGCTGCACGTTTCTCAGATTTCCAGAGAGCATGTGGCAAAACCGTCAGATGTGCTGACCATTGGCCAGGAAATCACTGCAAAGGTTGTGGATTTCAACGAAGAGGAGAAGAAGATCAGCCTGAGCATGAAGTCCTTGGAAGTACCCGCAGAGGATGAAGAGTAATTTTTTCTGATCCAAAGATAAAACAGAGAGACTGCCGTAAGGCATAAATACAGAACGGATGCAGATCATTAAAAGCTGCATCCGTTCTGTATTTATATATTCTGGAGAAGAACTTCAGTCGGGCATACGCAGGAGTTCTTTTATCAGATGAGCGGCATAGGCAGTTGGAAGCTCACTTTCCGGCAGCCACTCCTCCTCCCGGAAGAGAAAGTAGGAGGAAGTTTCCCGAAGGGCGGTGCGGAAGGAGGGAGTGTGAAAGTCAGAGAACTGGGGCAGAAAGATCCCGTCTTTTTTCTGGTAGCAGTCAAAAGCCCGGGCCTGACGGCGGTGTGCTTTGTCCACATAGGCTCCCACACTCTTATGGACAGCCTGGTCTTCTTCCGGGAGATAGTAATAATCTTTGTAATTGCTATAGAAGTATTTCAGTGTACCGATGAAGAGGGGGACAGTCAGAAGCAGCTGGCTGCCGGAAATCTCTGCATGAACTGCTCCGCGTCTGAGAAAAAGAGGACGGGGAAGAGGAAAATCCAGTTTCAGTACAAGACGGCAGAGCTGTTCTTCCGGGGAAACATTCCGGGAGATCAGGTGAAACTGCCCTTCTTTCAGCGAGGAGTAGCTGAGAAGAGGAAGAATTTTCACCATTCCTTCCATATCGTCCCGATTGTGGAGCATCAGCACTTTTTTCAGGCGTATTTCTCCGGTTTCCAGATAGGAACGGTATACTTTTGTCAACTGACCGCCGGAGAAGGGATCTTTCCGGAAAATACCACAGAAGATCTCGCAGTCTTTCTGGCGGCATTGGGGAAGATCCAGAAGTTTCTGAAAAGGACGGATTCTGCGGTAAAGATCGAGCCCCGGGGAATCCGGCCAGGAGAGGGGAAGACCGTGAAAGTCACAGCGATGCTGGAGGTAGGGGATATCAAAGGTAGTTCCGTTAAAATGGATCAGGGGAGAAGCTGTCTCTTATACACATCTGACGCTGCCGACGATCTTACGCGGG
>ENA-OYYN01001055-OYYN01001055.1-human-gut-metagenome-genome-assembly--contig:-NODE-1055-length-11095-cov-5.294384_pt1 | contig 11095 bp, 10 predicted proteins | sample MGYA00243249_ERZ653449 | MGnify/ENA primary metagenome ERZ653449 (study PRJEB26926, sample SAMN06165159) | human gut metagenome | biome: ENVO:00009003; feature: ENVO:2100002; material: ENVO:00002003... | reverse complement strand
GTACTACAATTAAATGATATACTAATTTTAACTTATAATTTTGGAGGTATATTATGTCTAACATTCAGATAACAGAAAATGAATCGGGGAAATATTCTCCCGAATGGTTTTATACCGAATCTCAGACTCCCGAATGGATTGCATTTGCTCACAAGGCTGATGAACTACGAGAAAATTTTATAAATCTCTTTGGAATAGAACGCTTAAAATCTCTTTCCGGAAGGAATTTGTTAACTTCTTTATTCTATAACGACGAAGGAAATAAAACCAACCTCTGCTATATGCTTGAAATGGACAAAGATATTCGTGAAGTATTCGGAGGTATTTCTGGTGGATCTGCATATAAATTTGGACTCTTTTATCATAAAAAAAATCAGAGTTGGACTTGCGGATCACCATTAAGACCTATACATCTTACTGAAGAAGAAGCAATACAAAAAGCAGAAGAAATCCGTAATGACCTGATAGAAGGTGCGGAAATAATCTCTTCTTTTGGCCCTTTAAATTCTGAAGAAGATTATGAACAGCTTTACAAGCAACTGGGACATATCTCAGGAATCAATATGGTATGGCGAATGAAATATTATCAAATACTCTTTCCCACATTGTTTGCACCATTTTACGGACAAGATATTCAGCTGAGAGTATTACATTTTCTAAATCAAAAACCAAGCGATATTCCTTTCATTCGCATGGGACAAATTTCATTATATGTAAGAAAATGCAATGTTCCCGGAGTTGTTTTTGCCCATATTTATGGAAAGAATGTGGGATATACCAATGACTCTGATGATTCTGACACAAATACTCTTTCCGATAAAAAGCATAAAATTCACTACTGGATGTATACAATTTTTGACGATAATAGCTGGATTGAATGTCAGCAAAAAGAAATCATGGTTCTTGGTATGGATGACATCGGCGATTATTCCCAATACGCTTCTAAAGAAGCTCTTCGTCAAGATCTGATAAATGTGTATGACAGCAGTACTTCCCGAAAGAATCAGGCTTTAATGGCATGGAATTTTGCAAATACAGTATCGGTTAATGATGTGATTTTTGCGAAACGTAGCAATACTCTTGTTGGTAAAGGTATTGTCACTGGAGATTATGTCTTTGATGCTCTTCGTCAAGAATATAAAAGCATCCGCGCTGTAAAGTGGCTACAAGTTGGCGAATGGGAACATCCTGGTAATGCTGTTGCCAAACGCCTAACTGATATCACTCCATACACAGATTATATTGAAAAACTTACTGCCATCTTTGCTCTAGATGAATTGGATGATGTAGATACACAACCAGAAATCGACTATCCTATTTATTCTTCTACGGATTTCCTCACAGATGTGTATATGAATGAACAAGATTATAAAACACTGGTAAATGTCTTAAAAATGAAGAAAAACATTATTTTACAGGGTGCACCTGGAGTTGGAAAAACATTTACTGCCAAGCGACTTGCCTATTCCATTATCGGTGCAAAAAATCCAGACCGCGTTCAAATGATTCAGTTTCACCAGAGCTACTCATATGAAGATTTTATCGAAGGATACCGACCAACCGAAAATGGATTTACAATAAAAAAAGGCTCTTTTTACAAATTCTGCAAACTAGCTGAAGAAGATGATGAAAATGATTATTTTTTTATTATTGATGAAATCAATCGTGGTAATTTAAGTAAAATATTCGGCGAATTATTTATGCTAATCGAAAAAGACAAGCGTGGTATCGAACTACAGTTATTGTATTCTGATGAAAATTTTTCTGTACCTGCAAATGTGTATATCATTGGTATGATGAATACTGCTGATCGTAGTCTTGCCATGTTGGATTATGCTTTAAGACGACGCTTTTCATTTTTTACTATGAAACCAGGATTTAACACACTTGGTTTTCAAGCTTATCAGGATTCTTTAAAGAGTGATGCTTTTAACAAGTTAATTTCTTGTGTTAAACAACTCAATTCAAAAATAGCAGAAGACATTTCTCTAGGTGAAGGATTCTGTATTGGTCATAGCTATTTTTGTGGTTTAACTCCGGAAACAATCAACACCCAAACACTGGCATCCATTGTAGAATACGAATTGATTCCGCTTTTAAAAGAATATTGGTTTGATGAACCAGCCAAAATCATAGATTGGTCAGATCGGTTAAGGAGTGCTGTTAAATGATTCCTGTACAAAATATTTACTATATGCTGTCCTACGCTTTTCAGGCATTACAAGCACAAAATTACAAAGATCTGGCTACAGAAAATTTTCATAATACTGCTGAATTATGTGCAGCCATTCTTGATAAAGGCATTAGCATACAATTAAAACGTGGTTTAGGAAGAGATTATGTACCAAAATCAGAATCTCTTTCTACACTACAAGGAAAACTTAATATTTCCGAATCCATTAAAACTCAAGCTCTGCTGAAAAAACAAATAATTTGTACATACGATGAATTTTCAACCAATACACACTTTAATCAGATTATCAAATCTACACTATTATTGCTTCTTAAAGCCAATATTACAAATACACGCAAAAAGAGTCTGCGGAATTTGTTGTTATTTTTTTCTGATGTTAGTGAAATTGATTTACGTTTTGTAAACTGGAACCAGCATTATAATCGTTCCAACCAAAGTTATCAAATGCTAATCGGAATCTGTTATCTGGTTTATAACGGACTTCTGCAAACACAAACTGACGGTACCACGAAAATAATGGATTTTTTTGACGAACAACGTATGTGCCGTTTATATGAAAAATTTTTGCTTGAATATTATCGAAAAGAACATCCAAAACTATCTGCCAATGCATCACAGATTACATGGCAACTTGATGATTCCGAAAACCAATTGCTTCCTAAAATGCAAACCGATATCATGCTGTCTCAAGAGAACAATATACTTATTATCGATGCAAAATATTATTCACACATGACTCAGCGACAATACGGAACAAATACCTTGCATTCCAACAATCTCTATCAGATTTTTACATATGTGAAAAATAAGGAATTTGAATTAAAGGACTGTGAACATACTGTCTCCGGAATGCTTCTTTATGCACAGACCGATGAAGATATTATTCCCAATAATACCTACCAAATGAGCGGAAACCAGATTTCTGTACGTACACTAAATTTAAATCAAGATTTTTCAAGAATTGCAGAATCACTGGATGATATAGTAAAAAATTATTTTTAGCATCTTAATAGCTGTCACTCTGATATAATCTCAAAGTGACAGCTAATCTTTTCTCTCTTTCCTTGGTTTCGTTCTTTCGCTTTTTTATCTCCTGTATATTATATCTCTCATTACGATAATATAAAGTCACATCTATAAAACCTTAGATTTCTGCTTGAACAATACGTCCAAAATTTATCTCATCTTTAAAAAGGTCATACACATATTCTGAACTTTCCATATATAAACCAGTTTCTTTATCCTGAAGTTTTTCAAAGACTTTTGAATTATAAAACTTATTCATAGCCTCATCATATTCTATATCCTGATCTGAAGAGAACATATCAACAATATCCTGAACTATATATTCAATCAACTGTTCTTGCTTACCCATATTAGTTTCCTACCTTTCGCAAAAGTTTTATACTTTTTTCTGTATGAAAAGAATACTGCGACGATGTCTTCTTATATATCATTCCTTTCAACAAGGTTTCAAAATCAATAATTTCATTTTCATACTGACGAAATAATAATGCCATATTATCATCCGCAACAGGTCCTATAACAATGTCATATTTATTGTCCTTATTACACAAAATATCTTTCACATTTGTAAATGTTCGATTTCTATTATTCATGACAAATTTTGCCCATTCTTCCGTTGTTTCCAAACCGAAATCCTTAACCTTGATATCCTCTATTTTTCTGAAATCATCTTGTATTTCAAAAGTATTGACAACAGGAGAACCACCATAAATCTTTGACACCCTTACGGCCATATTTTCTGCCTGTTCTTTTATGTCTGTCAAATAGAACCCTTTTCCAAAATCCTTATATGGTCTGCACATTGCCAAATTTATACTATCAATTACAATATTACTTCCGTGATATAATCTCATAACGCGCCTCCGTTTTTTCGGCACAATATTCCTAAGTCTTCTACTATTGTTCCAAAATCTAAAGTATGTTCAACTTCATAGTTTTCTTTTATAAACGCAATCCCTTTAAATTGAAAAAGGTAACGGAATGCTTCTTGTATGCTGAGATTATAATGTTGTGCAAATTCATTTATACACGCAACAGTAAAACCTATTTTCTTTTTCTTTTCGCTCATACAAACCCTCCTATTATTTTACAACTACTGAAAATACACTCACTTCTGCAATTCCCCATACTACCTATCTTCCTTAACAATTTTCCTTCACTTTATTTATCACACATCAAAATCCGGCTTTTCGAAGCTCATCCATCATAGCCGGTCTTCTTTTGTAATCTTGCTTCCAACACTCTGCAATATCACGTGCTATCTTTTTGCCATCTGGATATTTTGTAATCTTTTTTAGGTAGGATATTAAATACTTATATGACTTTCTATCTGATGTTCGAGTTGATTCCTTTTTCACATATTGCACATACATATCCCTGATTTCATTCGGTAAATGCTTTTTCAATACTTTTTCATATTGATCTAATACATGAACAGACTGGTTCTTTTGAATTTCCTGAAGCAATCTTTCAAATAATTCTTCTTCCACTAAAAATTCATATCGTATCCAATAAGAAGTTTTCCCCTGTAAAAATTTTTCTCTTTGCTCCTCCCATTCCGTTTCACTACACAGCTTTTTCAATTTGACAATGTATTCCAAATCACGCTGCATACATTCAAACACCTGATATTGCAGTTCCTGCACGTATTCGTTCTGCATATTTCTTTTTTCGTAAATTTGAATTAATTGCTGACTATATTCTGCTACCAATCCGGCTTTGTCCGCATCCAATTTTTTACTTTCCTTCAATACTGCAATGGCTTCTTCATACTTTTTATCAGATAAATATTCCTGTATTTCCATCTTCCGAATTTCAGAAAAATTCCTATATTTCTGCCGATATTCTTTTATTTCCTGCTTAGAATAACTCAATTCTTCCATCAAACATATTCTTGTAATTATGTTATTGACCATACCGTAATATGCGGAATACGAATCGCCACTATAGTTTTCTTTTTGAAACTTAACGATTTTTTCATCCAACATATGAAGTTTCTTCTGAAGTAGTTCTTCATCATGAAATTCATTCAGCAAAAAATCACTAATATAATCTTCCAAATAATCAATTACATAATTTTCCTGATGATCTTGAAACCATTGAAACATATTTTCTTTTTCTTTATCATTACATTCTTGCAGTATTGTTTGCCAATACTCGTAACAATTATCTGCTACAAATGATGTGCCTCCATCTGAATCATCTATATCTCGATTCCCAATCTCATAAAATATACAATTTACTAATTCAAATGCTTCCATTCTATAATTTTTCTCCAATAACAGCGGAACATTTTCATCTAAAAGCGTATTCAATGCATCTGTATAATCTGTTGCATGATAGTAATCTACAAACCCGCCTCTGTCAGAATAATGATAGCCGATATCATTTACCTGTTGTTTCAATCTGATCATATGACACGGTGTTATCGGCGCATACTTTGTCATGATCCTATTATATAGAAACTCATCCGAAGTTGCCTGAGAAAATACGATTTCCTGTAATTCATCTATTGGAATTCCGGCAATAATCTCTTGCAATTCTTTATTTTGTTCCTGAACCTTTTGAAGATAATTTCCCGGTATTTTTGTATCTGGTTCTCCTTCTTCTATCTCATACAAAACCGCCGCCATATGTTTGCAATAATTTCCTTCTTCTGCATACGGACATGTACATGTCATATCATAAACCCGATCATCCCGAATCTCTATTTCTACATCATAATCCTCTGTTCCTTCTACTACTGCTGTATATCCTGTCGAAGTCTGTTCCAATGAAGTAACATAACCTTCCTCATAATAATTCAGTCCACGTTCCAATATATGTGTATGAAACAAATCTTTCCATGGTTTCATTGACTTTATCCCCTCAACCGTTCCTAATACAATCTTTCTATATTCTATTTTAACCGATTTCCACCCATAACACAATAAAATCACCCAAAAGAAAAAGACCGCATTTCTACGGCCTTCTCCTTCTTTACCTTACCTCATAAACAACCTTCACAAAAACACCTCTTTTGTTACATCTATATGTACCGTACTCTTACTTATCCCAAACTTTTTCGCCGTCTGCCTGACCGTCGCCTTCGTCTCAATAATATAATTTCCAACTTCTATCGCCCGCTCCTCAATGTAATCTTTCAAGGAAAATTCCCCCGAACCCATTGTTTTTACAATCTATGCAGGGGAATGGGCGAGTATGTATGGATAAACTGATCAAGGAAAAATAGTCGAAAAAAGTGTGCCAATTATAGTTAATCGACTTTCTTATATCGTTTTCCTTTTGTTGCCCCATCATCTACAGGCTTTTCTCACAAAAGATAGCCTCAAAATTGTTCTGTCCGGATCAAAGCAAATAAATATTTATGCAATCATCAGCTTTTTCTTACTTGTTTTTTGATTGTAAAACCTGATCACCGCACCATTCTTCTTGGCATTCATATAAACATCCTTAAATTACTCTTTCATATTTGTACCAATAACGATGTTATACGGCATCACCAATCCATCTAAAATAATCACATCACGAAATAGTATAAACGTTACTTTCATAAATAGCAGCAATTTACAGTTACCATCATCTTGCCGAAAATCACATGGCGTATTCTTCGTCTCATATATATCTTCTACTTCATTTTTATCTTTAATACCTTTCAACAAATTACTCTTTTGTCAAATCCAAAATTTCTGCATCTACTGCAATCATCTCTTTTTCCTCCTTTTTCACTCTGTAATACCCAATGCAATTTCCAACAGCTCCGCAGCTACCTGATGATTTTTAATACGCATCAGATTATCCCACGCATCTTCTTTCCCCAGCAGATTCATCCCACCATGCCACACCACTTCATCATCTATGACAGCAAACCGTTCCTCAACTTCTTCTTTTGTCACAACATGAATGGCTGTCTGCTTCATCTCTCGAATCAACTCATCACACATATCAACATTTCCATATACAACCTGATCAGGCTCCGTTGTAATAACTGTAACTCTCACTCCATGTTCCTGCCGTTCTTTCACCAAAGACAGTAATCTGTCGATCTTCTCCTGCTGAATATTCGGACTAGAAATCACGATTGATTTTTCTGCTTCTATCAAATCCTGTTCAAATTTTTCCGTGTAATTTTCCGAATCAAATATTGCCTGCACAACCTGCTTATCTTGCTGTTCTCCTGTCCAAACAGAAAACCCTGTTTTCTTATAGGTTCTGAGTCTTTTTTCATACATTTTGTTAAATTTCATCATGTGTGCATCAATATAGTCATACACATAAACCGCTTCTTTTCCCTCATAATCACGATTCAATCTTCCAATATACTGTACCAAACGTCCTTCCGCGGACACCGGCGCGGCAAGCATCAATGCATCCAGTCTCGGAAAATCAAATCCTTCCCCTATCTTCTGTCCGGTCGCAATCAAAATAAGACTTTCTGTTCTTGGAACTTGTTTCAAGCGAATCCGCATTTCTGCATTTTCCTTATCCGAATTATCTCCATACAAAAGAAATACATGGTCTGCTTCATTTTTTAACATATCATATAGAATCTTTGCGTGTTCTTTATACCGTGTCAAGATAACTGGTGTCTGCTTCTGTGAAATACTTTGTTTTGTATCATTTGCGATCATTTCATTGCGTACCTTACTGGTGCTGATCTGGTTATAGGCTTGATTGATGTCATTCCGGCTCTCTACGGTATCTATTACTCTCGTATATCTCGGAATAAAATAATGTCCTATTCCCTGTTCCTCCGCTCTATCCAATGCAGTAAATCGGTGTCTTAACGATCCCAGCATCATATAAATAATTTTGTCCAGATGATCGCCGCGTTTTGGTGTAGCAGAAACTCCATATACATATTTCGCATTGATTTTCTGTAATACTTCCATATATGTGTGCGATGCCGCATGACGACACTCATCCACAATTACCATTCCATAGGAATGCTTTAGATTTTGAAACTTTCCCTTGCTGTACATAGATCCGACCATTGCAATATCTACAATACCAGTCAATGTATTCTTACTTCCATGTAAAATGCCAATCACACTGCCTCTCTTTTTCTTTCTTCCCGCCTTCGTTTCGTACTCTGGCGGTTCTTCCCTGATATCGAGAAATTTATTTAATTCATCCACCCATTGACTAAGCAAATCCTTATTCTGCAACAAAATCAGTGTATTCACCTTTCGTTCAGCAATCAGATAACTACACACTACCGTCTTGCCAAATGCAGTTGCAGCTTCTAACACACCATCAGAATACTTCAATAGCTGTTCTGCCGCAAGCTCCTGTTGCAGTCTCAAATTACCTTTAAACGAAACTCTGATCGGACGGCCGATTTCCCTTTGATCAGATATCTCAATCGGAATTCCCGCTTTCATACATTCCTCAGAAATTCGTTCCCTTAATCCTCGCGGTATTCGAATGTAACCGTCAATATCTTTTCCTAAGTAAACAGCACTGAAATTGTAATAGTTTGAATACCCTAATCTCTTGTTCTTATAATACTCTGGATTATCAAAGGCTGCCAGACTACGAATCTGATTTTGTATTCTCGGCATAAGATTCAGCGTATCGACATAAACGCCATTACTGAGCACCATATGAACTTTTCCGACAACATCTGTTTTCACAAACTCACATTTCTTTTTCCATGGTTTCGGTCTGTTGCTCACATCAGCACCTGCAAGCTTTCCTTTGCTTTCCGCTAATTCTGCCTGACATTTTGCCATATATTTTTCAATATCTTCTATACTAAGTTTTTGTGTCTTATTGAGCAAAATCTCCCATTGATCCGGGTATGCATTCCACTTCTTGTCTACAAATGCACTATTCCCGTTTTTAAGTGCCTGCCCTTGCAATGGCAGCGCAATCAGATTGCCAATATTGCTTGCCACGTCCTGAGACGGATACATACGATCATAATAATGAAAAGATTTCATATTAATAGATTCAGAACCTTTATCCAACAATAAAAATCCGAAATTTCTGGCTAATGAAGCCGGTATTGCTTTTTGAAAGAATATCCATACATGAGCACCTTTCCCGGAACGTGAGCGCTCGACTAAGGGATGAATACCATTTATCTCACACATTTTTCTAAGCGCATCTACTTCTTTATGCCACTCCGTATTCACATTGGCAAAATCTGTTGCTTCTGCGCCTTTTTCGTGATTATCAAAATCAAACACAATAAATCTGCATCTCCCATCCGGTAACAACGGATATACCCCGATTACATCCGAGCCATCCTCTTTATAACCTAGTAAATGCGTCGTAATTTTCTTCACGTCCAGCTTGGTTCACTTTTTATTTTCGCACTCGTCACAAAACACTTTCTCACCACGCTGTTTTGGACAAAGTTTATCCTTCCATCTATTATCACATTGTGGGAAATACCCTCCATTTTTTCCTCGCTTAGCATAGACATCCTCTCTTCCCCAGAACATAGAAAAGAAGCGTATTGCCATCTTTTCTGTAATAAACGTAGGATGAACAATACGCGCCCCTTGGTCAAGATCATATTCTTCTGCATTTTCTATCGTTTCTTCAAAAGGATTGATCTCCTCGTATGGAATATTCTCTTTTTTCAGTTTGTCTTTTAACAGCCTGTTTTCGTATTCAAGCAGTCTAACAAGTCTTCTTAATGATTCTGCATCATATGCTTCTATATTCATACCTGACACCTGTAATTCTCAACACATAAGTTCCATTTTATAAATACGGTTCTATCGTAAACACCGTCTGCTCTCCCACTTTTTCACTTACTAATTCAAACAGATTTTCTTTCGTTGCAAACAGATTCTTCGGATTTCTTCCAATAATCAGATACTGATTTTTATCATCTAACGAAATATACTTCCTTGTATCATCATCTAATAAAATATCCGCATTATCAATGACAATCAGTTTCCCCTCTGTCTGTCTGATTATTTCTTTTATATCTTTCTGATAGTCATAATTGTCCAAACACAGAATTTTCGGATTAATCGCCATACATTCTCTGATAAAGGAAAATGTTGCTGTCTTTCCCGTTCCCGAATCTCCCATTAAAATTGTGATATTATTGGTAAATATAAAGTCTACTACAAACGAGGTATGCACTGTTGAAAAATGTTCCATTACAACTGGTTTACTCTTCATTTTCCCACCACTCCTTTAATTCCTCATAACCTTCAATTACTTTACATTCTTTAGTCTGAACCTTCACACATTCCATGTCAAAAGGAATCATTGCATATTCACTATATACATTTCCTTTATCAAAACTATATAGTATTTCCAAAGCATTATTTCCACATTCTTTCAGGCAAAACACCTTATCCGGAAAATACAATACATTTAATACCGTTTTACAGCCTGTAGAAAGCTGATCTGTATTCAATATAATATCTTCAAAGCGTGATCGAATTTTATATTTGCTGAGAAATTCTGAGCCATCTATTATTTGAATATACTTTGCTGCTCTTTCATCCAATTTTGCTGCCGTGTTCTGATTAAAAAATATATCATTCAGTTCTATATATTCTTTATCCTGAGGTATGTCTTTCTTATTTTTAAAAATCGTGATCATGCCACTACCTCCAATCCAACCTTCGGAAACTGCAATCTCAATGAACTTCCGTCATAAATTCTTTTCATTTTTTCAAATACAGACAATCTGTTATGATCTAATCCGCAGATATCGTCTTCCTGCCGATTTTCCCATTCACAACAAGACTTTATCCAACATTCTCCAAGCACACCTTTTGACACTTCAAATCCAGTATTTCTTGTCAAATCGAATAATATCTTTGTCGACAATTGCTCAATATTATGTTCTTCAATATTTTTATCATAATCTACAATCTGTCTCTTATACACATCTCCGAG
>ENA-OYYN01001046-OYYN01001046.1-human-gut-metagenome-genome-assembly--contig:-NODE-1046-length-11154-cov-8.804577_pt1 | contig 11154 bp, 9 predicted proteins | sample MGYA00243249_ERZ653449 | MGnify/ENA primary metagenome ERZ653449 (study PRJEB26926, sample SAMN06165159) | human gut metagenome | biome: ENVO:00009003; feature: ENVO:2100002; material: ENVO:00002003... | reverse complement strand
CGTAAGATCGTCGGCAGCGTCAGATGTGTATAAGAGACAGGTTTTGAAGTAGGACAGGAAAGTGAACTTGGCGCGGTTAATGTTATGACAGGTATTTACACAGGACGTTCTCCTAAAGATAAATACATTGTTGTAGATGAAAACTCAAAAGACACTGTATGGTGGACTTCTGATGAGTATAAGAACGACAACCATCCTACAACAGAAGCAACATGGGCAGAACTGAAAAAAATCGCCCAGTCCGAACTGTCCAATAAGAGACTGTTTGTTGTAGACGCATTCTGCGGTGCAAACAAAGATACCCGTATGGCTATCCGTTTCATCGTTGAAGTTGCATGGCAGGCACACTTTGTAACAAATATGTTCATTCAGCCAACAGCAGAAGAACTGGAAAACTTCGTACCTGACTTTGTTGTTTACAACGCTTCCAAAGCAAAAGTAGAAAACTACAAAGAATTAGGACTGAATTCCGAAACTGCTGTAGTATTTAATATTACAAGCCGTGAGCAGGTTATCATTAACACATGGTACGGCGGAGAAATGAAAAAAGGTATGTTCTCTATGATGAACTACTACCTGCCTCTGAAGAACATTGCTTCTATGCACTGCTCTGCAAACACTGACATGAACGGTGAAAACACAGCAATCTTCTTCGGTCTTTCCGGAACAGGTAAAACAACTTTATCTACAGACCCGAAACGTCTCCTTATCGGTGATGACGAACATGGCTGGGATGACAACGGCGTATTCAACTTTGAAGGTGGATGCTACGCAAAAGTTATTGACCTGGATAAAGAATCCGAACCAGATATCTACAATGCAATCAAACGCAACGCTCTTCTTGAGAACGTTACACTGGATGCAGAAGGAAAGATTGACTTTACAGATAAGAGTGTAACAGAAAATACACGTGTATCTTATCCAATCAACCACATTGAAAACATTGTACGTCCTGTTTCCTCTGCACCGGCAGCTAAGAACGTAATCTTCCTGTCTGCAGATGCTTTCGGCGTACTGCCTCCAGTATCTGTTCTGACACCAGAACAGACAGAATACTACTTCCTGTCTGGATTTACAGCAAAACTTGCTGGAACAGAACGTGGTATTACAGAGCCTACACCAACCTTCTCTGCTTGCTTTGGACAAGCTTTCTTAGAGCTGCATCCTACAAAATACGCAGAAGAGCTGGTTCGCAAAATGAAACAGAGCGGAGCAAAAGCATACCTTGTAAATACAGGATGGAACGGAACAGGAAAACGTATCTCTATTAAAGATACCCGTGGTATCATTGACGCTATCTTAAACGGAGATATCCTCAATGCACCTACTAAGAAGATTCCATACTTCAATTTTGAAGTGCCTACAGAATTACCAGGTGTTGATTCTAAGATCCTTGATCCTAGAGACACATATGCAGATGCTTCTGAATGGGAAACAAAAGCTCAGGATTTAGCAGATCGTTTCATTAAGAACTTCAAGAAATATGAAGGAAACGAACTTGGAAAAGCATTAGTAGCTGCTGGTCCACAGAAATAATTTCAGTAAATGTCAGAAAGGGAGGTCCTGATTCTAAGAATCAGGGCGTCCTTTCTGTCTCTGCAAAAATGGATAAAATTTCTTATAGAATCTTCGCATTTTTGTTGAAATATTCCATATACTAGAGTATAATAAAGACATGAAAAGTCCTGGGGTGTTCGATGATCCCATTTATTTTGAACCTACATTACTTTAAACGGGATTCCTACATTGCGGTAACTGATGTCAGGCCGTCATTATGCAGCGGAAGACAGAGGTGAAGCTGCGGTTGCCCACCTAGCATAAGCTAGGAGTCAGAAGATGGGAAACGGCACTTTGGGACTTAAAAAAAGAGCCCTGTAAGAAGGGGCTTTTGTTGTTTCAAGAGAAAATAACAGAGGAACTTGTTATAAAGGAGAAGAAAAGCTATGGGAATTACAAAACGTGCATTTGGAAAAAGTATGGAAGGCCGGGAGGTTTTTTTATATGAAATTACAAATAAAAACCAGGTTACTTTAACTGTCAGTGACTTTGGAGCTACCTGGGTACATATGCTGGTTCCGGATAAGACAGGGGGAAAAAGAGATGTGGTATTGGGATATGACAGTGCAGAAGGATATCACACCAATCCCAACCATTTTGGCGCTGTGATCGGAAGAAACGGAAACCGAATCGGGAAGGCGAAGTTTACCATTGATGGCAAAGACTATCAACTGGCTGTAAATGATAATCAGAATAATCTTCACAGTGGCCCAAACTGGTATCGCACCAGAGTATGGGATGTAAAAGAAGTAAATCAGGAGAAAAACAGCGTAACCTTTGAAATTTTCAGCCCGGATGGGGATCAGGGATTTCCGGGAAATTTCACAGGTTCTGTGACTTATGAATTAACCGAAGAGAATCAGGTGGTACTGCATTATCAGGGAAGTGCAGATGCAGATACCATTGTAAATATGACCAACCACTCCTATTTTAACCTGGCAGGACAGGAAGCAGGAGCAGAGGCTATGCTGAACCATGTGGTTCAGATTCATGCGTCGGAGTATACTCCTGTTTGTGATGCAGAAGCGATTCCTACAGGAGAACTTGCAACAGTCAAAGGAACTCCTATGGATTTTACAGAGCCAAAAACCATTGGACAGGATGTGGAGGCTGATTTTCAGCAATTAATTTTCGGCGGTGGTTATGACCACAATTATGCTCTTTGTTATGAAAAGGGTGAAGTAAAAGAAGCGGCAAAAGTTGTTTGCAAAGAATCCGGTATTGTAATGAAGGTATTTACAGATCTTCCGGGTATGCAGTTTTATATTGGTAACTTTATTGATAATGAGCCGGGAAAAGGCGGACATGTGTATGAAAAGCGAAGTGGCTTCTGTATGGAAACCCAGTATTATCCAGATGCCTGCAATCAGGCTGCTTTCCAGTCTTCTGTGCTGAAGAAAGGGGAAGTATATGATACGGTAACTATGTATGAATTCTCTGTAGAAGCAGAATAAAAATAGGAAATAGTTCGAAGCTGTGGCATGAAAGGAGATATCGGGGAACTTCCTGATGGGATTTTCGGCTGCAGCTTTGTTTTTGTATTGAATAGAAATGGATTGCATATAGTAATATATGGACTGGAAACAAAAAATAAAATGGAAGCTGTTTGTTATACTAATGGCGCTTCTGGGAATTTTGGTGGTTTGGTTTGCAGGAAAGGCAGGAGAGAAAAAAGGAAATGCAGAAAAAGAGATGCTCAGGGAGCAGGCGGTAAAGGAAAATGAATGGGCCAGTCTGCTGTCAGAGACAGAACCCCAAGAGAAGGAAGAGCCAGAGGATTCGTTGGAAGAGAAACCAGAGAACACAGAAAAGCCAGAAGAAGAGGAACAGCAGATTCAGGTGCTGCTTATGACTAATGGATATGACAGCTATTATCATACAGAGGTGACGGTGCAGGCTCAGGGAAATTATGAAATCCAGGGCAACGGACAGGGATGGCTAAAGGATGGGGAAACCTTGCAACTGAAAGGAAACAGTCCAGAATTTTCCGGAGGCAGTGTAAAGCTGCTTCCGGAAAATCCGGAGAACCGTTTAAAGGTGCTTTCGCTTACCAGAGGTCAGGGAAACCCGGCTTACAGAGGAAGTCTTACCATATATGGAGATGAAAATGGGCTTCGCATGGTAAATGAGCTGCCTTTGGAGCAGTATCTTTGTGCAGTGGTTCCCAGTGAGATGCCATCCTCTTATCCGCAGGAAGCCTTAAAAGCTCAGGCTGTTTGCGCCAGGACTTATGCAGTGGTACAAATGCAGGCGGGAAAACGGAAGGATCTTGGGGCGCAGGTAGATGACAGTGTGGCATTTCAGGTATATGGCAACAGTCAGGAGGCAGACAGCAGCAAAGAAGCTGTGGAAGCTACCAAAGGAGAGATTCTGCTTAATGAGGGAAAGCCTATTACCGCTTATTATTTTTCCACTTCTCATGGAAAAACCAGTACGGATGAAGTCTGGGAGGCTTCTGTACCTTCTGCTTATTTAAAAAGCGTGTCCTGTACTTACGATGCCAAAGAACCCTGGTTTCAGTGGGAAACAGAACTGTCTGCAGAACAGCTTCTGGAAAATGCTGTGGTCATGTTTCCTGAGGTCTCTAAGATACAGGGACTGGAAATCAAAGAGACCGGAGAAGGAGATGCGGTTTTGAATCTGGCGCTTCATACAGATCAGGGAAGCAAAGAACTGAGAAGCGAATATGCCATCCGTTCCTTGCTGGCACCTGTGGGAAGTTCCATTATCCGTCAGGACGGTTCCAGCGTAAAAGGAGGAAATCTCCTTCCAAGCGCATATTTTACACTGGAAGAGTCCAGAGGAAAAGATGGCAGTCTGCTGGGATATCAAATTGCAGGAGGAGGATATGGGCACGGTGTGGGGATGAGCCAGAACGGTGCAAAAGGTATGGCAGAAAGCGGGAAAACCTACCGGGAGATTTTGTCTTATTTTTACCAGGATGTAGAACTGGGAAAAGTCCAGGATATTGTCAATCCGTAAAATTCATGATATAATTGGCGAATTATTGGAAAGGGCAGAAGGAGCAGATATGAAAGGACTGAAAAAAGCAGCAGATACTGTTATGGGATTTATAGATAGTATGGGAAGGCGCCATGCAACTGCATATGCAGCTCAGGCAGCCTATTTTATCATACTGTCTTTTATTCCTTTTATGCTGCTTTTGATGACTTCTATTAAGTACACGCCCCTGACCAGGGAAGAAGTTATCCGGGCAATTATGTATGTGTGTCCTGAGCAGTTTCAGGGATTCATTGAGGGAATTGTCTGGGAGGTTTATGAGAAGTCTCTGGGGGTTGTTCCTGTTTCTGCTATTTTAGCTCTCTGGTCTGCGGGAAAAGGGCTTCAGGCGCTGACCAATGGGTTTAATTCCATTTATCAGATTGAGGAAACCCGTAATTATTTTGCCACCAGAATCCGGGCAGTATTTTACACCCTGGTGTTTATTCTGGCTATTGTATCTACGCTGGTTCTGCAGGTGTTTGGAAACAGTCTGCAAAGAGAACTAAGCAAGCGGCTGCCTTTTATGGATCAGATTGTTGCCATGATTATCAGTATGAGAGTGGTCATTACCATGAGTACCCTGTGCCTGGTGTTTCTTCTGATGTATAAATTTATTCCCAATAGAAAGGCAACCTTTCGCAGTCAGCTTCCCGGCGCTGTTTTGTGTGCAGTCTGCTGGTCTGCATTCTCCTTTGGTTTTTCCCTCTATGTGGATTCTTACAGTGGCTTTTCCAATATGTACGGAAGTATGACAACCATTGTTCTGATACTGCTCTGGCTCTATTTTTGTATGATGTTTGTTATGATTGGAGCCCAGGTAAACCACTATTTTGAAGAAAAATTTCAAAGGCTTCATCAGATAGCAACAGAGGCCATACGCCGGGAGTATCAGCAGCTTTTAAAGAGCGAAGAGGAGGAGCCGGAGGAAAAAACAGAGGAAAAAGAAGACTCCAGGTAAAGAACTTCTTGACAGAATCAGGGAAACTGGCTACAATAGGGTACAGACATAGGAAAAAAGCAAAGAAAGTGTTAGTAGATACTTATTTTCTGTCAGAGATGGGGTGCCACCGGCTGAAAGCGCTCCTCAGTTCAGATAAGTGTTGAGATTCCCACTGGAGCTGCAGTTCTGAAACAAGGAGTAGGAAGTGACGTGGCTGTGCGTTAAACAGTTTCGAGTGCCTGGAGCATATGCTGCAGGAACAAGGGTGGTACCACGGATTATTGACTTCGTCCCTTTTGGGGATGGGGTCTTTTTTGCTTTTCTATAATCAAAATAAAAAAGGAGAATACTATGCAGGAATTAAATCATAAACTTGCTGAGATTAAGCAGGAAATTCTGGATGGAATGGAACAGTTGGAAAGTTCTAAAGAAGTATATGAATTTAAAAAATCTTACCTGGATTCTAAAAAGGGAAAAATCGGACAGCTTATGAAAGAGATGCGCAACATTGCGCCGGAAAACAGAGCTGCCTATGGAAAAAGTGTCAATGAACTGAAAGAGTGGGCTACTGCATGCTTTGAAGAGCTGGATGTAAAGTTAAAAGCAAAAGAACTGCAGCAGAGATATGAAAATGAAAAAATTGATATTACCATGCCTGCTGTGAAGAAAACAAAGGGAAATCTTCACCCGATTACTCAGGTGAGAAATCAGTTGATTGATGTATTTTCCTCCATGGGCTTTGAGGTTTTTGAAGGAACTGAGATTGAGACCGATTATTATAACTTTACTGCCCTGAATACACCACAGGATCATCCGGCACGTGATATGCAGGATACCTTTTATCTGTCACCGGAATTTCTGCTCCGTACCCAGACTTCAGCGGGACAGATTCATGTTATGGAGAACAGAAAACCTCCCATTAAAATTTTATCACCTGGTAAGGTATTCCGCTCTGATGATGATGCCACCCATTCTCCAATGTTTACCCAGATGGAAGGTCTGGTAGTAGACAAGGGAATCACTCTTTGCGACTTAAAAGGTATGCTGGACGTGTTAGTTCAGAAAATCTACGGAGAGGGAACCACCACAAGATTAAGACCATCTTACTTCCCATTTACAGAGCCATCTGTAGAAGTAGACTGCAGTTGTTTTGCTTGTGGCGGAAAAGGCTGCAAGCTGTGTAAGGGAACCGGATGGATTGAAGTATTAGGCGCCGGAATCGTAAACAAAAAGGTGTTGGAAAACTGCGGTATTGATTCAGAAGAATACAGTGGTCTGGCCTTTGGTATCGGTATTGAACGTACTGCTATGCTGAAATACGGTATCAATAATATTAAACTGCTGTTTGAATCTGACTTACGGGTTTTAGAACAGATTGATGATTAAAAAAGACGGAGGTTTGTTATGTTAGTACCATTAAGCTGGTTGAGAGATTACGTTGATATCAATGTAGACCCAAAAGAATTGGAGAAAAAACTGTTTTCCTGTGGGTTTGAAGTAGAAGAATTAACGGAAGTAGGAAAAGACATCAGTAAGGTTGTGGTTGGATATGTGGAAGAATGCGAGAAAATTCCAGATACCCATTTAAGCCTTTGCAAAGTCAATGTAGGGGAAGAAGAACTTCTGCAGATCTGCTGCGGTGCAGATAATGTAAAAGCAGGAGGAAAATACCCGGTAGCTTTAGTTGGGGCAACCGTATATGCCACAGCCAAAGATCATAAGACCATAGAAGGTGTTATGACCATTAAAAAAGGAAAATTAAGAGGCTATGAATCCTTTGGTATGCTGTGTTCCGGGGTAGAGCTGGGTGTCAGTGAAAATATGTATCCAGGCGCAGGTTACAATGGACTTCTGGTATTGCCGGAGGATGCGGAAGTTGGTGCAGATGTAAAACCAATTCTGGGACTGGATGACTGGATTTTTGACATTGCCATTACTGCAAACAGACCAGACTGCCAGAGCATTTTCGGTATTGCCAGAGAAGTGGCTGCTGTTCTTGGAACAGAGCTTCATGAGCCTGCTCTTACTTATACAGAGACAGAAGTGAAAAAAGAAGGATTCCAGGTGTCCGTAGATGCACAGGATATCTGTCCACGTTACATTGCCCATTATGTACATGATGTAAAGATTGGGGAATCTCCGGCATGGATGAAGAGAAGACTTGCCCTGGTTGGTATTGATGCTATTTCCAATGTGGTGGATATTACCAATTATGTGTTAAAAGAACTGGGACAACCTATGCATGCTTTTGACTGCTCTTATCTGGAAGGCGATGAAATTCGGGTAAGAAGAGCAAAAGAAGGAGAGAAAATCGTAACACTGGACGAAAAAGAATTTACTTTAAATCCGTCTAACTTAGTCATCTGCGACGGTGTGAAATCGGTTGCTCTGGCAGGCATTATGGGAGGATTAAATTCTGAAATCCGTGATACCACAACAGAAGTAATGTTTGAAGCAGCAAAATTTGCCCGTGACAATGTCAGAAAGAGCTCCCGGGCTCTTGGACAGTCTTCTGATTCCAGCGCCCGTTTTGCGAAAGGTGTGGATGAATATACCACAGTCATGGCTATGAAACGTGCCCTTCATCTCATGGAAGAACTGGGATGCGGAAAAGTATCTTCCACGCACTTAGATGTGAATACAGGAAATTCTATCCAGCCGGTGGAAATGAAAATCAGCGTGGAAAAAGTGAATCAGGTGCTGGGTATTCAGGTTCCGGATGAAGAAATTATCCGTATTCTTGAAAATTTGCAGTTTGCGCCTGTTATTTCAGGGAATGAGCTGACCATTCAGGTTCCTGCATTTCGTGAGGATGTAGAAGATTATCCTGATATTGCAGAAGAAGTTATTCGTATGTACGGATATGACCATGTGACGTCTACCTTTATGCCCACAGCCAGGGTCACTACCGGAGGCATGAATACCAGACAGAAAACAACCTTAAAAGTAAAGGAAGCTTTGTGCAGCGCAGGAGCCTATGAAGGAATCCATTATTCTTTCTTCTCTCCATCTGATTTAGATTTATTAAATCTTCCAGAAGATGCAAAAGAGAGACATGCCATCCGTATTATGAATCCCATTAATGAGGATCTGTCTCTTATGAGAACTACCCTGGCTCCGGCTATGATTCATGCTATTGCCAGAAACCAGAAAAAGGGAACCTTAGAGGGACGTATTTTTGAAATGGGAAGCATTTTCCTTCCAAAAGAACTGCCACTTACGGAATACCCGGATGAGAGAGAAACTCTTTGCATTGGTGTATTTGGAAAAGAAGAATCCTTCTATACTTTAAAAGGGCTGGCAGAGACTGTGGCAGAAGCGTTGTTTGTAAACTTTACTTATGAGCCTGCCCAGAAAACTTATCTTCATCCTTATCAGACAGCCTCTATTCACTGCAATGGACAGGAAGTAGGATATTTAGGAAAAGTTTCCTATGAAATTCAGGACAGTGAAGATATGCGTACTTCTGCCTACATTCTGGAACTGGATATGGAAGCTTTATCTCAGTGGTATGGCATTACGCCAGTCTTCACTCCACTGCCAAAATTCCAGGAAGAAAAACGTGACCTGGCTTTGGTTATGGATAAAGCAGTTACCTGCGGACAGATTGAAGATTGTATCAAAGAGTCCTGCAATTATGTGAAATCCGTAGAATTGTTTGATGTATATGAAGGAAAACAGATTCAGGAAAATCAGAAGAGCATGGCATTTACCGTATTGTTCACTCCAAAAGAAGAAGAATTTACTGCCAATGCAGTGGATGCTTTTGTGAAGAAGATTCTGAAAAACCTGGACAGAAAATTAAATGTAACCTTGCGTTCTTAAGGAGTAGGGTATTATGAAATTATACATTATCCGTCATGGAGAGACCAAATGGAATGTAGAACGCAGACTCCAGGGGGCTTCTGATACGGATTTAAATGAAAAAGGAATTGCTCTTGCAAAGGTAACCGGGGAAGCGCTGAAGGAAGTACCTTTTTTCTGCTGCTTTACCAGTCCGTTAAAAAGAGCAAAAGAAACAGCCAGGCTGGTGCTTGGGGAAAAAGAGATACCTGTTTATCTGGATGAGAGAATCCAGGAGATTTCTTTTGGAACCTGGGAGGGGCGGGATTCTGTCCTTCTCCCGGGAAATATGCTGGATAATTTTTTCCATCATACAGAGCAGTATGAGGCGCCGGAAGGGGGAGAGGAAATCTCTCAGATTTGTGCCAGAACCAAAGCGTTTTGGGAGGATATTACCTCCAGGGAAGAACTTCAGGATAAAACTATCCTCATTGCATCCCATGGATGCGCAGTTCGTGGGCTTTTACAGAATGTGTACGAGGATGCCGGAATTGAAAATTTCTGGCATGGCTGTGTTCCGCCAAACTGCAGCGTCAATGTTGTGGAAGTAAAAGGGAATAAGGCGGTACTGCTGGAAGAGGATAGGGTGTATTATAAATAATCTGCGGGAACTCCGTTGATTTCTTGCTAAAACGGTGCTGAATCCGTGCGAATGTATTGAAATAGCACTGTTTATGTGGTAGGATAAAGAAAAAGAGCGGAGGTATAAAAATGGCAAGTACAATTCAAATTCGTGTTGATGATGAGTTAAAGACAAAATCAGATCAACTTTTTAAAGAGCTTGGAACAGATACTACCACAGCAATTCGAATGTTTTTAACTCAGGCTGTGGCGAATAATGGATTTCCATTTGAAATAAAAAGAAGAGTCCGTAATCCGTATGTTGCTATGTCTGAAGAAGATATTTTAGAGAAACTTGAAAACTCCAGAAAATCCGCTGCACAGGGGAAATATAGATCTGCTGAATCCTTTGTTTCAGATATGAGGGAAAAATATGGATTATAATATTGTCATTACCGCAGATGCAGAAGCAGATTTAGATGGATTTATCCAATATCTTTTGTTTGAAAAGAAAAATGAGCAGGCAGCCAAGAATGTTCTTGACGATTTCGAGGCTACCAAAGAATATTTGAAAAATGTTGCAGGAAGTTTAAATCTTTGTGATAATCCGCGATTTAGAGTTCTGGGATATCGTCGAATTCATTTCCTTAGACATAGATATTTTATATTATATCGAATTGAAGGAAATTTAGTATTCATAGACAACATTTTTCATGAACTTCAAGATTATGAAAATAAAATCATGTAAAATAGCAACAATGAAATAGTGATATGAGTGTTCGCACTTGGCTATAAGGTCATTTACCATAAAAAACGTAGATGGCCTTTTTCTTTTATTTACTGATACAAAGTTTATAAGGACAAGTCTATACTTCTGGAAAAAGATGTGGTATATTTTCTTCTGAGGTTTTACAGTGAAAAGCAGCAGTATACCGAAAATAATCATACTGAAAAACCAGAGACAGCTTGATACATATTATCAGAGATTTTTATGATAGAGAACAGAAAGGAAAGATGTTATGAGAACAGCAGATTTTTATTATGATTTACCAGAAGAACTCATTGCCCAGGACCCGCTTTTGGACCGTTCTTCTTCCAGATTAATGCATTTAGATAAGAAAACAGGAGAAATCCAGCATACGGATTTTAAACACATTGTAAATTACTTAAAACCAGGGGATTGCCTGGTGATTAATGATACCCTGTCTCTTATACACATCTCCGAGCCCACGAGACCGTACTAGATCTCG
>ENA-OYYN01001032-OYYN01001032.1-human-gut-metagenome-genome-assembly--contig:-NODE-1032-length-11345-cov-5.644996_pt1 | contig 11345 bp, 7 predicted proteins | sample MGYA00243249_ERZ653449 | MGnify/ENA primary metagenome ERZ653449 (study PRJEB26926, sample SAMN06165159) | human gut metagenome | biome: ENVO:00009003; feature: ENVO:2100002; material: ENVO:00002003... | reverse complement strand
CGTGGGCTCGGAGATGTGTATAAGAGACAGTCATTATACAGATACATAATATGCAGAATATTCAGAAGCTGTCTCTTGTACTCGTGAAGACGCTTTACCTGCACGTCAAAAATAGAGTGGGGATTCACCTCAATCCCGTTGTGCTCCAGAATATATTTTGCCAGGCGGACCTTATTCTGATACTTGATATTCATAAACTCTGCCTGAGCCTTCTTGTCGTCTGCGTAAAGAGCCAGTTTTCCAATCTGAGGAAGATCGGTGATCCAGCCATCTCCCACATGGTCAGTCACCCAGTCTGCCAGCAGCGGATTGCCGTGGAGGAGGAAACGTCTCTGGGTAATACCGTTAGTCTTATTGTTGAACTTCTCCGGCATCATCTCGTAGAAGTCTCTCAGTTCCTGTTTTTCCAGGATCTCCGTATGCAGTCTTGCCACACCATTTACAGAATGGCCGCCCACGATTGCCATGTAAGCCATGCGCACCTGTCCGTCATAGATGATTCCCATTTTCCGGATCTTCTCCTGATTGCCCGGATATTTTGCCTGAATCTCCATCACAAAGCGGCGGTTGATCTCTTCCACGATCTGATAGATACGGGGAAGCAGTCTGGAAAACAGCTCGATCGGCCATTTCTCCAGAGCCTCTGCCATAATCGTGTGGTTCGTATAGGCACAGGTTTTGGTCGTGATCTCCCACGCCTCATCCCACTCCATGCCTTCCTCATCAAGAAGGATTCTCATCAGCTCCGGCACTGCCACTGTCGGATGGGTATCATTCAACTGGAATGCCACTTTCTCATAGAACTTATGCAGATCATTTCCGTGTTTCTTTTTATAGCGGTCGATTGCCGCCTGAATACTGGCGGAAATGAAGAAGTACTGCTGTTTCAGGCGCAGTTCCTTGCCGGCGTAGTGATTATCATTGGGATAAAGCACTTCCACCAGGTTCTTCGCCAGGTTCTCCTGCTCTACCGCCTTGCGGTAATCGCCCTTGTCAAAAGCATCCAGCTGGAACTCATCGATCGCCTGGGCATCCCAGATACGCAGCGTATTGACCATATTATTCTTATAACCGGTGATCGGCATATCATAGGGGATAGCCAGTACAGACTGGTATCCCTCCTGGATAAACTTATTGCGGCGGGTTTTCTCATCATACACAACCCTTACATAACCGCCGAATTTCACCTCTTTTGCGTACTCCGGCCGGCGAAGTTCAAAGGGATAGCCATTTTTCAGCCAGTTATCCGGCACTTCCACCTGATAACCGTCCCGGATCTCCTGCTTGAACATACCATAGTGGTAACGGATTCCGCAGCCGTAAGCACAGTAACCCAGAGTTGCCAGAGAATCCAGAAAACAGGCTGCCAGACGGCCCAGACCGCCATTTCCCAGAGCCGGATCCGGCTCCTGGTCTTCGATGGCGTTGAGGTCAAAGCCCAGCTCATCCAGAGCTTCTTTCATCTCATCAAATGCGCTCAGGTTCAAAAGGTTATTTCCCAGGGCACGGCCCATCAGAAACTCCATGGACATATAGTAAACGATCTTGGGATCCTGCTCGTCAAACGCTTCCTGGGACTTTAACCAGTTATCAATGATAACGTCCTTTACCGCATAAGAAACGGCCTGGAAGACCTGTTCCGGGGTCGCCTCATCAATCGTGCGGCGGTACAGGGTCTTCACATTATCCTGCACGTTCTTTTTAAATTCTTCCTTCTTGAATTTGAACTGACTGTTCAGCATACGTGTTTCCTCCTAAATATTTACTGTTTTTCCACAGCCATGGTTACAGCCTCCGAGTTGATCTTCCACTCTTTCTCATAACCACTGGTAGTGCCAAAGGTGATCTCCTGTGCAAGTACTTCACCCTTAATCTCACTCTCATGTGCCTTTATGATGCTTTCGATCTTCTGGCTGTCCTTCACGTACACATGAATTCTGTCGGTTACTTCAAATCCGGCTTCTTTCCGCATGGTCTGGATCTTGCTTACCAGCTCACGCACAAAGCCTTCCTCGATCAGTTCCGGCGTCAGATTGGTATCAAGAACTACGGCGATCTCATTGTCTGATTCCGTCACATAGCCCTCTTTCTGAGCCGTATCGATCAGTAAATCTTCTTCCAGCAATACAATTTCCTGTCCGTCTGCAGCAAGCTTTAACGCACCGGTCTCCCGCACTTCTGCCATAGCTTTCGCCCCGTCCAGAGAAGCAAGTGCCTGCTTGATCTGACCCAGATGCTTTCCGTATTTGGGTCCCACAGTCCGAAGCTGGGGTTTGAAGCTGTAAGAGATGAAATCTTCCACGTTATCCGTGAAAATCACCTTCTTCACATTCAGCTCATCCTCCATGATCTCCTGGAAATACTCCGGAAGTGTCCAGGAAGCCTTTACATACATGGTTCCGATCGGCTGACGATTCTTGATATTGGCCGTATTTCTGCAGGCCCGTCCCATTACGACTGCCTTCAGCAGATCTTCCATGTTGTTTTCCAGCTCTTCGTCAATCCACTTCTCATTTACTGCGGGATAATCGCACAGGTGAATACTCTCCGGAGCGTCCTTATCCACACTTCTCACCAGATTCTGGTAGATTTCCTCCGTCATGAAAGGAATCATGGGCGCCGCCACCTTGGATACCGTCACAAGGGCAGTGTACAGCGTCATGTAAGCATTGATCTTATCCTGCTCCATTCCTTTTGCCCAGAAACGCTCCCGGCTTCTGCGCACATACCAGTTGCTCATCTCATCCACGAAATCCTGCAGGGCTCTTGCGCTCTCCGGGATCCGGTAATTGGCCAGATTATCATCCACAGTCCGGATCAGAGAATTCAATTTGGAGAGGAGCCATTTGTCCATCACGTTTAATTTCTCATAATCCAGCGTATATTTGGAAGCGTCAAAATTATCAATATTCGCATACAGCACGAAAAATGCATACGTATTCCACAAAGTTCCCATGAACTTTCTCTGACCCTCGATCACTGCCTTTCCGTGGAAGCGGTTGGGCAGCCAGGGCGCGCTGTTCACATAGAAATACCAGCGAATCGCATCTGCACCGTATTTTTCCAGCGCCTCAAAGGGATCTACCGCATTTCCTTTGGATTTGCTCATCTTCTGGCCGTTCTCATCCTGAACGTGTCCCAGAACAATTACGTTCTTAAAGGGCGCCTTGTTAAAGATCAGGGTAGAAATTGCCAGCAGAGAGTAGAACCATCCGCGGGTCTGATCCACCGCCTCGGAAATAAAATCTGCCGGGAACTGCTCCTCGAAAAGTTCTTTGTTCTCAAAGGGATAATGATGCTGTGCGAACGGCATGGAACCGGAATCAAACCAGCAGTCGATCACTTCGGGAACCCGGTGCATCTCTTTTCCGCAGTGAGGACATTTAATGGTCACCGCGTCAATGTAGGGGCGGTGAAGCTCAATGTCATCGGGGCAGTTATCGGACATCGCCTTTAACTCTTCCTTACTTCCGATGGCGTGCATATGACCGCACTCACACTCCCAGATATTTAAGGGAGTTCCCCAGTAGCGGTTACGGGAAATACCCCAGTCCTGTACATTTTCCAGCCAGTCTCCGAACCGTCCCTTGCCGATGCTCTCAGGGATCCAGTTGATCGTGTTGTTGTTGCGGATCAGATCTTCCTTCACCGCCGTCATCTTGATAAACCAGGACTCTCTCGCATAGTAGATCAGTGGAGTATCACATCTCCAGCAGTGCGGATAGCTGTGTTCAAAATTAGGTGCGGAGAACAGAAGTCCTCTCTCATCCAGATCCTTCAGCACCAGAGGATCTGCCTTTTTGCAGAAAGTTCCGGCCCAGGGAGTCTCTTTTGTCATCTCACCCTTTTCATCCACCAGCTGAAGGAAGGGCAGATCATACTTTCTTCCCACATTGGAGTCATCTTCACCGAAAGCGGGTGCGATGTGAACCACACCGGTACCGTCAGTCAGCGTTACGTAACTGTCACAGACTACATAGTAAGCTTTCTTCTTTAATTCCACAAAGGGGAAGAGCGGTTCATACTCTTTGTACTCCAGATCTTTTCCCACATACTTCTCCAGGATCTCATAATTTCCCTCGCCCAGAACCGTATCCAGAAGCGCTTCCGCCATATAGTAGGTATACTCGCCGGAGGTTACCTTCACGTAAGATTCGGTGGGATTTACACAGAGCGCCACATTGGAAGGCAGGGTCCAAGGTGTGGTGGTCCATGCCAGAATATAAGCGTCCTCGCCTTTTACTTTGAAGCGGGCGATCGCAGAGCGCTCCTTTACATCCTTATATCCCTGAGCCACCTCATGGCTGGACAGGGGCGTTCCACAGCGGGGGCAGTAAGGTACAATCTTATATCCTTTATACAGAAGCCCTTTATCCCAAATCTGCTTTAACGCCCACCACTCAGACTCGATAAAGCTGTCGTGATAAGTAACGTAGGGATTATCCATGTCCGCCCAGAAACCAACGGTCGCGGAGAAATCCTCCCACATCCCCTTATATTTCCAGACGCTTTCCTTGCAGTGATTGATAAACGGTTCCAGACCATACTCCTCGATCTGCTCTTTTCCGTCCAGTCCCAGCATCTTCTCCACTTCCAGCTCTACCGGAAGTCCGTGGGTGTCCCATCCCGCTTTTCTGGGAACCATATATCCCTTCATTGTACGGTAACGGGGAATCATATCCTTGATCACACGGGTCAGCACATGACCGATATGAGGCTTTCCATTGGCAGTCGGCGGTCCGTCATAGAAAATGTATGTCGGGCCCTTCTTTCTGTCATCCATACTTTTTTCAAAAATCTTATTTTCTTCCCAGAACTTCTCGATTTTCTTTTCCCGATCCACAAAATTCAGATCAGTAGACACTTTCTGATACATGATTTTCCTCCTTCTTAAAAATATAAAAAGCAGAAACCTGCGCCCTGTAAAAGGGCGAAAGCTTCTGCCTGCGCAACCACCTTATTACAGCATACGGGTATCTCTTTCATACCGATATACGCTCCTTCTAACGTGGGAAATCCGGCCGCGCCTACTCTCTTTCCCGATTTTGGGCGGCGACTCCGGAGTGATCTTCCTCTGTTTTCTACTCGCACCGGGCTTTCACCCTCCCCGGTTCGCTTTGACTTTTGAAAAACAGACTACTGTCTCCTTCACAGTCTTTGATTTTTACAACTTTTTTTATTATAAATACGAAACTTACCGATTGTCAAGAGTTCTGATCAGATTTCCTCCATATACTAGTCTTTCATTCCGTGTTACAATAGAAAAAACGCAATTTTAAGAATAAGGAGGCCTCTCCCATGTACGAAAAAATATTGAAAGAATCTGAAGCTCTGGAAAAACAGCTCCAAAACTGGAGACGGGACTTCCACCGCTTCCCTGAAACTGCCTGGCTGGAAATGCGGACTTCTTCTCTGATCGCCCGCCGTTTAACCGAAATGGGATATGATACCATCCTTACCGGCACGGATGTCTGCCTCCCCTCCTCCCGTATGGGGCTTCCCACAGAGGAAGTTCAATCTGCCCATTACAACTGGGCTCTGAACCACGGAGCTGACCCGGAATTTCTTCCGCAGACAAAAAACGGAGCTACTGGCGTCATCGCCGTTCTTTCCTGCGGAAACGGCCCTACTGCTGCCCTCCGCTTTGATATCGATGCCCTGCCGGTTCTGGAAAGCAGTGCCAGAGAACATTTCCCCTGCAGCCAGGGATTTTCTTCGGAAGTGCCCGGCGTTATGCATGCCTGCGGACACGACGGACACATCGCTATCGGCCTAGGATGCGCCAGCCTCCTCATGAAACTGAGAGACTCTCTCCACGGAACAGTAAAACTGATCTTTCAGCCTGCAGAAGAGGGCGTCCGCGGCGCCCGTTCCATCGCAGAACACGGCCACCTTGCCGGAACAGATTTTCTCCTGGGATCCCACCTGGCTGGAAATGCATCCATCCAGGAATCCTCCATCGGTATCGGAACGAATTCCACTCTGGCCACTTCAAAACTGGATATCACCTTTTATGGCACTGCCACCCACGCCGCCAGTACTCCTGAACTGGGCAGTTATGCCATGCTCTCTGCCGCCACTGCAATCCTTAATCTCCACGCGATCCCCCGGCACGGAGAAGCGGCCACCCGAATCAACGTAGGCAAAATAAACGGGGGCACTGCCAGAAATATCGTCTGCGATCAGGTAACTCTGGAACTGGAAGTCCGCGGAACGACTTCCTCCGCCAACGATTATCTGACCGACTATGCCAAAAGAATTGCCCGGCAGGCAGCCGCTATGCACGGATGCACCTGCCAGATACGCGAACAGGGTTCTGCCCCCTCCGGCTCCAACAGCCCGAAACTCTGCCGCCAGGTTCAGTCCGTCTGTGAAAACCATCTCGGACTCCCGGTCAGCGACTTTGACAGTATGACTTCCAAAAGTGAAGATTTCTCCTATCTCTCCGATTATGTGATCTCCCACGGCGGCCTGTCCTGCTATTTCAATAATGTAACTCCCTGCGCCAGCTCATTCCACAACGGTCTCTTTGACTTCAACGAAAAAGCTCTTGTAAACGGCGTGAAAGTTTTTGTCGGAACCGCTTTCTCTCTTCTGGGTTGAGAAATCTTCCCAAACCCGGTATAATATACAGCGAATACAGACTTTTGGAGGCTTTATGAGCGATTCTCTTTATATTATCATTCCCGCTTACAACGAGGAAATGAATATCGAAACCATCGCCCGGGAATGGCATCAGGCTGCAGCAGCCACCGGTCCTGATTCCCGCCTGGTTATCATAAATGACGGTTCCCGGGACGAAACTTATAATAAACTTCTGGCACTGACTGAAGAACTCCCCCTTCTGATCCCGCTGACAAAGGAAAACGGAGGACACGGCGCCACCATTCTCTACGGCTACCGGTATGCCCTCCAGTGCGGCGCAGATTACATCTTTCAGACGGACTCTGACGGCCAGACACTGGCTTCTGAATTTCCCGCCTTCTGGAGAAGGAGACGGCAGTACAGCATCCAGATTGGAAACCGGAACCATCGTCAGGACGGCCTGTCGCGCATTTTCGTGACAAAGACTCTGCGTCTTGTCCTGCGCCTGATCTTCCATCTGGATATTCCCGATGCCAACACTCCCTACCGGCTCATGAGCCGTCAGGCGCTGGCCCGCTATATTAACAAAGTTCCGGAAAATTTTAATCTGTCCAACGTTATGCTTTCCGTCCTGTGGATCCACTATGGAGAGAAGGTTGCCTTTCATCCGATCACCTTCCGTCCCCGCCAGGGCGGCAAAAATTCTATTAATATGAAAAAGATTATTAAGATCGGCAGACAGGCGGTACGGGATTTCCGCCATATCCGCAGTCAGATGAATGAGATTTGAAGGAGCATTGCAAATGAAAAAACGAAAAAAATTACTGCCTCTTTTCCTGGCTTTGATTCTGGCATATTCTGCCGTCCCCGCATGGGCAGAACCGACTGCGGAAACGCCGGCAGAAGAAGTCCCGGAAACAGAACCTGAGCTGGATCCCGGTCTGCCGGAAGCCTACTACACGCCCATCGCTACGGATGCGGTGGAGGGATGGCCGAAAGGCCCCGCCGTATGGGCAGACTCCGCCGTCGTGATGGATTACGACACAGGAACAATCCTCTACGCCAAAGAGATGGACAAGCAGGAATATCCTGCCAGCATCACCAAACTAATGACCGTACTCCTCGCCCTTGAGAATTCCAGCCCGGAAGATCGGATCTCCTTCTCTGAACATGCCATCTGGGGCATTGAACGGGACAGTTCTCATATCGGTATCCGGGTGGGCGAAGTGCTCTCCATGGAAGACTGTCTCTACGGAATACTTCTGGAATCCGCCAACGAAGTCTGCATTGCCGTGGCAGAACATATCGCCGGTTCCGAGGAAGCTTTCGTCCAGATGATGAACGACAGAGCCGCAGAACTCGGATGCACGAATACACATTTCATCACAACAAACGGACTTCACGATGACAGCCACTATACCACAGCCCATGATATGGCTCTGATCGCCCGGGCGGTCTGGGAGCATGAATATTTTCGGGAGATTGAGAGTAATCAGATTCATAAGATCGGCTTTACCAACCGCACCGGAGAGGAACGCTGGCTCGCTCAGAGTCACAAAATGATGAACAGCTCCACTCCCTACTATTATCCCGACTGCGTGGGCGGAAAGACCGGCTTTACGGATCAGGCCTTAAATACCCTCGTCACTTACGCCCAGAGAGACGGCCGCACTCTGATCTGTGTCAATCTGAGAACAAACGGATGGCAGAACTACTACGACACCCAGGCCATGCTGAACTACGGTTTTGAACAATTTCATCAGGTTACCGCAGACAGCGGGCTTTCCAGTCCTCCCGACCCTTCCTGGCTGCCGGAAGATCCCGCTGCCCGGGAGGCGATCACAGTCACCGTTCCTTCCGGAGTCTCTGCCGCTGATCTGACCACAGATTCCTCCCTGGAAGGCTCTGTTTTAACCCGCCGGATTTCCTATCACGGTTATACGCTCGGCACCCTAACCACAGACCTAACCGATACGCTTCATGCCCTTCTGCGGGAATCCCCGGCGATCATGGCAAAACAGCCCGCCTCTGTCTCCGATGCCGTAAAAGCCATCACCCGGCCGGCGCCCGCTAAATCCGGATTCTTTGAGCGGATTCAGACCGCCTTCGCCGCACTTCCTTCCTGGAAGTATCCGCTGGTGATCATTCTGACCGCCCTGATCCTTTTCTATCTCATTATACTGATCGTTCAGATCCGGCGAAGAAGACGCAAAAAGAAGAGAAAGAAAAAATACAACAAGAAAAAATCCGGAAAGCGCCGTTAAACAGACAGTTTTCTGCAAAACCAATGGCGCCCGCGGTATAAAAAACAAGAATAATCCTTTTCCTGTTTTCCATACCGCGGGCGCCATTTCATTTATTTTCCCGCAGACTCATTTTTCCTGGCCTGTTTTCTTTTCTCTCTTCTCTTCTTTTTCAGTTCTTCCTGACGGTTCCTCACCTCTGCCGCCTCTTCCTCATCCACCAGCTTCATCGTTTTCACCACATAGATCTGTCCGTTTTCCGCACGCTTCATGCGAATCTTTCCCTTAATAAATCCATGTTTCCCGCAGTACCCCAGACAGCACTGGTTTTTGGCGCCGACAGAAAACCACCGGATCTTCTTCCGCACATTTTTTTCACATAGAAAACATCTCGCTGCGACAATCTCCCGGTCTTTCATGGCATCTTCCTTCGTGTCAAATTCCCGGGAGATCATCTTGGAATACCGGTCAAAGACTGCATAGATCTGTTCCTCTTTGGTCTTGGGATTCTGATAGCAGTCGATCGAATAAAACTGCAGAATCTCCGGCCGCATCAGCGTCCGGAATATCTCCGCCGTGTACCAGGCATCTGTCAGTGCCTGGTGAAAATCTCCCTTCTTCTCGAGCTTCAGAAAGTCAATTCCATATTCCAGAGATTTCCTGCTTCTTCCGTCTTCATACGCCCGGCTGAACAGTTTCTGCACATCAAGGAAACGAACAGGACCCGGAAGCAGTTTCAGCAGCCCATAATACTTAAGATTCCGCTGCAATTCCGTCAGATCTGTAGTTCCCCAGGTACAGAAGAGGAACTCCTCCCCGCACCAGTCCAGAAACTCCTTCGCCGCCTGATAAAAAGGCTGCCCGTTTTCCAGGGTTCTGGCATCCAGATGCACCACTTCCTGCGTCCGGAAATGCAGCTTTTTATATACGACCGGCCGTATCACCCGATGAAACTCTTCCAGCTGTTCTCCCTGATCATTGAGCTTGATCGCCCCGATCTCGATAATCTCAAAAGGCAGCTTTTCATTTTCCCGCCCTTTTCCAAAAGGACACTGGTTCCATTCCAAATCAAAAACAATATAATTCATAGCAGCGTCTTTTCATCACTCTTCCGCATAGATTGTACTGTGAAGTTTTGTGATTGTCGCCTCCCAGTCCGGTACCAGCATTTCTCCCTTCACAGAGAACATCCCGTCATAGGGAACTCTCCCCAGTTCCAGATCATAATTCATAATAGCCGGAAGGCTGGTCAGAAGAGAAATCATATCTGTCTCACTGATGTTATGCGTGATCATCGGCAGGATCTCATTTGCCAGATTATTTAACTCACCCACACTCAGGCTCTGCGCCTTCTTAAAGATCTGAGCCATCACTTTTCTCTGGCGTTCTGTTCTTTCATAGTCTGCATTTCCCACATAGCGAATACGCCCGTAAGCTACTGCCTGATTTCCGGTGAGATTGTAAGTTCCCGCCCCCGGAAGATTCTCATGGTCTCCGATCGCACCCTGATTGATCTGCTCTGCCTCCGCATCACTGACGGTAATTTCCACACCGCCCAGCATATCAATAATGCTGGCTGTGCTGGTAAAATCGCCGGATGCATAATTATCAATGCTTAAACGATAATTCTGCTCAATTGTACTTACCAGTTTGGGACCTCCGCCCACTGCATAGGCAAAATTCAGTTTATGAGCGCCGTAACCATCCACCAGCGCATAACTGTCTCTCATAAAAGAAGTAAGATGGATTTTCCGGGTGTTCTTATTCACAGAGGCCAGCATCATGACATCGGAGTTCCCATACCAGCTGGTATCTCTTCTGTCTGAGCCGATCAGAAGGATATTATATACATCATCTCCGTCAGGGATAACCACCTCCGACTGGATTTTCGCAGCCTCTTCCTCCGCCGCTTTCTGTTCCTCCTCAGTCATCGAGTCCGAAACATCATTTTTATCTTCATCCGCCAGTTCTTCCTCATCCATCTGCTGTACCTGATCATCCCTCACATAATTGCTCTTACTGTGATAATGGTGAAGGACAAAATAAGCTGCTGCTATGATCAGAATACAAACTCCAAGGACAATTCCGAGGATGATCAGCACCTTTTTCTTTCCGCTCATTTTTTCTTTTTCCATTGTAATGCTCCCTCAAAGCCTTATTTTTCAGATTTTCTGTTACTATGCCATTATAAAGTCTTTTTTCTGCCCGTGTCAAGGGAAAGCCCTTCTGCGGAAATTGTAAGGTCTTTCTTAAAAATCTGCCGCTCCGGCACAGGTCTCCCCATAGATCATCTTTGTATTAATCACAATTTTATCCGGAGAATCCTGATAATTTATAATTGCCTGAAACAGCGCCATTGCTATTCCCGGAATATCCTGCTCCACCGTGGTAAGATCCATATAGAAAATATCTCCCAGTACATGATCAAAACCACAGACAGACAATTTTTCCGGTACAGGAATCTCCATATAGTTCTTCCCACTCAGTCCTTGTCAATCGTGGTGTATGCCATGCAAT
>ENA-OYYN01001029-OYYN01001029.1-human-gut-metagenome-genome-assembly--contig:-NODE-1029-length-11361-cov-16.016540_pt1 | contig 11361 bp, 14 predicted proteins | sample MGYA00243249_ERZ653449 | MGnify/ENA primary metagenome ERZ653449 (study PRJEB26926, sample SAMN06165159) | human gut metagenome | biome: ENVO:00009003; feature: ENVO:2100002; material: ENVO:00002003... | reverse complement strand
ATAAAACACACCAGATTGTTGGTGTGGAAAATGATGTGTTGTTTCAGCTGATGGACGGAATTGCCAATGCAGTTTCTGATTCCTGTGTGCCACAGATTATTCCTGATATTGAGCCACAGACAGTAGACGGGAAAACGGTCATTGTTGTATCAGTAGAAGCTGGAAAGAACAGACCGTATTATCTGAAATCAAAGGGAAAAGATAATGGTACTTATATCCGTGTTGCAGGTACATCAAGGCAGGCATTTCCGGAGAAGATAAAAGAGCTGGAAATGGAAGGAGCCAGAATCTCATGGGATGAGCTTACTTGTGTGGGTTATCCTGTTTCAGAGGAAGCAACAGAGAAACTTTGTCAGGATATCGAAAAGTTCCGGAAGAAGGCAGGAATGGCAGAGCATTCTGTAAAGAAAGAGCAGCTGATAAACTGGAAAATCTTGAAGCAGAGCGAGGGACAGCTTCTGGCAACGAATGCCTATGCATTGCTGACATCAGATTATTTTTCATTCGCCAAAACACAATGTGCGGTATTCAAGGGAACAGATCGTGCAGTGTTTCTGGATAAGAGAGAATTTACAGGACCAATCTATACACAAATCGAAGAAGCTGTAGACTTTGTATTGAGAAATATTCGACTCGGAGCAACGATTGATGGATTGGTGCGAAAAGAGAAGTATGAGCTACCACCGGAAGCAATCAGGGAAATGATCATTAACGCCCATTGTCACCGTAACCTATTGGATGAATCCTGTATTCAGGTCGCAGTTTATGATGACAGGTTGGAGGTGACTTCTCCAGGCGGATTATATAACGGATTGACTTATGAGGAAGTCATGAATGGTCATTCTAAGATCCGGAATAAAGGTATTGCCAATATATTCAGTCAGATGGGACTCGTAGAAGCATGGGGAAGCGGAATAAAAAGAATCCTGAATGCTGCAGAAGAGTATGGACTTCCGAGACCGAGATTTCAGGAATTTGATAATATGTTTCGGGTAGAGGTGTTCCGTAATTCATTTCCGATGACAAATGAAAAAGAAAGCATCGGAGAAGCATCGGAGAAGCATCGGAGAAGCATCGGAGAAGCATCGGAGGCAGAGTGGAGAACAGATCTCAACGATACACAGCAAAAGATTATAAAGTTGCTTTCAGAAGATCATCAATTATCAGCGGTTAAGTTAGCTGAAAAAATCGGGGTTGCCAGTCGAAATATTGAGAACAATATTAAGAAGTTAAAAGAGTATGGTATTCTTATAAGACATGGATCTCCAAAGAATGGTTACTGGGAGATTGTTGATAAAGATCTACAGGAGTGAGAAGTAAATTAGTCTAAGATTAGTCCAAGAGAATATATAGATAAATAACAAAAATAGATTGACATTTTGTAGTAATTAGTAGTAAACTGTACTTGTGGAAGGGAAGTGATATGTTTGGCTAGAAAAACACCAAAAGATGGCAAAGAAGAAAACATACGAGTACGGGTGACTCCAGAGCAAAAACAGAGACTTGTTGAGTATGCAGAAAGACACTATCAGAGCATGAGTGGTGTTGTATGTCAGGCATTGGATCTCCTGTACGCAAGAGAAGAACAACAAAATAATAAAGAGTAAAATGGAGTTATTTTGGAGTTTATTTCTTCATAAGCGGTGCGAAAAGCACAGAATCAGAACATATGTTCGAACTATAAGCCTCTAATAACAGCCTTTGCGTGTCATGAAATGCAGTCCGCAAAGGAGTTTGAGTAACAGACAGAACCCCGGAAATGCTGATAAAATGGGCATTTCCGGGGTTGATTTATGTCCTTTGGCTCTAAAATGGCTCTAATTGTTGAGAGTAATAAGATTAAATTTCTTCTACTTCAATAGCGTCAATAACCAAGGCTTCCTCTTCTGTAGTATGATGTTCAGGATTACTTAATAGAGTATCTTGTAGTGAAGCTTTTAATTTGTCGCAACATGGTTTAAAAGATAGATATGTAATACCTCCTCCGATGACACCTCCAACAACTGGGATGGCCTTTTTGAAGAATCCAGCAAATACTTGCTTTGTCATATTTACGCCAAACCATTTTGATACACTTTTTACAATGGGGTAGATTGTTCCTTTAGTAAGGGCGGTTCTCATCAATTTTTTCTCTACACCTTTTCCTAAAGCTGTCGCCATTGCCTTGAGAGCGGTATTGGTACCTTGTACGCCATACATAACACCGAGACACACAATTAACAGATTCATGGTTTCGGAATCAAATTTATGTCCTTTGCCTGTAGTGTCAATTTCTGGAAAACCATACAAGTACATAAGCTTTTGAGCTGCCCGTAGCATATAGCCATAATACTGAGCTAAATCAGCAGGGATCGTGGCGACCATAGCTACTCCGCCAGGTGCACCTAGGGCAGCGGAAATTCCAGATACGCAATTTCGCTCAAATTTAATTACCTCATCAGCAATCTTATCAATTTCATTAACTGGAATTTGGGCATAGGCAGGAGTGTGAGCAATTGCGCTATCAATCGTCTCTTGCGGATAATTTTTCATCAATTCTTTTTGAAGAAAATCTTTTCGGTTTACTTTAATGCCAGGGGTCTGTAAACCAATAATAATAAAATCTTCAATGTCGATTTCTCCATTTCCATTTGCGTCTACTACATTTACAATAGAATCTTTAGATTTTACAACAGCTGTTTTTGCTTTGTCTGTTGCTGCTGAAAAAGTTCTTCCAACATTTTTAGCTGTGTCATTAAGATTTTCTTTAAATGATTTTGTCTCATTTGACTCATTTTCATTCTTTTTCATTGTTTATTGCTCCTTTCAGAAAAGGAAATGTATTTTTTGCGAGACGATAAATTATTGAGGAAATACTTTTACAGCTATTCCAGAAACACCTTTTTTGACGACAATATTCGTATCAACTAAATGCTGTTTAATCTGCTCACAGGTTTCGTTCATCTGTGCCACTTCTTGCTGGAACGCTTCTTCGTTTGGAAATGCGTCTTTGGAGGCAAGCAGATTTTCCTGCCATTTTTTTGTTTTAGCAAATTTAGCCAGCCGGTTATTGATTGCCGGGTGCTTAAAACGGATATAGATTGTCTCTGGAATGAGATTTCCATCCTCATCTTTATCTCCGTCAATTTCCATATCTATCTGATCATCCATTTTAAAAAGTAAGGTAAGCACATCAGAAGCAGTTTCTATATCAAAATCCGTAAAAACATTGATACTTACGCCTAAAGCGTTTGCAATTTTTAAAAGCTGGTCAGGCTTGGGATTACGGCTGCCCAGTTCATATTTACGGATTGTGGTTCCATCTATGCCCGCCAGTTGTCCTAACATATTCTGTGAAATTCCTCGGATATTTCGGAATGTTTTAATCTTTTCTCCTACTGTCATAAGGTGACTCCTTTCAGAGTGAATATAAATAATAGGGACATTTGTATTCTATCATATTCAAGCGAAATAGGGAAGAAAAATTTAGAAACTATATTGATAAGGCACAAAAGAGCCTATATAATGAGAATACAAATAAGGCACAAATGTACCTAATAAAAAATAAGGAGGACACTGAATGGAGAAAACAAGAAAAATGTATGTAACAGCAGAAGAAGCGGCGGAGATACTTGGCGTCTCAACAGGTTATGCCTATAAGATTATCCGGGGCTTGAATGAAGAACTGAAAGAAAAAGGATATCGGACAATCTGCGGCAAAGTTCCAACAAAGTATTTTGAAGAAAAGTTTTACGGATTGACCGTAACAATGTAGAGAGGAGGATTTTTATGCCGGCAACAAGAGACGGAAAGATGTGGCGCAGTCAGTTTTATTACAAAGACTGGCAGGGAGTGAGCCACAAGAAAAATAAGAGAGGCTTTAGGACAAAAGCAGAAGCAGAACAGTGGGAGAGAGATTTCCTTCAGCAACAGCAGCGCAATCTGGACATCAATTTTGAAAACTTTGTTCAGATTTATTACGAAGATATGGAACACCGGCTGCGTGAAAATACCATGAGGACAAAGAAGTTTATCATTGATCTGAAAATTATTCCTTACTTCAAAAATAAGAAGATGAATGAAATCAAGGCTTCGGATGTACGAGCATGGCAGAATGCTCTTATGAAAAAGGGATATTCGCAGACCTATCTGAAAACCGTAAACAATCAGTTATCTGCTATTTTTAACTATGCAGTAAAATATTACGATTTGAGGGATAATCCATGCAGGAAGGCTGGAAGCATAGGAAAAAGCCAAGCCGGAGAAAGACAGTTCTGGACGAAGCAAGAGTTTAAACAATTTCTTGTGACTGTAGAAGATAAGCCGGAAGCAAGGATGGCTTTTTTGCTTCTTTACTGGACAGGTATGAGGATTGGAGAATTACTTGCGTTGACCTATAACGATATTGATTTGGAAAAACGCACAATTTCAATCAATAAATCATATCAGCGTCTGGACGGCAGGGATATTATCACACCACCCAAGACTCCAAAAAGCAAACGTATCGTGACGATACCGCCATTTCTTGCAGAAGAATTACGGGATTATATGTCTCATTTATACGGGATTATGGCGGATGAGAGAATGTTCCGATTTACAAAATCTTATATGGAACATGAAATTATCAGAGGAATTAAGGCCTCCGGGGTAAAGCGGATAAGGCTGCATGATTTACGCCACTCACATGCTTCTCTACTTGTGGAAATGGGCTTTACTCCATTGGCGATTGCGGATCGGCTGGGTCATGAGAAAATTGAAACCACGTTAAACACCTATTCGCATTTATATCCCAACAAACAGGGAGAACTTGCGGATAGACTGGAAATTGAAAATAACAGGGAGGACGAGGAATGAGCGGAGTTCATAAGTATCCGACAATCAGCTTTCGGATTTCACCCAGAGAAAGAGAAGAAATTGAAGCAAAGATTTTAGCAAGTGGAATGTCAAAAAGAGATTATTTTGTACGTTCCTGTATTTATAATCGGGTATGTGTAGTTGGAAAGAAAGAACTGATCTATCAGTTGGTAGAGGAATTAAAGATCATGCAGACAAATATTCGTGAAGTGGCAGAACAGCTTGAACAGGCAGAAATAACACTGTCAGAAGAAGGATTGCAGGACATGAAAAATGACTGCTTGGATATGTTGAAGGCGATTATCTGGCTGCTGGATGGCGCAAGTTACCTGTGGCAGGACAAAGAAAAAAGCCCCGACAGCGGCAACTGTTAGGGCTGTGATAACTGGGAAAATTCTGTTATCAACTATCACAATACGAGTATAACAGAGGTTCCCATTTGTGACAATCATTTTTTACGATGGGAGGACGAAATGAAGAATAGAAAATCAAAGATAGAACTTCGGTTGATTAACATGGAGGATGTTACGGTGGAGCAGGTAGAATGGCTGCTCTATCCCTTCATCCCCTATGGGAAAGTAACAATTATTCAGGGCGATCCCGGAGAGGGCAAAACGACAATGGTATTGCAGATCATAGCAAAGCTGACCAAAGGCGAGCCTGTACTTCCAGTAAAGGACGGAGAGACGGAAACTATAGAACAGAAAAGTAATCCAGTCCATGTGATCTACCAGACCGCAGAAGACGGGCTGGGAGATACTATAAAGCCCCGTCTTCTGGCGGCAGGGGCAGATTGTTCTAAAGTGCTTGTCATTGATGACAGTGAACAGCCGTTGACAATGTTAGATGAACGTCTGGAACAGGCAATCCAGCAGACAAACGCTCGTCTTGTAGTCTTAGATCCGATCCAGTGTTTTCTTGGAGCGGAAGTAGATATGCACCGGGCAAATGAAATCCGTCCACTGATGAAGCGGGTATCTGTACTGGCGGAAAAATATCACTGTGCGATTGTCCTGATCGGTCATATGAACAAAAACAGCGCCGGGAAATCTTCATACAGAGGGCTTGGTTCTATTGACTTTCAGGCAGCAGCAAGGAGTGTTCTGATTGTAGGGCGTGTGAAGAACGAGCCGGAGACCAGAGTGGTGTGCCATGTAAAAAGTTCCCTTGCGCCAGAAGGAAAATCAATCGCCTTCCGCTTGGACAAAGAAAACGGATTTGAGTGGATCGGTGAATATGATATCAGTGCTGACGATCTGCTGAGCGGCAATAGCCGTGGACAGAAGATAAAAGAGGCGAAAGAGTTCCTGCTGGAGATATTGGCGGACGGGGCAGTTGAACAGAATGTAATCCTTAAAGAGGCGGAAAGCCGTGGGATTAAAGGGAAAACACTCTGGAATGCGAAGAAGGCTCTTGGAGTCCAGTCGATAAAACCCGGCGGACACTGGTCGTGGGTATTGTCAGAACAATAAATCAACATGGCAAGATTACCATTTCTTTAGGAACAGGTAATGTTGCCACCTTGAAAGGAGTTTTGGATGAAACAGGTACAGATACCGCAGGAATTGTTTGTGCTGTTGATCCACTATCATCTGATGGAGGACGACAGCCATGTGGATGAGATAAGGATAGGATTGGAGAAGAAACTGGATGCAATGGTATTGCGTGAGTTATACGGAAAGGCTAAGACCGCACCGACAGAGACGGAACGGGAAAAAGCCCAGCAGGAATATCTGGACAGGCGGGGGATACCTGAAAGCTTCCGCTGGTAAAGTTTCCTTTGATGATATAAGACAGGAGCGTGGCACGCTCCTGTGATAGCGGACATGGAGGAAGGAGAGATTCGATGATTATCCAGCCGGAACGTGGAACACGGAATATCAATGAAAAATTTTATGAGATGGAAACGAGACAGATCGCCATGCCCAATGAAATTTTTGGAGAGGTAGATCTGACAAAGAGAGAAATGCGGACGTTGGTATGGCTTGCAGGGTGGGAGGAAAGCACAGTGGAAAATATGGTATCCGCAATACGAAAAGCGATAGCGGCGAAAGCAGGGCGGTAGGAACAGCCGCTCCGTCCATAGGACGGAAAGATCTACGCTCCGCTTCGGTCGGTGCAGAGCAGACGTCCACCGGACGTCTTGCACCCCGGCAGGGCGCAAAGGCAGCTTTTGATGGACGGAACGGCTGTCAAAAGTGCTTTTGCGTTACTTTCGGCGAAAGTAACAAAGCCTATGCGCCGTATCCGGCGCTGATTACACCCGAACAGGGAGAGAGGAGAGTTATTGAAGAGAACGATCAGTTTTATGACAGGGAAAGGTTCTGTCAACCATAACAGTAGAAAATTCCATGCGAAGAATACAGATCCAGAGAGAAGTTATCTGAATGTGGAATACTGCAACGAAAATATCAAAGACATTTATCATAGGTGTATTGTTTTCGCTAATTGATTTATATGTGGATGCAGATAGAAAATATGGCAATAAGGATAAATTTAATATATTTAAGGGAATGTGTTATTTGCTTTTGATACCTTTGGCGGTAATTTTAGTATTATTATTAACTGGTGCAATACCAATAAATTCTACATGGAGTGATGTTTTTACACTATTGGCATTATTAATTTCGCTACCAGAAAATTTGTATTTAACTTGGATTGAAAAATATTTGACTAAACGAGAGGTGTAAAGTTGATGAAAACAAATGAAAAACTTATGAATCTAATCTCTACGTATGATGGACGAGATATTGATTTATGTTATTATGTTTTTGAGAGTTTAAAAGGCTTAAGTAAACAAGATTCTGCACAGGGATTAAAACTTTTTTTTGAAGAAGTTAAAAGAGTAAAGAGTAGCCAAACATTTAAGTTAGAAATTAAAGTATCGGAAGATGACTTAAAGCAATATCATAAAATATATGCTAAGTATATAAATGAATTATTGAATACTCTAGTAAAAAAGGCACACCTAAATAATTGGACTGTAGATGAGTTTTATAATGTTTTATGGGAAATATTGATTAACGATAGGATGTTTAATGAGGATAATGTATGTGCGTTTGTTATACTGTGTCTAGCGCAAAGCCCTCTGTTACCTTATGTTGAGTTAGGGAAACCGGTTGAAATGGATAATGACAAATTTTCTTCGCTGATTCAGGCACAAATGATGTCAATTCAGAAAATTCAACATATTTTAGGGTTAGGACTGGAGCAGAAAACAGAAGTAGCTTCTTTAATTTTAGAGGAACTATTACAAGTTCAAGATCGAGAAAAGCAAATAGTGTTATTAGCAGTTATTTTTGATGAGGTACTAAAAGATAAGCTAAAAAATTTACAAAATATTATGCAAGAGGCTAAAATAGAAGAGAAATGATGATGTGTTTAAAAGTTATGTTAATGTGAAAATGGTTAGAAAATTTTAGAATATTCTTAATACTGTAAAGATTATATAATAACAGAAATCATCAATGGCTCTATTTTGGCTCTAAAAATTTGGACTGGCACAAATGCAGGAGCATTTTTTGAAGAATATGGATAATAAATCTTATAATAAACAGAGAGAAATAGCTAGTTTAAGTTATCCGCCGAGGAGTTTGAATAACGGAAAGAACCCCGGAAATGCTGATTATTCCGGGGCTCTCTGAGCCACCTGTCCGGACTTTGAGAGCCACCTGTCCGGAGAATGAGAGCCATATATTCCGGTAATTCAGAGCCACCTTATTGGGCTCTATTACATATATTTCCTTTATACTGTAAAGACACACCCTTGGTGTGAATACAGATAAAGGAGGTCGTAAGTTATGACCAAGTATCGTGAAATCCTACGCTTGAAAAGCTTAGGATTCAGTGAGAGGAACATCGCACAGAGTTGCGGCGTATCCAGAAACACAGTCGCCAAGGTTTTGAAAAAAGCAGCGGAAATCAATCTTTCATGGCCGCTGGATTTTGACATGACCGACAGTGCACTAGAGGAGCTGATGTTTCCTAAAGATAAGTCGGCAACGAATAAACGTATGCCAAACTTTGACTACATCCGCAAAGAACTTCTGCGGAACGGCGTAAACAAAAAGCTTCTCTGGGTAGAATACTGTGAGGAGTGCCGCATGAGCAGCGAAGAGCCTCTCATGTATTCTCAGTTCTGCTACTACATCCAGAAGGATGAAGAAAAACGCAGGGCTACCATGCATATCCCTAGAAAACCAGGTGAACAGATTGAAGTTGACTGGGCAGGTGACCCTGCTCACATCATTGATCCGGACACCGGAGAAATAACAGATGCATGGATATTTGTAGGTGTATTAACTTACAGTCAGTATGCTTTTGTAAAAGCATATATGAATGAGAAAACTGACAACTGGATCAAAGCTCATATCCAGATGTTTGCTTTCTTTGGCGGTGTCACACCTATGCTCGTTTCTGATAACTGCACAACCGCAGTGAATCATAAAAAGAGTGACTGGTACAACACTGCCTTAAACACAACTTATCATGAGATGGCAGAACATTACAATCTTGCCATCCTTCCGGCCAGAGTCCGGAAACCCAAAGATAAACCGAATGTAGAGGGATCGGTAGGAAAGATATCCACATGGATAACAGCAGCCCTTCGCAATGAACAGTTTTTCTCTCTTGCAGAATTGAATGCTTCAATCCGTGAAAAACTGGATGCCTACAACGCCCGTAAATTCCAGAAAAAGGAATGTAGCAGACTCAGTTTATTTCTTGGGGAAGAAATGCCATTACTGGCTCCGTTGCCTGCTACACCTTTTGAACTGTAAGTAAGTAATCATCCGTATCTGTTTTGTCATTTTTTATTCTGCTACAATCTCCTTAAAACTCAGGAGGTATTCTATACACTATGAACAAAGAAGAAAAAGCAAAACTCTGGGCTGACCGTATCCAGCAATACAAAACCAGTGGACAAACGTGTAAACAATGGTGTGCAGAAAACGATATCCCTTTATCTACGATGGGATACTGGACCCGCAGACTTGCTAAAGAAGATCCGGCATCTGAACCTGAACAGGATCTGGTCTTTGCCAGACTGCCATCTGAACAGGAAGCTGCCAGAAAGCTTCTCTCTGAAGAAACTGCACCGGTGCGTATTTTTGTCTCAGACAGTATCCGTATTGAAATATCTGATTCCTGCAGACCGGAACTGATGGAATCCATACTGGGATTCCTGCAGTGCCATGCTTGACCTGGCAGGAGGAACAACGGTATATCTTGCCTGCGGAGTCACTGATCTGAGAAAAAGTTACAATGGTCTGGCTGCCATCATCAAATTAAAATTTCACCTCGACCCATACTCACGCTGCATGTTTGCGTTCTGCAACCGTCGGCGTACTTCTATAAAGATCCTCCAATGGGACGGATCCGGATTCTGGATCCTGATGAAACGGCTCGACCGTAATGCCTTCCACTGGCCGGATACTCCGGACGAACTCCGCCAGGTGACTCTGAAAGAGATCCACTGGCTGTGTGACGGACTATCCTTAAATCCCAGAGGTGCATTTGAGGAACACCATCCAAAGATCATTCTGTAAGCATACGACAGCGGAGCTGTCAATCCCGTAAAAATCATGAAAAATACGACATCTTCCTGCATATTTCCTATATCCGGAAACGCAGTTTTCCATAGGAAAACAGCTGGGATCATGGTATACTTTTGATAATGATAAAAGCCGGGAGGACAGGACATGGAACCGATCTTTACAGATAAACAGCTGAATAACATGAGCCGTGAAGATCTGATCTCATTGATGAAGATCGTACAGGAACAGACAAAGAAGAAGGATACGGAGATCCAGCTGCTGAAGGATAAACAGAAGGAACTCGAATTCTTAAATGCCATGCTCTCTGACCGTCTTACCCTTGCACAGAGGAAACAGTTTGGTGCATCCAGCGAAAAGTATGCCGAAGGCTATGAACAGATGAACCTGTTCAATGAGGCAGAAGCCAGTGCGGATGCGGAAACAGAAGAGCTGTTTGAAGAGATCCGGCCATCCTCTTATAAACGTAAAAAGAGAAAAGGAAAGAAGGAAGAAGATCTTTCCAATTTTGAGACTGTTGAGACCAGGACCTATAAACTGGAAGGGGAAGCCCGTTACTGCCCGGAATGCGGAAAAAAATACAGCGTAGTAACAAAGGAAACCGTAAAACGCCTGCGTTTTGTACCTGCAAAGTTTGAGGTTGAAGAAGAGATCACTTATGTATACAGCTGTCCGAAATGCGGGGCCATGAAACGTCCGGAAAAAGAACCTTCCCTGATCCGTGGAAGTATCGCTACGCCTTCCCTTGTCGCCGGTATCATGAACGCTAAATATGTAAATGGGATGCCTCTGGCACGCCAGGAAAGAGAGTTTGCCAGATATGATCTTGATCTTTCCACAAAGACTATGGCAAACTGGATCATAAACTGTGCAGACAGATACCTGAAACCACTGTATCAGCTGATGAAAGAAGAACTTCTGGAAAGCAGATATATCCATTGTGATGAAAGCCGTATCCAGGTACTTGGAGAACCAG
>ENA-OYYN01001002-OYYN01001002.1-human-gut-metagenome-genome-assembly--contig:-NODE-1002-length-11714-cov-5.186637_pt1 | contig 11714 bp, 11 predicted proteins | sample MGYA00243249_ERZ653449 | MGnify/ENA primary metagenome ERZ653449 (study PRJEB26926, sample SAMN06165159) | human gut metagenome | biome: ENVO:00009003; feature: ENVO:2100002; material: ENVO:00002003... | reverse complement strand
GGGCTCGGAGATGTGTATAAGAGACAGAGACGATATCATCCACAACCGTAACGCCATCTGCCGCCAGCCCGGCAATCACAAGCGCTGCTCCGGCTCTCAGATCCGGTGCACTGATCCTTGCGCCTGTCAGATTCTCCACGCCGTCGATAATGGCTGTATTTCCCTCCACCTTCACAACAGCGCCCATTCTGGCCAGTTCGTCCGCATATTTAAAGCGGTTTTCAAAGATGCTCTCTGTCACGATACTGGTTCCCTTTGCCAGAGAAAGAGCCACCGCGATCTGCGGCTGCATATCTGTGGGATATCCGGGATAGGGCTGAGTCTTTACATGGGTTCTTCCCAGCCGGTTTTTTGCAATTACCCGAACCGCATCGTCAAACTCCTGTACCTCACACCCGATCTCTTCTAATTTTGCCGTTATCGCCTCCAGATGCTTTGGAATCACATTCTTTACCAGAATATCTCCTCTCGTAGCTGCCGCTGCAAACATATATGTTCCGGCCTCGATCATGTCCGGCACAATGCCATAGATGCTGGCATGAAGTTTTTCCACTCCTTTGATTCGGATCACATCTGTTCCTGCGCCCTTTACGCTGGCCCCCATGCTGTTCAGGAAATTTGCCACATCAACTACATGAGGCTCCTTCGCCACATTTTCAATGATCGTATTTCCTTTCGCCATGGCGGCCGCCATCATGATATTGATCGTTGCCCCAACAGACACCATATCCAGGAAAATGTGTGCCCCCTTAAGCCCATCCTTTGCCTGTGCCACAATAGCTCCGTGCTGGATCTGAACGGTAGCTCCCAGCGCGCGAAAACCCTTCAGATGCTGGTCGATCGGACGACTTCCGATATTACATCCGCCGGGAAGCGGAACTTCCGCCTGCTTATACTTGCCAAGCAGCGCTCCCAGAAGATAATAGGAAGCCCTGATCTTTTTGATATAGTCATAATCTACGCTCACCGCGCCAATCGTAGACCCGTTGATCCTGACGGTATGGCGGTCTGTCCGCTGTACCGCCGCACCGATCCCTTCAATCGCTTCCAGAAGTACATTAATATCATTTACATCGGGCAGATTTTCCAGTGTAACGGTCTCATCCGTCATAATAGCCGCTGCCAGAATACCGAGCGCCGCATTTTTGGCTCCTCCGATCTCAACTTCTCCTACCAGAGGACTGCCTCCTTTAATTACATACTGTTCCATAGTTCACCTCATGAATTGATTTATACTCAATGCCCCAAATGGTCCCCCCATTGCGAGCCGTCACTTCAGGTTATCCACGATTGTCTGTAAAGTCGCCTCGATGTCCTTATTTTCTTCGTCAATAATCAAATCCGCATACTGCTCATAAAGAGAAATCCTCTCTCTGTAAATATCAAGAAGCGTTTGTCCTTCCCGGATGATCACACCTCTCCCGTGAAGATTTCCCAACCGTTTTTTCAGGCTCTCATAAGACAGCTTCAGATAAATAATCTTACCTGTCTTCTTAAAATGCTCCATCGCTTCACGGCCGTACACCACACTTCCCCCCGTGGCAACCACAGCCCTCTGGGGCGCAATGGAACAATTCACCTGATTTTCAATCCGGATAAATCCGTCAATTCCTTCCTCTTCTATGATCTGCTTAAGCAGGCGTTTCTCCTGCTTCTGGATCAGAAGATCAGAATCTACAAACTGAAAGCCCAGCTCCTTGGCCAGAATCACACCTATCGTGCTCTTACCAACACCGGGCATCCCTATCAATACTATATTTTCTTTCATAAAATCCCTTTCCAGTTTAAGTTTTACTTCTGCTGGATATTTTTATTCTATCACAGCAACCTGTACTTTTCAAGTAAAGCCGGCGATTCCCCGCAATTTCTCCCTGTTTTTTCCGGGCTTTTCTCTTTTTTTCGAACATAGTTTCTGATATACTTAAGAAAAAAGAGGAGGAAATCGTCTTATGAGCCGGATCATTTTTCATATTGATGTAAATTCTGCCTACTTAAGCTGGACAGCCCTGGAACTTCTCAAGGAAGATCCAGACAGCCCGGATATACGGACAATCCCTGCTATCGTAGGAGGCGACCGTTCCACCAGACACGGGATCGTACTGGCCAAATCCCAGAGCGCAAAAACGCGGTATCAGATCCGCACCGCCGAGCCGATCGCTTCCGCGCTCCGCAAATGTCCCTCCCTTACCATTGTTCCGCCCAACCACACTCTTTATGCTGCCAGGAGCAGGGAATTGATGGATTTTCTGAAAACCCTTACTCCTGATCTGGAACAGGTAAGTATCGACGAATGCTTTCTGGATTTCACCGGAATTGCCCACAGATATTCCTCCCCCGAAGAAGGCGCCGCCTTCATCCGCGCTTCCGTAAAAGAACGCTTTGGCTTCACCGTCAATGTGGGCATATCTTCCAGCCGCGTCCTGGCAAAAATGGCCTCCGACTTTGAAAAACCCGACAAAACCCATACCCTCTGGCCCTCCCAGATCCCGGAAAAACTCTGGCCGCTTCCCATCGAACACCTGTTTATGGCCGGACATTCCTCCGCTTCTGTCCTTCGCAAACTGGAGATCCGCACCATCGGTGATCTGGCAAACTCCGACCCGGATCTGATCACGCTGCACCTGAAAAGCCACGGACGGCTTCTTTGGGAATACGCCAACGGGCTGGACGAGACCCCGGTGACCAGCTGCCCTGCAAAATTAAAGGGCGTGGGCAACTCGGTCACCCTCTCTTCTGATGTCACAGATCGGGAAGAAGCCGGAAAAATTCTCCGCTCTCTTGCTGAAAAAGTAGCCGGACGGCTGCGGGCCGACCAGAAATTTGCTTCTGCTGTCTGCGTGGAGATCAAATACAGCAGCTTTGAAAAAGTCTCTCACCAGATGCAGCTCAATTCCCCCACCCAGACCTCGGATGTGATCTGCCGTACTGCCTTTTACCTCTTTGACTCTCTGTGGAACGGGGAACCCATCCGTCTTCTCGGTATCCGCACCGGAAAACTCTCGGATCCAGACACTCCCGTGCAGCTTTCTCTTTTTGATCTTCAGAAACCCCAGACCCAGAAACAGAAAAATCTGGACGAAGCTCTGGATCAGATCCGGAAACGTTACGGAAAAGATGCCATTCACCGGGGATTTTAACAAAAAAGAACTGCTGTCAAAACAGATAATTTCTCTGTCGTGACAGCAGTTCCTCCGCTTGTTGATCCTCACATTCTGTCAGGAGTCTGTTAAGTTTGGAGATACGGGGAAAAATGGGAAACCCCGCCTCCATCTATCAAAGGAAATTTAGCAAATACCGTGAGCCAGCATGGCCTCAGCAACCTTCTCAAATCCTGCAATGTTTGCACCCATTACATAGTTGCCTTCCATTCCGTAACGTTTTGCCGCGTCGTCAATATTATGGGTAATTCCAACCATGATGCCTTTCAGTCTCTGGTCTACTTTTTCATAAGTCCAGCTGGTACGCTCGCTGTTCTGAGACATTTCCAGCGCAGAAGTAGCAACACCGCCTGCATTGGCCGCCTTACCCGGGGCAAAAATAACCTTATTTGCCTGCAGATATTCTGTAGCTTCCAGTGTGGTGGGCATATTTGCACCTTCGCAGACTGCCAGCACGCCGTTTGCCACCAGCATCTTCGCATCCTCCAGGGTCAGCTCATTCTGAGTTGCACAGGGAAGCGCCACATCAGCCTTCACGCTCCATACACCCCTGCCCTCATGATACTCTGCCTGAGGACGATACTCCAGATACTCACGAATACGCCCGCGGCGCACTTCTTTGATCTCTTTTACCGCACTTACATCAATTCCCTCCGGATCATAAACCCATCCGGTGGAATCCGAGCAGGTTACAACCTTAGCGCCCAGCTCCTGAGCCTTCTGGATCGCATAAATCGCCACATTGCCGGAACCGGAGACAGATACTGTCTTACCGCTAAGAGCGATGCCATTTAATTCAAGAAGTTCGCTGGTCAGATATAACAGACCATATCCGGTAGCTTCCGTACGTACCAGGGAACCGCCGTAAGTCAGTCCCTTTCCAGTCAGCACACCCTCGTACGTTCCGGCCAGTCTCTTGTACTGTCCGAACAGATATCCGATCTCTCTGGCCCCCACGCCGATATCACCGGCAGGAACATCAGTATCAGCACCGATATGCTTATACAGCTCGCTCATGAAACTCTGACAGAACGCCATCACTTCTCTGTCAGATTTTCCTTTCGGATTAAAATTAGATCCGCCTTTTCCGCCTCCAATAGGAAGTCCGGTGAGGGAGTTTTTAAAAATCTGCTCAAATCCGAGGAACTTGATAATACCAAGATTTACAGAGGGATGAAAACGCAGGCCGCCCTTATAAGGCCCGATCGCGTTATTAAACTGTACACGGAAACCGGTATTCACGTGAGCCTGGCCTTTGTCATCCACCCAGGGTACCCGGAACATGATCTGACGATCCGGCTCCACCAGTCTTTCCAGCAGCGCTTCCCTGCGGTAACGTACCTCGTTGGCGTCGATCGCCGGCTTTAATGTCATCAGCACCTCTTTTACTGCCTGATGGAATTCCGGCTGGCTGGGATTCTGCTCTACAACTCTCTGATAAACCTCATCAATATAACTCATGGTATTTGCTCCTCTCAGATTTATATTTCATGCCGCTTATTTCTTGTTGCGTTTCTGTGCTACATTATAGCACCAACATTTTTAAAGCACAAGAGGAAAATCGCAAAAAATGCAAGTTTATGTGTCTTATCATTCATTTCTATTTATTTTTATCAATTTTCAATCCGTATATCAAAGATTTTTGGTCTATTTCCCGCAATATCTTGCAGTTTTTTATAACTAATAATTCATTTTATCATTTCACCCGGTTATATCTCTCTCCTTAACGCAAAAATGCGCAGATGCCGCGCCCTCTTCGGGTGCCTGACATCTGCACACTGGCTTTCTTATTTTTTTCTCCGCTTTTTCACGCTGTATCCAAAAGTACCCAGCATCTCTCCCAGCCCGTAATACTCTCCGTGCGAGTATACAATGGGACGGGACTTCTCCAGATGGAGCTTTCCCTTCTCATCCAGCAGCCGCTCATCCACATGAACGGCAAGCACCCGGGCCACAAACATATGATGGCTGCCCAGTTCAAGTACCTGTTCTGTTCTGCACTCGATATTCACCGGCGCTTCGGCAAGAAGAGGCGCCTTTACCCGGGACGCTTTCTCCCTGTGAAGCCCCAGAGACGCAAACTTATCCTCATCTCTGCCTGAGCGCACACCGCAGTAATCTGTGGCAAAAGCCAAATCTTCCGTAGTAAGGTTGATCACGAATTCTCCCGTCTCCTTCAGCATCGCATACGAATACCGCTCCGGCCGCACAGAGACTGACACCATGGGAGGATTGGTACAGACCGTTCCGGCCCAGGCTATGGTGATCAGATTATCCCTCCCTTTCCCGTCTGCTGCGCTCACCAGCACCGCAGGAAGGGGATAAAGCATATTTCCGGCTCTCCACTCCTGCTTCTTTGCAGGTTTCCATTCCTGTTTTTTCATCTCTTACTCCTGATTCTGACGGTGGATCGCCTCAATAAGAGCCGGAATCAGCTGCTTCTTCCTGGACACAATGCCGTTCAAACGGCAGACTCTGTCTTCCACCTTCTCATGAAACGCTTCTTCTGCCAGTTCCTCCGCTCCCGGACCAAAGCAGAGCAGTTCTGTGGATTTATCCAGAATATCAGTCAGCATGAAGAACAGATATTCCACACTCAGATCCTTAAACTCCTCCTGCATGTAAGGGATCAGCCGTTCCCGGATGCTTTCCAGATTCTCCCTGGACATAGAGTTAATCTGTCCCACCGCAAGGCGGATCTTCTCACAGTTAAATTTTTTGAAGTCCTGATAGAAAATATCCTGGGAAGACTTATCGCTCAGATCACTTCCCGCCCGGAACATTTCCGAAGCCAGCGCCTCCATATCTACCTCGGCAATAGCAGAAAGCGCCTCCGCCGCCTCCCGGTCATAGCTGGTACAGGTGGGTGAACGGAACAGAAGCGTATCAGAAATAATGGCAGAACAGAGCAGTCCTGCGATCTGTCTGGGAATATCCAGCCCCTTCTCCTGGTAAATCTGGTACATAATAGTGGCAGTACAACCCACCGGCTGATTTCTGAAATACACCGGATGGATGGTCTCCAAAAGGCCCAGGCGATGATGGTCGATGATTTCCAAGATCTCTGTTTCTTCTATATTATCTACTGCCTGGCTTTTCTCATTGTGATCCACCAGGATCATCTGCTTCTGACGCACACTCAGAAGATCCCGGCGGCCGATCGTTCCCACATACTGCCCCTTCTGATTCAGTACCGGAAACGCACGGTACCGGTTCTTTCTCATAATATCCCCGATCCTGTCTGTAAAATCATCGGTACGGAACGTGATCAGATTCTTTGTCTTCATCAGGAATTTAACCGGTATACTCTGATTGATCAGCCTGGCCACCGTAAACGTATCGTACGGCGTGGTGATAATCACACATTCCTTCTCCTGCGCATAGCGGGTAATCAGAGGAGAGACCTGGGAGTCCAGACAGACGATCAGACATTTTGCATCCATCTCCAGGGCACACAGATGATCTTCCGCCCGGTTTCCCAGGATCACCATATCTCCCTTGCTGATATAATGCCCCAGCATATCCGGATGGACCGCCCCGATCAGAACTTTTCCCTCCACATAGTACTCCTGGGGATTCCCCACCAGCACCTTTCCATCCAGCGTCTCCGCAATACTCTCATACTGGGTTTTCGATTTTGCCAGGATCGTATTATCATAAGCATCCATATAGGATTTTGCAATATCACCAATGGTGATCAGTCCCTCCAGATGCTGCTCATCATCTGTGATGGGAAGCGTCACCGCATTCTGATCCTTCATCATATACCAGGCCCGTTTCAGAGAAATATTTCCAGAGACCCCTTCTGTCTTGTGAATATCCATATCCTGCACCTGGGTTCCCACGTCCGGAACAAAAGGCGGCTCTTCCACTCCAAACCGTTTCAGCACATAATCTGTTTCCCCATTAATACTTCCCGCCCGGCGCGCTGCATAAACCCGGCTTTTATCCGTTCTGTTTTTTATATCCGCATAAGCGATTGCGGAGCAGATAGAATCCGTATCCGGATTTTTATGTCCGATAATGTACACTTTTCTGTTATTTGGCATCTTTTCACGCTCCTTTACTAACTATTTTTACTTTAACATCAATTTTTCTTTGGGTCAATCAGAAAAATGTGCTATAATAGGAGCAATATGAGGCTCATCAGAAGAGTCATATGGAAAGTGAGGTACAAACAATGTCCGAAGAAGTAAAGGAAACAGAAAACATGACAATGGCAGATCTGGATAAAGAGATCGACGCTTCCTTCCAGCATGTAGATCAGGGAGATGATTTCCCCGTATGGGATAAGCTGCGCCAGTTTAAAGAAGACAAAACCGTTCTCGATGTAACGGTGGAAGGTGTGGTAAAATCCGGCGTTATCGCCTACATTGACGGAATCCGCGGATTCATCCCCGCCTCCAAGCTGTCTTTGAGCTATGTAGAAAATCTGGAAGATTTCCTCAAGAAAGAGATCCAGGTACAGGTCATTGATGCGGACGAGGAAACCAAACATCTGGTATTATCTGCCCGGGATGTACTGCGCGACAAAGAGCGTGCCAAAAAGGCAGAGCGGATCAGCCAGATCCAGGTAGGAACTGTTATGGAAGGAAAGGTAGAAAGCCTGCAGTCTTACGGCGCCTTTATCGATCTGGGCGACGGCATGTCCGGACTGGTTCACGTATCCCAGATCAGCGACAAACGGATCAAACATCCTTCCGCCGTCCTGGCTGTAGGTGATCCCGTCACCGTGAAAGTAATCGCCATCAAAGACGGCAAACTCTCCCTGAGCATGAAGGCTCTTATGGAACCTGCCGCCGAAGAAGTTCCGGAAGAACACGTGGAAATCCCCAAATCCGAGGCCATCGGTACTACACTGGGAGATCTTTTCAAAAATCTGAAACTGTAATTTTCCGCATTAAGCCGCGGAAAAACACCGTTTCTTACCATTCATAAAAAGCCCGGGTGCAGCTCATTTTCAGGCTGCACCCGGGCTTTTTATGAAACTGTACAAAAATAGTACTTGTATTTTTCCAGAAAAGGCATATAATAGTCCTATCACATAGTTTTTAATACTACTTATCATGTTTGTGAGGTGCTGTTATGAAAAAAAGAAGCTTTTCAATTAAAGATCCCGGAAGTGCGATCACTCATTTTATTGCTCTTATACTTGCCCTTTTAGGGATTGCCCCTCTTCTGCTTAAAGCAGCCCGGGAACCGGATATGCTTCACGTTATTTCCATGGCTGTCTTTATCTTAAGTATGGTGCTTCTCTACGCCGCCAGTACTATTTATCACACCCTTAACATCAACGAAAAGGTCAACCGCCGCCTGCGCAAGCTGGATCACATGATGATCTTCATTCTGATTGCCGGCAGCTATACCCCTGTATGTCTGATCGCCCTTCACGGAAGAACAGGAACCCTTCTCTGCGCAGCAGTCTGGGCAGCAGCTATTTTTGGAATTCTGGTCAAAGCTTTCTGGATCAACTGCCCCAAATGGTTCTCTTCCCTGATCTACATTGCCATGGGGTGGCTCTGCGTCTTTGCCTTCAATCCTATTTTCCACTCCCTCTCCAGACCGGCTTTCGGCTGGCTTCTGGCCGGAGGCATCATCTACACGGTGGGAGGTATCATCTACGCACTGAAACTTCCGATCTTCAATAACCGCCACAAAAATTTCGGTTCTCACGAGATCTTTCATCTCTTTGTCATGGCCGGAAGCTTCTGCCACTTTATTGTTATGTACTTTTTCGTAGCGCCTATGCCTGTATAAAGTTCTCTTCCAGAAGTTCCAGGTTTTGATCCGAGTGTTCTGTTTCCCTTGCATAACGGCAGGCCAGCCGGAGGAAATCTTCTTCCGACAGCCTGCCGCCCTGTTTTTCCCACAGGCTGCAGGCAATATCCTGAATACAGTTCACACTGAACACGGCCAACATTACTTTTGAATAAATCCACCCATCATAGACGGCTCCGCAAAAATAGGTATAGGTAAAAAACAAAAGGAGCTGCTCTCCCCAGGTCTCCCACCTTCCTGCCCGGAAGCTTTCTCTCTGGCTCCCGCAAAAAGAATCCCAGATCTGATCATAACTCTTCTGCCCTCTCTCCAGGCGTTTCTTTTCCTCTCCCCGCAGAGCGGTCCACTCTTCCTGAAGCACCTCCAGTTTTTCCAAAAGCTTCATCCGCTCCCCGGCTTCCTTCCAGCGGCTCTTCTTGTCTGTTGTCTCTCTCTTTCTCTCCTCCCGGTATTTTCGGCTCCTCTGTACTTCCTCCTCCATACCGAAGATCTCCTCATCATCCAGACATTTTTGCAGACGCCTTCCAAGAGAAAGGCAAAGTTCCATCCGCTCCTCCAGCGTGTACCGCCGATCGCAGATCGTCTCAAATAACTCCTCCCGGGCCCCCAGCAGCTGCGAAAAAAGCAGGGTATCAAACTCTTCATAATCCTCCCAGTTCTCCTCCCTGTCATCCGCCTCTTCCACAAATACCATTTTCCCTTCCTGGCTCAGAAGAATCCTGGCTGCTTCCGGGCAGGAAAGAGAGAGGGAGTATTCCCGCAATTCCTCAAATTCTTCCTCATGGCGCGGATATTTCCGACAGGTTTCACACAGCATGTCCGGTCCCAGTTCCCCATAAATATCACAGAGATTTTTCCGGTTCAGGAAACTGCATCTCCTCTCCTCCGTCTGCAGAAAAGCCCCCTCGCCCCAGTCCACAGAGCGAAACAGCCGGGCACCGAAGCTTCCGGGCACCGCAAGGTATTCCTGCTGTTTTTCTTCATCGATCAGAATCTGCCAGCCTGCGCAGCAGGTAATGGGACAGCTTCCGCCCAGGCAGGAAAAACTGTCATAAAAATCCGGTTTCCGATAATTCATCCTTTGTCCTCTTCTTTCTTTTCTGTAAGCCTGCACTTCTCCCGGCGGGTCAGCTGTTTAATCTGCCATTCCCGGCGCATGGCCTCCTCTTTTGTATCAAAAATTTCATAATAACAAAGTTCCACCGGACGGTGTGCCCGGGTATACCTCCCGCCCCGTCCCGCATTGTGTTCCTTAACCCTCTTCTCCAGATTATTGGTCCAGCCAGTATAAAAACTGCCGTCCGCACATCTGAGCATATACGTATAATTCATCTTCTCTCCTGTAATCCTCTATGTAGGCAGGAGACGGAACTTTCTTCCGCTCCTGTTTTTATAGAAAGCAATCGATGAAAAAGCAGATTACCCATGGCTGATACAGAATGTAAGAACTCTCGATTGCGAATTTTCCAGGGACTTTCTCATCTCTGCTTTATTATACGCTCTTCCGGCGATTCTGTGCAAACTATTCTGTAAGAGGCGCCAGATAAGAGGTGGGATCTGTGGGAGCGCCGTCTTTTCTCATGGCAAAATACAGGTTGCTTCCCTCTTCCGCATAATACTTCGTGGGCGCCGACACAGAAGCAAGCTGTTCCCCTTCAGACAGAACCTGTCCCTCTTCCACGGTTACATCTTTTAACTGGCCGTAAATCATCTCATAACCATTTCCCACATCTACCGTCATCACCGTGCCAATCTCCGCGTCCTCGGAAATCCCGGTCACCGTTCCCTCTGCCGCTGCACACACCGGCGTTCCCTCCGGCGCCCCCAGCACCATGGCCGGGCTGTATTTATAGACATCCAGGGTGGGGAAATATACGGTTGCATCCATGCTGTAATCAATCACAGGACTTCCCTGAAGAGGCCAGGAAATCACCGTATCCTCTGTAAAATTCAATACAGGTGCATTTTCCACCTGATTCCCCGCTGTCTGCTCTGCCATCTCTCCTGCCGGTTCAGAGACCGCCTGCTCCTCTCCTGTCACTCCCGGCTGTGCAGATCCGGGCGTTACGCTGCTGCTTCCCGTTTCGTCTGCTGCCTCCGCTTCCGATTCTGCCGCTTCCTCCGGCACCGTCTCCGGGATCTGCTGTTCCGTCTCAGTCCCGGACTCTTCCGTATGTTTTGCGGTCTCTTCCCCCTGCAGTTCCTGCGTCTGTTCCTCCTGTTCCATCTTCTGCTCTTTTCTGTCAGCCTCCGTCCGATACATGGTTACGCCTGCCGCCACAACTGTAAGCGCAAGAATACCGGTGACTGCAAGTTTTGTAAAATTTTCCTTTTTCATCATCTTTTCACCTCTATGATCTCAAATTATAATCATAGAGTTTCCAGATCTGAGGAATTTATACACCGCCATCCATCCGAATTTCTGTTTCCGGAAAATATGCCGCCAGTATCTCCCTGTAATCCGCCCCCGCAAGAGCCATCTGCTCCGCTCCGTACTGACTCATTCCCAGTCCATGTCCCACTCCCTGGCAAAGGAAACGGATTCTCCCTTCCAGAACCTGCACAGTAAAACAGCAGGAAGGAAGTTCCAGCGCTTCTGCCGCCGTTTCTCCGGGCAGAATCTGATCCCCGATCTGGAGTTCCAGGACATATCCGGCAGAATCCGTCTTTGCCGCTGTAATTTTCGGCAAATCCTCCGCAGTCACTGTAATTCCCGGCAGAAGGCCGCTCCTGTCTCTTATACACATCTCCGAGCCCACGAGACCGTACTAGATCTCG
>ENA-OYYN01000999-OYYN01000999.1-human-gut-metagenome-genome-assembly--contig:-NODE-999-length-11739-cov-8.993581_pt1 | contig 11739 bp, 8 predicted proteins | sample MGYA00243249_ERZ653449 | MGnify/ENA primary metagenome ERZ653449 (study PRJEB26926, sample SAMN06165159) | human gut metagenome | biome: ENVO:00009003; feature: ENVO:2100002; material: ENVO:00002003... | reverse complement strand
AGCATGAATTTGATATGGCTTCAAAATCCGTCAAGATAGCCTGAAGTTAAAAAAAGCCCCGCAGATGCGGGGCTTCGATTTTTAGAATTTATAACCCAGACCGGCGCTGAGAGCGTAGCCATCGTCTTCTTCCAGAAACTTGTTAGCCTCAAAGTAGAAGTCAAACCGGTCATGTTTATAATCCATGCGGACAGAGAAAATACCGCGGTCGCGCTCAACGTCATAGGTATCCATCTGATAGCTGCCCAGCATGCCGGCAATTCTGGCTCTGGCCGCCTGATATGGATTGTTGAACTCATGATACCAGCTGCCGCCGGCACGCAGCGTCAAATCATTTTCTTCCATAATGCTGAACGACTTGCGGGCGTAAAGGCCGATACCTCCTTCGACCGAGAGATTATTGGCTGATTTGACTTCCAGTCCGTTTTTCTCTTTGGTGCTATCCTGATACAGCCCCAGAATGTTGAATTCTGCCGTCGGTTCCAGCGTAACCGTGCCAAGGTCTATTTCTTTGCGGACTTCGTTGGTAATGCCGTAATAGTAATTTTTAACGTCGGCTTTGCTTTCGTCACTGCCGATTCTGCGTTTATACTCGCCCCAGCCGATACCCAGACGAGGCATTGAAACGGCTTTCAGGCCTTCGGTCGTGTAAATCAACGGTGCCAGAACCTGCGCGACGACTTCATCACGGCTGGAACCGTTGTCGTAGTCGCTTTCATATCTGGTAAAGCTGACGCCCAGACCGTAGCGGAAATTGTTGTTGTGTTTGCGGTCAAACAAGGCATATGCCGTTGCCGCATTGTCTTCATAGCCGCTGAGCATGTTGACGCTGTCCTGCTCGCGGTAATCGTAAACGAAATCGAACATGGCGCGAACGTCATTGCTGCTCTGGTTGGCAAACAGCGTCTGGCTCATATGACGGTTGACTGCCTTGACGATGTCCATGTTCTGTTTGGCAAAACTCGGAATCAGATTCAAACCCATCTGTTCGGCGACGGCCGTCGTGAACGAAGTGGCGTCTCCGGCCGCTTTCAGAATGCTGTACATGTCCATGTTTGTTCCGAGCGTGTAGTTGGAGGACAGGAAGTTTGCCACGCTGTCGTTGTCAACCACGTCGGCGAAATTTTTCATGGTCATGACCACGTCCTGATTTCCGGCTTCGTTGGTAACCAGATAAGCGTCAAAGAGATAGGAGCCGGAATTAAGCTTAATACCGCTGTCCTGGCCGACAAACGAGTTCTCGTTGACATAGGTAGTTTCGTTGCCTTCCGTGACAATATCCGCAGCCGCAGTAATCTCGCCGGAAATTTCCGGAGCTTCAAACGACCCGCCGCGGGCAAGCATGATAGTTCCCGTATTGGCCGCGGACATGAGATTGAAATTCATGGCCGATGCCGAGCTGACCTGACCGTTGTTGTAAAATGTTGCACCGTTTTCAACTTTAATGAAGTTTCCGCAGCCGGCCGAGGTGCAGTTTGTGGCATCGGGATCTGGATCGTCGCTGGAAGAAATTCCCGAATAATCCGTGGTAATGGATACGCCGTTCAAAACAATGTTGCCGGTGTTGGTAATTGAGCTGCCGCTGCCGGTAGCATACATGCCGACGGCCGTACCGCTTGTTGAATTGACGTTGATTGTGCCGTTGTTAATCAGTTTGGCGCCGCCGGAACCGTACATGCCATAGGATGTGTCGCTGCCGGTTCCCGTGACCGTAATCGTTCCCGAGTTGGTCGCCGTGCCGGCACCGGTCAGCGAAATGCCGTAAGCCTGGCTTGCCGTAACTTCAATTTGGCTGGTGTTGCTGACCGTACCGCCGGTGCTGCGCATGCCGTAAGAAGCGCCGGTACCGGTGCCGGTTATGGAAATCGTGCCGGCATTGGTCATATTGCTTCCGTACATGCCATAGGCGTTTTCCGCTTTGCCGTTAATACTTGAATTGTTTGTCAGCTTTGCGCCGCCGGAACCGTACATGCCATAGGCCATTCCCGAGCTGTTTAGTTTTATGGTTCCCGAGTTGGTTGCCGTGCCGCCGTTCTGAGCATACAGGCCATAGGCGTTTGCAGCATTGAGGTTTATGGTGCCGCTGTTGGTAATGCTGCCGGTGCCGACAACATTCATCGCCTTGCCGTTGCTGTTAACGTCAATGATTGCGCCGGAGTCATTGACGGCTTGCCCTTCGGTAACATAAAGGCCGATTGCGTCCGCGGCTGCCAGATTGATTTTGCCTTTGTTGGTCAGTTTTCCGACCTGCGTAAACATTGCCGTTGTGCCGCTTTGCAGAACGTTAATCGTTCCTGAGGTTTCATTGGTCAGGGTGGCGTTTTTCCCGTACATGGCATAGCTGCCCGTAGCACCGTTGTTTATGTTAATCGTTCCTGCATTGTTCAGCGTGGCTGTCGCGCCGTCATCGGCCGCCAGAGCATAGGAGTTGCTGCCGTTGACGTTAATGGTGCCTGAAGCTGCGTTCTGTGCGGTACCGTTATTGGTTATCCTCATTGCCGTCGAAGCCGTATTTGCCAGCGTGATGGTGCCTTCATTGCTGATTGTGGCGTCGGTGGCTTTCATAACTGTACCGGATACGCCCATATTGATAACGCCCTTTTTACCGTTGCTGATGGTGCCTTTTTCGCCATACATGGCGACAGAACCGGTTGCCCCGGCCATAATATTGATTGTGCCGTTGTTGATTAACGAACCGTTTTCATTATCAACTTTCATGCCGTAAGAATCTTTTGAGTAGACGTTGATAACGCCTTCGTTGGTTGCGCTGCCTGCCTCGTCGCCGTCTACCAGCATGCCGACGTTGTTGGTTCCCGTTGCCGAAGACGAGGTGCCGACGTTAATTGTGCCGTAAACGCCGCTTTGCTCGTTACCGTAGTTGAGAGCCGAACCGCCTTCCGCAACGTGCATGGCATTAACGTTGCTGACGCTGTTGTTAATGGTCAGCGTGCCGTTGTTTCTGATTTCGCCGCCTTCGGCCCGCATATAGTCGGTATTGCTCTGGTTGTTAATGACAATGCCTGTCGTGCCGTTGACGGCCGAACCGGCCTTACTCAGGAAAGCATAGGAATTAAGGGCGGTGTCATCAATATAAATCGTGCCGTTGTTGGTAATTACGCCGTTGGCGTCATCGCTTTGCAGTCCTACCGAATTGGCGGAGTTGACATTGACTGTTCCCTGATTGAGAACAATGCCGCCGGTTGTCTGCATGCCGACAGAGTAGGGGGACGCCGTGATTGTCCCGTCATCGGTTTTGACGCCGACATTGATTGTGCCGCGGTTGGTGGCAACGCCGCCGGCAGCCGTCATGCCGATATGATTGTTGCCGGTCAGGTTAATCAGGCCGCTTTCAAGGTTGATGATGGCGTCTGTGTCTGTTGAACCGGCATAGGCCATGCCGACCGTGTTGCTGCCTTCGATTTTAATCGTGCCCTGATTGGTGCCGCTGCCCTGATTTACATAAATGCCGAAAGCCTTCGCCAGCATATTGGCGGTTACGGAACTGCTCTTAATGTAGATTTCCGCATTGGCCGTATTGCTGGCTGAGGCGCCGCCGTCTGCATAAATGCCGTAGGTTTCGGCCTTGTCGTCGTTGTCCGGAACATTAATCGCGATTCTCTGGGAGTTAATCATCTGCGCGCCGCTGCCGTTTCCGTACAGGCCGGTACCGCCTGCATTCATGATGATGGAGCCTGTTGAGTTTTTGACAGTGCCTGTCGTTGTATACATGCCCCAGCCATACATGCCGTCAAAAGTAATGCTGCCTTTGTTTTCTGCCGTGCCGTCGACAATCGAGATGCCGTAGCCTTTTTGCTGTGTGCTCGAGTAGCTGCTGCTGCCGGTCAGTTTAATGTCGTTATTGTTGGTAATCGTGGCGTTGACGGCCGAAGCGCCGGCTTTGATGCCGAAGTTGTTTTCGCTGATGCCGTTGCTGGTAATGCTGATGTCGTCGTAATTGTTGGCAATTGCATCCTGGCCGGTCAGCTCAATGCCGGTAATGTTGCGGCCGGTAAGCGTAATCAGCTTATTGTTGTTGACCAGCAGCCCGGCCTTAATGCCGGTGGCACCGTTGCCGTTGGTAATGGATATGGTGCCGTCGTTGGTTATTTTGCCCGCCTGAGCCACAATTCCCGTACTGGACGCCGTGTTGTTGTCGTCAATGATAATCTGGGCGTTTTCGGCGTTATAGACGTCGCCGTTGGCCGACGAAATACCGGTGCCGCCCTGTTCAAGCTTGATACTGCCCATATTGATAACCCGGCCTGACGTTGTTGCAATGCCGGTGCCGCGTTTGCGGAAAATGACGCTGCCGTTGACGCCGTTGGTAATATTGGCGGAGTCGCTGAAAATTCCGTAAGAGTCGACGCTGGTCGAACCGTCAGCCGAAACCAGAACGTTCATGTCTATTTTACTGTTGTTTTCAACCGTGCCTTTTTCAGCCTTAATACCGTAAGAAGCTGCCGACGGAACGCGTGAGGTATTGGTAATGACAATCCCCGAACCGTTGTTGATGGCCGTACCGTCTTCAATGAAAATGCCTTTGGCGTCGTCGGCGTTGTTGATGGTAATCGTGCCGTTGTTGACGGCCTGCGCCCGGCTCAGATCCTGCTTGGTCGCGGAGGAAGTGTCCGAACTGTCGTCCGTCGTATCGCCGCTTGCGGCGTCATCACCGCTGTCGCCGGAACCGTCCCCGTCCGAAGCGGCAGTGTCGGTTGTCGGATCTCCCGATTTCAAAACCATGCCGGAACCGTTGTTTTCAAGCGTTATCGTTGCATTTGTCCCGTTGGTCAGAATACCGTTGTTTGTCCGCATGCCGGTACTCTTGCTCTTCATGGTGATTGAACCGTTGTTGGTAACGGTTCCGCCGTTAAACGACGCCATGCCGAAACCGTCTTCGCTGTCGACGACGATTTTGCCGGTCGAGGTGTTGGTCAGAGTCGGCAGAAGCGAGTCGATTTCAGCGTTGCTGCCTTGCCCTCGGACGCTGAGCATGCCGGAGTTGCCTTTGCCGCCGATAACGGAAATCTCGTTTTCGTTGCTGATGGAACCGCCGTGAACCGCCTGCATGCCGGCGCCGGCGTTATCGACGCCGGAAGATAGTTTCAGATTGATTTTTCCCTTGTTTATGGCATAGGTTTTGGCATCGGCCCGCATGCCGATAATGCCGCCGTTTCCTTTCAGCAGCGTATTGGCGTCCGGTGCGTAGGTTCCGCTGCCGGTCAGCGTATAGTTAAGCGAAATTTCGCCGTTGACGCCGTTAAACAGATACAGGCTGCTGGCCCGGCGGATGAGCTTTGTGCCGTCCAGAAAATCTTTGTCGAGATATCCGCCCATGCCGATAAGCGAAGTTCTGATTGCCGCAGAGTCGCTCTGGGCATTCAGGGTAATGTTGGCGTTGTTGGAGGCCGTGGACGGATCGACGCGGTCAGGATAAGACACTTCGTTGACGGTTCGGACTTCCATGCCGATAATTGTGCCCGCATTTGCCGTTGCTTCGGTCGTATCGCCGGCGTCTCCGGTATCTCCCGTATCGGAACCCGTACCGGAACCGGATGACGAACCGCTTCCCGCGCCGGTGGTGCCGCTGACATCAATCGTGTTGCCGGTTATGCTGCCGTTGTTAATGATAGAGGAGTAGGTGTCGGCATACATGCCGATAATGCTGTCCGTATCATTAAAGCCCTTGAATTGCAGGTTGATATTGCCGTTCTGGTTGGTAGCCGTCGAATGGTTGCCTGCCGCCATGCCAAGCGTGCCGTTTTGAGCCAGGACCTTGATGGTTCCGTAATTAAGCGCCGAACTTTTGTCATCGGCGGCCATGCCGATGGTTGCGTCGCCGAGCGTAATCATCGGGGCGTTGGCGCCGTCTTCGGCGGTTCCGTTAATCACGGAGGAATTGTTGCGGGCTTTCATGCCGACTTGCAGATAGGCTGCGTAGTCGAGTATATTGCCGTTAAGGTCGATGATATCGACAAGCTTTTTGTCTTCTTCGGTACCTTCGTCGTTTTTGACCTTGATTGACGAATTGTTGCTGATTGAGAAATCGTTGGTTTCCGAGCCTTCGACCTTGTTGACAATCGTCTGGTTGTTGTCAGCAAAATACTTGATTGCCTTGTAGGGCGAAGATTCCGGCGTGTTCGGCGATTTGGTTCCGGCAAACTTGGCCAGACTGTCGTCCGGTTCGGTATAGGGGACGAAATAATAATGGCTGCCGCCGCCGCCACCGCCGCCTCCAGCCAAAATGGCCACCAGACCGCCGGCCAGCAGAATGCCGCCGATTATCCATGTGCGTTTGGCGATGATGAATTCGCCTTCGTTAAATTTGTTGTAAGCTTGACGGGGCGTGTCGGTAATGGCGGCCGCGCAGCTTTGGTCCATGAAATTGTCGTATTGCCGTGTCGGAATGTTCTGAATGCAGGGGGAACGCGGATTGGCGCCCGCGGAACGAAAAGCGTTATAGGCCGTGCAGTTGTTCTGGAGAATTGCATGACAGAGGCCGGTATTGCCGAAACGGTCGACCGAGTCAATGTTCAGGCCGCGCTGAACCGCGGCACGCAAGGCTCGGACATTTCCCGAAGAAGCATAGGAATACATCTGCGCCAGGCTTATCGGCGGCAGGCCGGCCTTAACCGCAGGAGAAGAAGCCAGACAGAACGCCGCCGCAGAAACGACGGTGACTGCTTTTCTGAGTATAAACCTAATCTTCATTTCCCCAAACTTCAGATGTCGGAACATCACAAAAAACACTTTTATACTTTCCAACTTTTATCTGAGCTAAAGGGGTTCGTCAACCTGGCATGAAAGGTTATACAATGTTTTTTAATATTTTGTTAAGAAATTTTTCCGGCCGGTTGTAAAACCGCACATTTAATATATTATATTAGACGGACGCAAATTTCTTTTTTCGGAAGGAAAATGATGAACATAGAAAAAAAGCTTGATGTCTGGACTAAGGAAAAACTGATTACCGACATCCAGAAAAAGGCCGTTTTGGCGTACGAAGAGCGGCTTAAAAGCCGGTCACTGCTTTATACGCTGCTGTTTCTCGGCGGCTTTTGCCTCGGACTTGGCATCATTTCGCTGATTGCTTACAACTGGCAGGATATATCGCCGGCCGTCAAACTGGTCATATATTTTGTTATGCTCGCGGCAACGGGCGGCGCCGCCGTATCCGCTTCGTTCGGCAGCCGTCGGCTTTTGTCCGAAACGCTTCTTTTTGTGTATGCCCTGTTGGTTTTGGCCGGTATCGGCCTGATAGGACAGATATATCAGCTTGCCGCACACGGTTTGCAGGCGCTGTTGTTTTGGGCTGTCGTCGTTTCGCCGCTGCTGCCTTTTGCGCGTCGTGCATGGCTGCCTTTTCTCTGGTTGCCGGTTTTAGCGGTTTCCCTGTTTGATTATTTATATGATTATCCCTGGTTCTCGCAGGCCTTTCAGTCTTTTGACCGCCTGTTTCCCGGCGCCTGGCAGTTTATTCTGATTTTGTCCGCCGCCGCGCTTTATCGGATTTTCTCTTCCGGGCGCGTTGCCTTCGGGCCGTTGTCGGAAGCCCTTGGCTGGTGGACGTTGTTTGTCGTCGTCGTATATGTTTTTTGCGCCGATTTCTTCGGCCGCGATATTTTCGAAAACGTTTTTTGCCAAAATTGTCCGACAGAAACGGGAACAGGTCTGAACAGACTGCTGGTATGGCTGTCTCTGGCTTTGCTGACCGGCGCTTTTTGCTGGTTTAATACCCGTCGCGGCGGCAAGTACTGGTCGCTGGCGCTGTTTGTTGTTTTGGATTTTTCGTTGATTGCGCAGCTGCTGCCCGATAATGAAACCGTTTTCAAAATCTGGGGCGCCCTGCAAAGCCTTTCGCTGCTGTTTTTGGCCGCCGTTTACGCTTATACGGCAAACCGGGTTCGGTTGCAGCAATGGATTAGCGGTTTTATTGCCCTGCGTTTTTTTGCCGCTTATGTGCAGGTCTTCGGCAGTCTGCTGACTACCGGCTTCGGACTTATCGTTTCGGGGCTGGTGTTGTTTGCCGTCGCCTATGCCTGGTTTAACTGGCGGCGGATAAGCGCTTTGGCGGGGAGGAATGGCAAATGAAAAAACGCGTTTTGAAATTTTTTGTCTTTTTTATACCTTTTCTGGCCCTGCTGGGCTGGCTGGGGTATCTGGAACTGCAATATGCCTCGGCGCCGAGGGTAATGGTTGCCGTCTCGGGATACGATCCGCGGGATATTCTTTCCGGCCATTATCTGAATCTTGCGCCGGAATGGGACAAAACCGACTGTCGCCAGTTTGCCGGAGGCATCTGCCCGCAGGCGAGGTTTGAGCGTGTTTATCGCTATTATTTGCCGCAAAATGACGCTTTGTACCTTGAAAAAGCGCTTGCCGGCGACAATCTTGATGTGAAGCTGGAATTTGCGCTGCCGGAAAATGCATCGCCGCTCATTCGCGGGCTTTATATTGACAATACGGACTGGAAGGACTGGATGAAAACACACTCCCGGGAGAAATAAATGTCTTATCTGTACCTGGTAATGTCAGGAATTTTGTTCGGAGGCGTCGTTTTTGGCGCCAAAGTTCTTTACCTGATGGGTGCGTCGCTGTTTGAAGTGTTGTTTTATCCGAATCTGATTTCTGTTTTGCTGGTATGGGGCTTTGCCCGCCGTGACTTTGTCAAAATTTTCAAAATGCCGTGGCGCATAACTGCCGTTTATGTGCTTTCCGTTACCGCCATCGTTTTCGGACAGGCGGCGCCGTTGTTTCTTGACGTGCCGGTAACGCTGGTGGTGCTGCTGATTTATCTTCAGCCGGTCTGGACCATTCTGATTGTCCGTTTTTGGTTCAAAAGGCGGCAAAATGCCAAAAGCTGGTTTTTGGTCGGCAGTATGGTCGTCGGGCTTCTGTTGCTGATAAATCCGTTCGGCGGTCTGTCTTTTTCTTTGCCGGGAATTACGCTGGCGCTGCTTGCCGGTGTCGGACTGTCGGTCTGGCTTGTCGTTACCAAATATTACACCCGGCAGGGTATCTCTCCGGCTGGAACTCTGTGGGCCGAATCTCTGTATTCCCTGCTGCCGGTCGTGTTCTTTTATCTTGCGGCAACGTTGTGGGGAACGGATAATCCGGTTTTGCGGTTCCGTTTTGCCATGCCCGAGAAACTGTGGGTGGCGTTTGTTTTTTACGGCGCGTTTGTCTATGTGCTGCCCAATCTCTTTCTTTTTGCCGGCAACAAGGATGTTCCCGCGGCCGCAATCGGCATGATAATGCTGCTTGAGCCGGTAACGGGCATATGTTTGGACGTGGCGTTCCTGCATGTCGGCCTGACCTGGAATATCATTGTCGGCGGCTTGATAATCATAGCCGCCAACGCTGTTCTCATTACCGGACAGATACGGAAAAGAAAAAAGGCCTTACCGAAGTAAGGCCTTGTCGTCGTTTCAGTCTTCGTTTTCCTGAGAGCGTTTGTTTTTTTTAACGTTGATTTTCTTAAATTTCTGCTGTTCTGTCTGCGACTTCGGAAGTACAACCTTCAGCACGCCGTCGTCATAGTCGGCGTTGGCCTTGTCATAATCCAAGTCCCAGGGCAGGGGAATGGTTCTGCGAAACATTCCGTAAGAAATTTCCGAAAAATAGTTTCCCTTGTTGTTTTCTTCGCTCTGATGTCTTTTTTCGCCCGAGATTGAAAGATAGCCGTCAGAAGAAATCTGAACGTCGATGTCTTTCTCCTCAATTCCCGGAAGTTCTGCGGAAACGGTAACCGAATTTTTGTTTTCGCTCACTTCTATTTTCGGTTCCAAATCGCTGTCCGCCGTGGGATTGTCGAAAAAATTCCAGAAATGGCTGATGAGATTGCGAAACTCGTTATGTCCGCCGCTGCCGGACTGAATGTCGCGTCCGGACGGAGTGGTATTGGTCAGAGAATTTTTCATAAGAGCCTCCGCCGGTTACATTTTGCGGCTGCAGGGCGAAAAAGAGTCTACCTCAATGTCTTCTTCTTCAATTTCATAGCCGGAATCCCTGTTACTGCCGCCGGAAGCCTGATAACCTTCGTTGGCGTCAGAGGTTCTGTTGCTCTGCGAAGAGATGTTATCGCTTTGCGTTTGTTTCTGCTCCCGGCTGTCTTCGTTTTCATTCAGCGAATGATCGGTCATCGGGGTTTCATGAGTGTTCTTGTCCGGAGTAAAAGAGGTGTCGCTGGTCACATAGGATTTTTGATTGTTCTGTTCAGGATTGGTTTGCATGTTGTTTTCCATAAGTCCCTCCTTTGTTGATGATTAGTTTTTAAGTGTTTCATGATTTTGTTCAATCAGCTCTTCAAGGCGCTTTTTTGCCTTTTCCAGCTGTTCGGCGTTGCCGAGCCGGCTGCCGGCTCTGTTCATGTAAAACAGCAGACGGCGCAGAGCCAGCGTGGCGTTGCCGTCGGAAACCTTCAGCAGGATATTGGTTATTTCTTCGGCGTCCTGCGTAAAAGTGCCCGGCGGGGTGTGAAAATGTTCCTTGACGTTTTCACTCCAGTATTCATTTGCATTTGCTTGCGCCATGGCGGCCTCCTTGGACGAGTTTAACAAAACAGAGATAAGTCCTGCATGAGGCTTTTAAAGCTAGCAAAAATATCAGGAAAAAAAATCCCCGCCGAAGCGGGGAAAAGTTTTATTCGCCGGAAACGGCCTCCAGACCGATGCCTTTCTGCTCTTTTTTCTTTTTCCATTTGAGCTTGGCATACAGGCGCATGTCGGCCACCTGGTCGGTTTCGTCGACGATTTCCTTGCCGAGGATGGTTTCGATAATGTCTTCAAGGGTAATAATGCCGACCCAGTTTTCAAACTGGTCGATAACCAGCGCCATGTGATTATGGTCGTTAAGCATTGATGACAGAACGTCTTCCAGGCGGGCGTCGGTCGAAAAGCTGGCCATCGGGCGCGCGTAATCTTCGACCGGCTTGTTGTCGTCAGCCTTATAAGAGCTGGATTTGTGAATGTATCCAAGATATTTCTGTTCCGTTTCGTCAATAATCGGAAAACGGGAAAACGGCGAACTCTCCAGAAACTTGTCGAACTCCCGGATGGTTGTGCCGGGACGAACCGTATGTACCACAGTGCGCGGCGTCATAACGTCTTTGACGCGGACTTCCTGCAGGTTGATAACGTTGCTGATAACGCGGTATTTATTGTCGTCCAGAACTTTTTCGTCACGTCCCATTTTGGCCAGCGCCTTAATTTCGTCCTTAATGTCGGAAGCGTCTTCGGCACTCCCGAACATTCCCATAATGAAACTGGATATATAAAGAAACGGGCGCAGCAGAACAATCATGACGCGCAGGGTAATGCACATCGACGGCACCAGCTTACGCCAGTATTTGGCACCGATGGTTTTCGGCAGAATTTCCGAAAGGACCAGAATTGCCAGGGTCATAATGCCGGAGGCAAGGCCAAGGTAGGCCTGGCCGTACATGGCTGCAACCTGGGCACCGACGCCGGCGGCGCCGACCGTATGAGCAATGGTGTTAAGCGTAAGAATGGCGGCCAGCGGCGTATCTATGTCTTGTTTAAGGGCATTGACCTGTTTGAACCATTTTGGGTTTTTTTCTTCAAGCTGGGCAATAAAACTTGGGGTAATGGACAATAATGCCGCCTCCATGACCGAACATAAGAAAGAAATACCGATGGCCGTGGACGCGAAAAATATTAAAAGAAACATTATGTTATAAAATAACCTCTGTTGTTAATCCTGAATCTTAATATAACATCTGTC
>ENA-OYYN01000961-OYYN01000961.1-human-gut-metagenome-genome-assembly--contig:-NODE-961-length-12224-cov-4.732353_pt1 | contig 12224 bp, 11 predicted proteins | sample MGYA00243249_ERZ653449 | MGnify/ENA primary metagenome ERZ653449 (study PRJEB26926, sample SAMN06165159) | human gut metagenome | biome: ENVO:00009003; feature: ENVO:2100002; material: ENVO:00002003... | reverse complement strand
CTCCCTGCCCGCCGCCTCTGTGTAGCGGGAGTCTGTAATCAGGATCTGTTTTCCTTCTGTCAGAAGGAGTGCTCCCTCTCCCCCGGAAAAACCGCTCAGATAGCGGATGCTGTAAGGATCAGTCACCAGGATCCCCTCGGCTTTTTTCTCCTCAAGCATCCGGGCCAGTTTTGTCTCCTCCACGCTTTTCACCTCATTTTTTCTCAGACTTCCTGTAATGCCTGTTCCAGATCTGCGATAATATCCTCCGCATCCTCAATTCCCACTGACAAACGGATCAGTTCCGGCAGAACCCCTGCCTCCAGAAGCTGTTCCTCATTGAGCTGCCGGTGCGTATGGCTGGCCGGATGAAGGACACAGGTGTGGCAATCTGCCACATGGGTCTCGATGGACACCAGCTTCAGCGCGTTGGTAAAGCGCATAGCTCCCTCTTTTCCCCCTTTGGGGCCGAAGGAGAGAACACCGCAGGTTCCGGACGGCATATACTTCTGTGCCAGCGGATAATATTTGCTGCTCTTAAGTCCCGGATATTCCACCCAGTCCACTTTCTCATGATGTTCCAGATACTCCGCCACCTTCAGAGCATTCTCGCAGTGGCGCGGAACGCGCAGATGAAGCGTTTCCAGACCAATATTGGTAAGAAAGGCGTTCATGGGAGACTGGCAGGCTCCCATATCCCGCATCAGCTGAGCCGTAGCCTTGGTGATATATGCACCTTTTCCGAATTTTTTTGTATAGATCACTCCGTGATAAGAATCATCCGGAGTAGTCAGCCCGGGATATTTGTCCCCCTGCGCTTCCCAGTCAAAATTTCCGCTGTCCACGATGCATCCGCCCACCGCCATGGCATGCCCGTCCATATATTTTGTGGTAGAATGTGTGATAATATCCACACCAAACTCAAAGGGACGGCAGTTCATGGGGGTGGCAAAGGTATTGTCGCAGATCATGGGAACTCCGTGACTGTGCGCCAGTTTCACGAACTTCTCAATATCAAGCACTACCACTGCCGGATTGGAGATCGTCTCCGCAAACACTGCCTTTGTGTTCGGTTTGAAATACTTCTCAATCTCCTCTGCCGGCAGATCCTGATCTACCAGACTGGTCTCAATGCCGAAGCGCTTCAGCGTCACGGCAAGCAGGTTGGACGTTCCTCCGTAAACCTTGGACGCACAGATCACATGATCCCCGGCGCTGCAGATATTGGTAACTGCCAAAAGCGTGGCCGCCTGGCCGGAAGAAGTCAGCATGGCAGCCGCCCCTCCCTCCAGTTCACAGATTTTCTTCGCCACCAGATCACAGGTGGGGTTCTGAAGACGGGAATAAAAATATCCCTCTTTTTCCAGATCAAAAAGCTTTCCCATTTCCTCGCTGGTGGAGTACTTAAATGTGGTACTCTGATAGATCGGCATAACTCTAGGTTCTCCGTTTTCCGGTTCCCATCCTGCCTGTATGCACATGGTATCTCTCTTCATCTTTCTTATCCTTTCTCCTGTTGATTTTTTTCGTAAATAGCCAGCAGTCCTTTTAAGAGCAGATCGTCATCCAGGATCACCTTCCTTTTGCAGTGAGGCACAATAGATTTCGCCAGACCCCCTGTGGCCACAACGGTACACTTCTGCCCCAGCTCCTCCTCAATACGCAGGATCAGCCCGTCGATGCAGGCGGCATTCCCGTGAATGATCCCGCTCTTCATACAGTCCACCGTATTTTTTCCGATGGTCTTTCTGGGAAGTTCCAGGCCGATTCCCTGCAGCTGGGCCGCATTGGCTGCCAGCGCGTTTAAGGACACCATCACCCCGGGAAGGATCATCCCTCCGATATAGCATTTTCTGCTGTCTATAACAGAGACGGTAGTAGCTGTCCCCATATCAAAGATAATGAGCGGCACCGGGTATTCCTCCAGTCCTGCCACCGCATCTGCCACCAGATCGCTCCCCAGCTGCGCCGGATTATCCATCAGAATATTCAGCCCCGTCTTAAGCCCCGGACCCACCACCTTCACCGGACGGCGTATGATTTTCTCCGCCGCTTCCCGCATAATATTGGTGATCTGAGGGACAACGGAAGAAATGATCCCGCCCCGGATCTGTTTCCTGTCGATCTTATAGATCTCCAGAACCGTCTTGATGTCCACGGCGTACTCCAGCTCTGTTTTCGTCTTTACGGTAGAAAGCCGTTCGATAAAATAGGTTTTCTCATCGTCAATACAGCCTACCACAATATTTGTATTTCCGATATCAATGGTTAATATCATACGTTCTCCATCCCCAGCGCCTACTCAATGCCGAGACGCTGCTTTACACTTTTTCTCATCAGCACCCTTCCGATCAGCAGAACCAGAATTCCCGCCACAATGGCCTCCGGAACCCCGTTGATCCCGATAACAGAAAGGATAAATCCGTAAACGGCCGAGGCTGATACTTCATTTACCGCCGCATACGAGTCCCGGAAAAACAAAAAGATCAGATTCATTACCAGAAGCGTATTGGTAAGCGAACCCGCGATTCCCGAAAGTACAAGCCCTGTAGGGCTTACCCCGCTCTTCTTCTGAACGCTCTGCACCGCCCGGTAGACAAACCAGGGCACGATCCCGATTAGAATCCTGGGAATAAAGCAGATCACCAGACTCTCCCAGCCTCCGCTGAATTCTCCCAGAGAATAAAAGGGAGAGAAGACAAAAGATGCCGGCGTCGGGTTTACCGTGGCATTGATCAGGCTGGTCATGCCGAAAACGCCTCCCAGAAGGGCTCCCTTTTTCGGCCCCAGCAGAAGCGATGCCAGGATTACCGGAATGTGCAGTGTGGTCGCCCTCGTAAATCCCAGGGGGATATACCCAAGAAATGGCGTAAATGCCATCAGGATAATCAGTGCAGCGAATAGTGCCACCTGAGTCACTCCCTTTACAAGACGACGGTTTCTCGTGTTGCTTGTTGCGGTTACAGTATTCATTTTTTCCTCCTTGCTACTGTTCCCCTCCTTCGGGGATACAATGCCTGAATTTTGTTACATGGACAAAAGTTTGTCCAGGATCCGGACAGCCACCTCGTCCTTGGTCATAAGTTCCAGCGGCTGTTCCTCTTTATCCGTAATCAGGGTCACCACATTGGTATCTCCGGCAAATCCAGCTCCGGCTACCTTAAGGCTGTTAGCCACAATCATATCCAGATGCTTGTTCACCAGTTTTTCCCTGGCATTACGCAGAAGATTCTGGGTCTCCATGGCAAAGCCGCAGAGCAGCTGGCCCGGATTTTTATGTTCCCCCAGATATTTCAGTATATCGTCTGTCTTCTCCAGCGAAAGTTCTAAAGAAGAATCTTTTTTCTTTATTTTTTCTTTGCTGACCTCAGCCGGCCGGTAATCCGCCACGGCAGCCGCCATGATGATCATATCCTGTTCCCCGCTTCTTCCGGTCACCGCCTCAAACATCTCCCTGGCCGACTGCACATCCACCCGCTCCACAAAAGGAGGGGCGGGAAGCGCCACCGGACCGCTCACTAGGGTAACCTCGGCGCCTTTCATAGCCGCAGCCCGGGCAATGGCATAACCCATTTTCCCGGTGGAATGATTGGTGATATAGCGCACCGGATCAAGGGCCTCCTGGGTGGGGCCTGCCGTAACCAGCACCTTTTTCCCGGCCATCGTCTTTTCAAAAGCCAGCTCCCTCTGAATAAAAGGGATCATATCCGCAGGTTCCATCATTTTCCCCGCTCCCACATCTCCGCAGGCCAGAAGCCCCACGGCCGGCTCAAGCAGGGTCCATCCATATTCTTTCAGCCTTTTCAGGTTATCCTGAGTCACCGGATTCTCATACATGGCCGTATTCATGGCCGGCGCTGCAAGCCGGGGACAGCGGCAGGCCAGCAGTGTCGTTGTCAGCATATCGTCAGCCAGTCCCCAGGACAGTTTCGCCAGGACATTGGCCGTGGCCGGAGCTACGATAGCCAGATCCGCCTGTTTTGCCAGCGCCACATGTTCTACCTGATATGTGAAATTCCGGTCAAAAGTATCCACCACACAGCGGTTTCCCGTCAGTTCCTCAAAAGTGAGCGGACTGATAAACTGCACGGCATTTTTCGTCATGATCACATGGACCGAAGCCCCCTGTTTCTTTAAAAGGCTGGCCAGAGCCGCCGCCTTGTATGCCGCAATGCTGCTGCTCACTCCCAAAAGCACTGTCTTTCCTCTGAGCATTTTTCCTTCTCCTTTTCCGCCGCCGCTTGTTCTCATTATAACATTCTCACTTGAAAATGCAACGCGGCCGTTCTGAAATCCTGTATTTAATTCCGTACCTGTATCACGTAGGCTTCCGCTCCTGTCCCCTGGTACACCACCTCTCCCAGTTCTCTCAAAAGCGCCTCGTTAATCTCCGGATACTCCTGACGTTCCTGGCTTCCCACAAAGATATATTCCACCTGGTACCGGTCCAAAAGTTCCTTCACAAAAACCGGATCTGTGCCGGTGTAGATATTTTCCACATCCTCGACCCGGCCGTTTAACTCTGCCAGATCATTTCTCCAGAGCCACTGATGGACATACCAGCCCGCCACAGTGGGAAGCCCTGTCATGGCGGATACCCTCTCGCAGTCACTGTAACTGTCTCCCTGGGCTTCCAGCACCACCGGCTGCCCTTCTACAGTCTCCTGCAGCCAGCGGATCGCCCCCGCATCCTCCGGAAAATCCTTCTCCAGAAAGGCGGTGGCATCCAGTCCCTGATATCCTTTCGGATCCCAGACATTTCCAAACCAGGCATGAACAGAAGTAACAAAATATCCCGTGGTACACAGGAAAAGTGCCAGACAGATCCCGGAAAGCGCCCGCAGCGCCTTCCTCCCCTTCTGTGCCAGAAGACTGGTCAGGGTGTAGGCCATAGCAATCCCAAAAAGAGTAAAGGCCTGATACGTCAGCTTGAACATGGTATTCGAGCGGGCATAATTTTCCTCATAAATATCCCTCACATACACAAGCTCGGGAAGCAGCACCAGTCCCATGGCACAGAGTGTGAGGATCACTGCAAAAAGTTCCGGAAGAGGCCGTTCCCGGAAAAAAGTCACGAGCCGTTCTCCCTTTCTGCGTTCCTTTCTGTGCTCTGTCACTGCCCACACAAGGAGCAGGATTCCCACAGCCACGGGAAGGCCCCAGAGAATCGCCAGCTGGTACAGCTTCGAGTGGCGCTCTGCAATCCCGATCCCCAGAAACATCGTCTCGAAACGCAGAGTGAAGGGCAGAATCACGATCCAGGAAAAGACCAGGATCACTGCCGCATAGAAAACCGTGTTGGAGAAAATCTTTCCGATCTTCTTTCCATGCGCCCGGATCAGCGTAAGCACCAGCACCGCTCCTCCAACTACGTAATAAATGGCAAAATCCCAGTAATTTGTCCACTGGAAAATTCCGATAAAGAATCCCAAAAGCCAGATCTGCGGCTGCCTGAGTCCTCTGACAAGAAGCATTGGCCTGTCCTCTGCCTCCCGGCGCTGCTGCAGCCAGGTGTAGAGAATCCCCACCACCAGAAGTACAAACATCAGATTCACCACATGGGCATGAAGGTCCCCCAGAATAAAGGAGTAGGAGGGGAATTCATGAATTGTTTTATCATTGACCACCTCCGGATTGTAGCCGATATACCGGGTCGAATTGGGAAACCAGTATTCTTTCCCGTCAAAAGGAATCTGGAAAATCTCCCGGATCCAGGGGATCAGTTTTCCAAACAGCACATAGTGCATATTTCCGGCCAGGGAGACTGCCGTTCCCGCCAGCACGCCTCCGGCCGCCGCCAGCCCTCTCTTTTTCTCCTTCCACCTGTCCTCCAGCATCTGCCGCACCAAAGAAAAAGGAAGGACAAAGGCAAACGCAGCCACCATCGTCCGCATGAGGTGATACGTTTCCTGGATCCTGGTAAAGGTAAGACGGGTAAGAAAGACGGCGTAGTACTGGCCGCCGTAATAATAATTCAGCTGTTCCCCCGCATACCACAGATCTTCCGCAGGCATGTAATCTCCCCGCATCATCGTGGCCATAAACCCGTAATCCATAAATTTCTCGGTACCATAGGCCTCCGGCCGGAATCCCGCCAGATACGTCCACAGAAGAAAGAGAGCCAGAAAGAGACATTCCTCCGTCAGCACCAGGCTTCTTCTGGCCTCAATCACCGCCTTCTTCTTTTTCATCCAGAACAGATTCGCCAAAATACAGACAGCCGCTGTCAGAATGCAGGCCAGATTTCTGAACTTTACGATATGAAGCGTATTCAAAAGCCACATGACATAGCCGGCCACCGCAACGCCCAGCACCTTGGAAAACAGCCATCCCCTGTCCGCAAACCCGGAGAAGATCCGGGATGTGAGAGGCCAGAACCCCAGCCCCAGCGCCAGCAGCATAACCCACCAGCTCAAAAACGGAATTACATCTTCTCCCAGAAGAAGCCAGGCGGCAAAGAGCAGAATCGCCAGAACACCGCCGTGGAGCAGATCATTTTTCTTCATGATACACCTCATCTTATATATGTTATTATTTTTATTTATCCTTCTAAAATAGTACTGTATGCGGAATTTGCTGTCAAGAATAGAAACCAAAAGAGACTCCCTCCGGACAGAAGAAAGCGGATGCAAGCTCCTGCATCCGCTTTCTTCTGTCTATCCTGGCGCCCCGGTCTGTTACTCTTCTTTTCCAAAACGCACTTTTAAATAAGCTCTGATCTCTTCCACCGTTTTCTCAAATCCCAGTTTCCCGCTATTCAGACAGAGATCATAGTTGCGCAGATCCGCCCACTTGTGTCCCGTATAATGCTCATAGAAATCTCCGCGGTATTTATCTGTCCGCTCAATAAATTTCTGCATTTCCCGGGTGCTCATGCTGTTTCTCTCCATCGCCTGCTGAAGGCAGAACTCCTCGGAAGCATGGATAAACACACTTGCCACATTGGGATAATCCCTCAGGATAAAATCTGCACAGCGGCCGATGATCACACAGGACTCCTGCTCTGCCAGATGTTTGATCGTCTTGGCTGTATAATTGAACAGATTGTCGTCCGATACGAAAGCCCTGTCCTCCGGGGAGAGAAGTTCTCCGCTGTAAACCTTCGTCCCCTTTAATTTAGCCGCCGTCTTTACTTTCTCGTCTGCCGCTCCGAAAAATTTCACATGGATCCCGCTGTCCTCAGAAGCCATTTCCAGAAGCTCCCTGTCATAAAACGGAATCCCCAGTTCCTTTGCCAGCATACGTCCGATCGTCCGTCCGCCGCTCCCATACTGGCGGGCGATGGTAATTACCACATTTTCCACTGCAAATCCCCCCTATTCACCCAGATATGCTTTCTTGATCGACTCATCGTTCAGAAGTTCTGACGCCTTTCCTTCCAGAACGATATTTCCCGTTTCCAGCACGTACGCCCGGTCTGCGATGGAGAGCGCTTTTTTCGCATTCTGCTCCACTAAAAGCACGGTCACGCCTGCTGCGCTCACTTCCTGGATAATCTTGAATATCTCATTTACGAAGATCGGTGACAGTCCCATAGAGGGCTCATCCATCAGGATGATCTTCGGCTGGGACATCAGCGCCCGCCCCATAGCCAGCATCTGCTGCTCGCCGCCGGATAAGGTTCCTGCCAGCTGATTGCGCCGCTCCTGAAGCCGGGGGAATTTCTCATAGATCATCTCCAGTGTTCTGTGAAACTCTTCCTTATCCTTTCTCGTGTAAGCGCCCATGCGCAGATTTTCATAGACAGAGAGCTGGGCAAACACCCGGCGTCCCTCCGGCACGTGAGCCATTCCCATACTCACGATCTTGTGGGACGGAACCTTCAGAATATCTGTTCCTCCCAGCTTTACTTCCCCTGCCTTCACCGGCAAAAGCCCGGTAACTGCATGAAGCGTTGTAGTCTTTCCCGCTCCGTTGGCGCCGATCAGGGCGATTACTTCTCCTTCTTCCACTTGAAAGGAAATCCCCTTCAGAGCCTGGATCATGCCGTAATATACCTGCAGATCCTTTACTTCCAGTAATGCCATGTCCTGCTCCTCCTATTCTCCCAGATATGCTTTGATCACCTGCGGATCATTTAAGACGCTCTTCGTATCTCCCTGGGCAAGAACTTCGCCGAAGTTCAGCACCGTCAGCGCCTCACAGATTCCGCCCACCAGCTTCATGTCGTGCTCGATCAGCAGGATCGTCATGTCAAATTCCTTCTGCACAAATTTGATCGTTTTCATCAGTTCCCCGGTCTCGTTGGGATTCATGCCGGCCGCCGGCTCATCCAGAAGCAGAAGCTTGGGATCTGTGGCAAGGGCTCTGGCAATCTCCAGCTTCCTCTGTTTGCCGTAGGGAAGATTGGCAGCCTTGGTCTTGGCCTCCCCCTCCAGATCAAACACCTTCAGAAGTTCCATCGCCTTCTCGTTCATCTCCTTCTCCACTTTGTGATAGCGGGGAAGGCGGAAGATCCCTTCCAGGGTAGAATAAGAATGGTGATTGTGAAGTCCTACTTTCACATTGTCCAGCACGGACAGATCTTTAAAAAGGCGGATATTCTGAAAGGTCCTGGCGATTCCCGCCCGGTTGATCTCAATGGTTTTCTTTCCCGTAATATCTTTTCCATCCAGATGGATAATTCCTTCTGTGGGTTTATATACACCCGTGAGCAGGTTGAATACCGTAGTCTTTCCGGCACCGTTCGGCCCGATCAGTCCATAGAGCTGCCCTTTTTCAATCTGAATATCAAAGGCATTTACCGCGCGCAGACCGCCGAAGGAAATGCCCAGATTTTTCACTTCCAATAACGCCATTATTCAGCCTCCTTTGCTTCGCGTTTCCATACAGAACGCATCTTTACCGCCATTTTTTCCTTGAAACGGCGCCCTCCTGAACTCCAGTTGAAGAGCATCATCACGATCAGCACCACCGCATAAATCAGCATACGGTAATCAGACAGACCGCGGAGCATTTCCGGAAGCAGCGTCAGCACAAAAGCTGCGATCATAGAACCGCGGATATTTCCAATGCCGCCCAGCACTACGAAGACCAGAACCATAATGGACATATTATACCCGAAGTTTTTCGGGGAAGCCACCAGGGACGACAGATTGTGGGCATACAGCACACCGGCCACACCGGCCAGAGCCGCAGACACAGAAAAGGCCATGATCTTGTATTTCGTGATATTGATTCCCACAGACTCGGCTGCGATCCTGTTATCCCGAATTGCCATGATCGCCCGGCCGGATCTGGAATGAACCAGATTCAAAACAATAAATAACGTAATCAGAAGCAGGATCATTCCGATCAGAAACGTGGAATCCTTCGGCGTTCCCCCGATTCCCTGCGGTCCGTTCACCAGAACCTTTCCCGTCTCATCCATATTTAAAGACATGGAATCTTTCATGGAAAAATGAAGTCCGCTCTGATCTTTTCCTATGTAAAGTACATTAATTACATTTTTGATAATCTCGCCAAAAGCCAGAGTCACAATCGCCAGATAATCTCCCCGGAGACGAAGCACCGGAATTCCAATCAGAATACCGAAGATTCCCGCCACAGCCGCGCCGATCAGCAGCGCCAGGAAAAAGCGCAGGCCATCCGGCATAGTTCCATCCGTAAGCTTGGAGAAAAAGGCGCTGGAGAAAGCTCCCACACACATGAATCCCGCGTGTCCCAGGCTCAGCTCGCCCAGAATTCCAACTGTCAGGTTCAGGGAAACTGCCAGAATCATATAGACACACAGAGGTACCAAAAGCCCTTTAAAAAGACTCGACATAGAGCCGCTGGCAGACCAGACCTGCCCGATGATCAGCGCAATCACTACAATTCCGTAGGTAATGAAGCTGCTTTTTGATGCTTTGCTTAACTTTTTCATCTTCATCCCCCTTCCTTATACTTTCTCCTGGATCTTCTTTCCGAAGATACCGGTAGGCTTTACCAGAAGCACCACGATCAGCACCGCAAACACGATAGCGTCCGCCAGCTGGGAAGAGATGTAGGCCTTCGCCAGAATCTCGATCACACCCAGCAGAATTCCGCCCAGCATAGCGCCGGGGATGGATCCGATCCCGCCGAATACGGCCGCCACAAACGCCTTGATTCCGGGCATGGCTCCCGTGTAGGGATTCAGAGACGGGTAAGCGGAACAGAGCAGTACTCCTGCCACCGCCGCCAGCGCAGAACCGATGGCAAAGGTAAGTGCAATCGTTCCGTTCACATTAATCCCCATCAGCTGTGCCGCTCCTCTGTCCTCTGAAACGGCCAGCATTGCCTGCCCCGCCTTTGTCCTGCGGATAAATAAAGTAAGTCCCACCACAATGATGATACAGGCCAGAATTGTCACCAGCGTTACACCAGAAATCTTCAGCTGGCCCCCCGCCAGAGAGATTCCCTCAAAGCTGATCACACTCTGGAACGTCTTTGTGTCTGCCCCAAAAATCAGAAGAGCCAGATTCTGAAGGAAATAGCTCACACCGATGGCTGTGATCAGCACAGCCAGAGGGGATGCCATCCGAAGCGGCTTATAAGCCACCCTCTCGATCACCACACCCAGAACGGTGCAGACCAGCATGGATAAAAGTACTGCCACAAGGGGCGGAAGCCCTGCACTGTTCATGGCGGTAAAAGCCACAAATCCTCCCACCATGATCACATCTCCGTGGGCGAAGTTCAGCATTTTGGCGATTCCGTAAACCATCGTATAGCCCAGGGCAATGATCGCATATACACTGCCGAGACTGATTCCATTAATAATGTAAGATAAGAAACTCATCTGCTCTCCCTCACTCCTTTTCTTTGTTTTCTTTCTCCTGTACGGAAAAACGGGTGTCCCCAAAAACTTTCAGAGACACCCATATTTACCTTCTAAAAATTACATGAAGACGTATTTTCCGCCCTCGATCTTAACTGCGATCGGATCTTTTGTCGGCTCACCGTTTGCTTCCCAGGTAATGCTCTTTCCGGTCAGACCGTCAAAGGTAATTTCCGTCATTGCACCTTTCAGTGCATCGCACATATCGGAAGCGCTCATATCCGGTGTCAGTTCCGCTTTCTCCGCTGCCGCTTTTACTACATACACAGCGTCGTAAGCATCTGCTGCAAACTGGTTCGGTGTGTCGCCGTAAGCCTCTTCATAAGCTTTTACAAAGTTCTGCGTCTTCTCATCCTCTGCGTCTGCGGAGAAGGGAGTCATCAGCATCAGCCCTTCTGCCAGAGAAGTGTCAAAATTGTTCAGAGACAGGATTCCGTCCATTCCGTCGCATCCGAAGAAAACGGGAGCATAGCCCATTTCCTTTGCCTTAGCCAGAATCAGAGATGCCTCCTGATAATAGATAGGAAGGAAAACCATCTCGGCTCCGTTGTCTTTTGCCTTCTGCAGCTGCACAGAGAAATCTTTGTTGCTCTCCGCCGTAAAGGCCTCTGCAGATACAACCTCCAGTCCCTGATTCTTTGCTTCCTTTGCAAAGTTTTCATAGATTCCGCTGGAGTAGGTATTGGAACTATCGTAAATTACAGCAATCTTTTTTGCCAGATTATTTTTTGCGATGTACTGGGCAGAAACGGTTCCCTGCGCCGGATCTGAGAAACACATCCGGAAAGCATTGTCGTACTGCACCGCATTTAAAGAAGTTCCGGAAGGAGTCAGCTGGAACATATTGTCGTTGGCTGTCTCGGCAACCACTGACTCGCAGGCTCCGGAAGTTGTGGCTCCCACCATAATCTGCATACCCCAGTCTTTCAAGGTATTGTAAGCATTCACCGCTTTCTCTGCATCTGCCTCATCATCCTCAAATTTATATTCAATCTGAACTCCGTTAATACCGCCGGCCTCATTGATCTCTTTTGCTGCCAGCTCAATACCATTCTGAACTGCTTTGCCATAAATTGCGTAATCTCCGGTAAGAGGACCGGTGCCGCCAATCTTAAATACAGCCTCTCCGCTGTCGGAACTTCCCTTATCATCTGCGCTGCTTCCACATCCGGCCAATGCGGTCACTGCCATGGCAGATGCCAGAACCAGACTCATCCATTTCTTCTTATTTTTCATAACGTTTCCCTCCTAATGTCCTCCTCAGAAGGACGAATGTTTGATTGTTATCATACATTCTTTTTGTTATTCTGTCAATGTATATCAATCATTTTTTCTATAACAAATATTTATAGCAATTATACCTTCGGGAAATAGACAGCAGTTGTAAATTTTCCCTGTCTCTTATACACATCTGACGCTGCCGACGATCTTACGCGTGTAGATC
>ENA-OYYN01000954-OYYN01000954.1-human-gut-metagenome-genome-assembly--contig:-NODE-954-length-12285-cov-12.037858_pt1 | contig 12285 bp, 7 predicted proteins | sample MGYA00243249_ERZ653449 | MGnify/ENA primary metagenome ERZ653449 (study PRJEB26926, sample SAMN06165159) | human gut metagenome | biome: ENVO:00009003; feature: ENVO:2100002; material: ENVO:00002003... | reverse complement strand
TCAATGAATGTGCCGGAGTCCTGCAGTATGCACAGACTGTATTTGAAGGAATGAAGGCGTATACGACAGAAGACGGTAAGATCGTGGTATTCAGACCGGATCTCAATGCGGCCCGGATGGCAGATTCTGCGAGACGTTTGGAGATGCCGGTATTTCCGAAAGAACGTTTTCTGGAGGCAGTCAAAGAAGTGGTAAAAGCCAATGCGGCGTATGTGCCTCCGTATGGTTCCGGAGCAACACTTTATATTCGCCCATACATGTTTGGAAGCAATCCGGTCATCGGAGTCAAGCCGGCAGATGAGTATCAGTTCCGGGTGTTTGTGACACCGGTTGGACCGTACTTTAAAGGCGGAGTAAAACCATTGACATTATGTGTATCTGATTTTGACCGTGCGGCGCCGCATGGAACAGGACATATCAAAGCCGGACTGAATTATGCAATGAGTCTTCATGCGATCGTGACAGCACATGCGAACGGCTATGATGAAAACATGTATTTAGATTCGGCAACAAGAACGAAAGTTGAGGAGACAGGCGGGGCAAACTTTATTTTCGTGACAAAAGACAATAAAGTGGTGACACCGCATTCTGATACGATTCTGCCGTCGATCACAAGACGTTCTCTGTTATATGTGGCAGAGCATTATCTTGGTCTGGAAGTGGAAGAACGGGATGTGTATCTGGATGAAGTGAAAGAGTTTGCAGAGTGCGGACTGTGTGGAACAGCGGCGGTCATCTCTCCGGTCGGAAAGATCGTGGATCACGGAAAAGAGATCTGCTTCCCGAGCGGAATGGAAAAGATGGGACCGACCATTCAGAAATTGTATGACACACTGACAGGAATCCAGATGGGGCAGATTGAAGCACCCAAAGGATGGATTCAGGTGATCGAGTAAGGCAGTATAAAATACGTCTTTTACAGTAAAACTGTAAGAGACGTATTTTTTGAGTTTGTTGATGGTTTCTTTTCTTATCAGATGTTGGAAGAAGATCCCCATTGTGATTATGAAAGAAAAGTGCCATAATTGAATATATGCAGAGAAGGGAGGGCTAGGGTATGGCACGAAGAGTATCAATTGGATATCAGGAATTTGAGGATATTATTATAAACGATTTGTTTTATGTAGATAAAACACAATTTATAAAAGAGTGGTGGGAGAGAAGAGATCGTGTTACTTTAATTACCCGGCCTCGCCGCTTCGGAAAAACACTGATAATGAATTAGATGAATACGATACGCCAATGCAGGAAGCCTATGTAAATGGATAGTGAAAAGATGCTTCAAAAACAGGCAGAAGAATTTCTGAAATTTCTGAACTGAAGTGCAGAAGTATTTGCCAAAAGTGAAGTAAAGGTATGGGAATGCCGCAATTGTGGCCACATTGTAGTCGGAACAAAAGCACCGGAAATTTGTCCGACCTGCAATCACCCGCAGAGCTATTTTGAGGTTCACGCAGAAAACTACTAAAATGAAAAACGTACATCCAGAAGGAGAGTTATCCTTACAGGATGTACGTTTTTTATGCTCTTAAATAGTGCGCATAAATTCCGTTTTTTTCGATCAGTTCTTCGTGAGTCCCCCGCTCTGCGATTCCATTGTCAGCAATGACAAGAATCTCGTCTGCTCCCTGGATCGTGGAGAGTCGGTGTGCGATCGTGATGGTTGTTCTGTTTTTAGCGAGAACTTCCAGACTCTGCTGAATCCAGCGTTCACTTTCGTTGTCCAGTGCGCTGGTGGCCTCATCAAGGATCAGGATCGGCGGATTTTTCAGGAACACGCGGGCAATGGAGATCCGCTGTTTCTGACCGCCGGAAAGACGGGTTCCGCGTTCTCCCACAAAGGTGTCATAGCCATCCGGCAGGCTTTCGATGAAATCGTGAATATTTGCTTTTCTGGCAGCATCGACGATCTCATCCATAGAGGCATTCGGTTTTCCGTAGGCGATATTTTCCTTGATTGTGCCGCAGAATAAATAGACATCCTGCTGTACGATTCCAATCTGGTTTCGCAGGCTCTCTAATGTCAGATCACGGATATCTTTGCCGTCGATCGTAATGCGTCCGCTGCTCACATCATAAAATCTCGGCAGAAGGGAGCAGATTGTAGTTTTTCCGCTTCCTGACGGACCGGCAAGGGCAATGGATTTTCCTGCCGGAATCTGGAAGGAAACGTTGGATAATACCAGGGTATCGTCATCACTGTAGTGGAAGGATACATCCTCGAAGGAAACCAGTCCGCGGACGTCTTTGAGTGGCTTTGCATCCGGGGAATCCTGGATTTCCGGCTCTGTCTCCATCACGGCAAGGAACCGTTTGAATCCGGAGAAACCTTTCTGGATCATTTCCGTAAGCTCCACCAGAATCTGGATCGGGCTGATGAAAATTCCGATATACAGTGCATACATGGCAAGATCTGTCGCCTGCATTTCTCCTTTTGCGATCAGGTAGCCGCCGAATACCAGTGTGACAAGATACATCATTCCCTGGAAAAACAGGTTATAGCCCATAAAACTGCCCATGCATTTGTAGTTGGCATCCTTGGAGAGCAGAAAATTGTGGTTGCTCTTGCGGAATTTTTCTTTTTCCACATCCTCGTTTGCGAAAGACTGAACCACGCGGATTCCGGCAAGTGTGTCCTGCAGACGGGAATTGACATCTCCGATTTTCTTCCGGTTTTCCATAAAGGTAGACTGCATTCGGCGGTTCTGGCTCATAGAAAATGCAAACATGCAAAACACCAGAAACAGAAGTGGAATTGCCAGCTTCCAGTTGATCAGGAAGAGGAAGATGAACGATCCGATAATCTTGATCACGGAAATAAACAGATTCTCCGGTCCATGATGCGCAAATTCTGCAATATCAAACAAGTCAGAGACAAGTTTGCTCATCATCTGTCCGGAGTTGTTCTGATCATAATAAGAAAAAGAAAGTTTTTCATAGTGGTCAAAAAGCTGCTGACGCATATCCCGTTCCATATAAGCGCCCATCATATGCCCCTGATAGCTGACATAATATTTGCACAGGCTCTGGATCAGGTACATGATCAGAAGACCGGCTGCAATGGGAAGCAGTGCGCTTAAAATAGAGGAACTGCTTTTCGTAAACAAGGTATTGGTACAGGTACGCAGGATCTGAGGATATGCCAGATCGACCAGACTGATGATCGTAGCACAGATCAGATCCAGAAAGAAAACGGCTTTATATGGACCGTAGTAATGGATAAATTTTTTCAGTGTGTGCATAAATGTCCCCTCTTTCTATCTGTATGCTGATGGACCGCTTTGATGTCCATACGAAATCATAGTATCATAATTAAAAATGAGACACAAGCCGTATCCTGGAAAAAGCAATTGACAGAAAGAAAAAGATATGTTATGCTGTCAAAGCTAAAAAAATAGGTCATGTACAAAGCCATGTGGTTTTTCTGTTTCAGAATAAACAGAAACACATGGCTTTTTTTTGAGGAATGGAGGGTATTATGGAAACAAACAAGATGGAGACAAGGGACATTTTTCCGCTTTTGATGAGCATGTCTCTGCCGATGGTATTGTCCATGCTGGTGCAGTCTCTTTATAACATTATTGACAGTATTTATGTATCGTATCTGGGAACAGGGGCTCTCACGGCAGTGTCACTGGCATTCCCGCTGCAGAATATCGTGCTGTCTGTGGCAGTCGGAATCGGTGTCGGGATTGCTTCCGTCTTATCGATCAGTCTGGGAAAAAAGGATCAGAAACGGGCAAATGAGGCTGCCACAATGGGGATGGCACTTACGCTGATCCACTGTGTACTGTTTGTGATCCTGGGCCTTGTGATCACAGAACCATTTATCGGATTATTTACAAAGGAACCCGAGGTGATGAAACAGGCATGTGACTATACGTATATTGTTCTTTGCTTTTCGTTTGGTTCTCTGCTTCAGATCGCGATGGAAAAAATCTATCAGGGCATCGGAGCAATGAAAACGACAATGATACTTCTGGGAGCAGGTGCAATGATTAATATTATTCTGGATCCGATCCTGATCTTCGGTCTTCTTGGATTTCCTGGAATGGGAGTAAAAGGGGCGGCAGTGGCAACTGTGATCGGGCAGATCAGCGCATTTCTTCTATATATTGTTGTTTATCTGCGAAAAAATCCGGGGGTTACGATTCATCCCAAATATCTGCATCTGGACTGGCAGCTGATCCGTCAGATATACTCGGTTGGAATCCCGTCTTCTCTGATGATGACGATGCCGTCTGTTCTGGTGGGCGGATTAAATGGTATCCTGGCTGCATTTTCGGATACGTATGTAGCAGTACTTGGAATTTATTTCAAACTTCAGACATTTATTTATATGCCGGCGAATGGAATTGTACAGGGAATGCGGCCGATTATCGGATATAATTACGGAGCCGGATCAAAGAAACGGGTGCGGGATACGATACGCTACAGTCTGATTTCTGCGGCAGTACTGATGCTGGTGGGAACGGTTGTTTCTCTGGCAATTCCGGACATCATTCTAAGTATGTTCCAGGCAGATGCAGAGCTGATGCGTGCAGGAACGGAGGCACTGCGATTGATTTCACTTGGATTTTTGGTGTCGTCAGCAGGTGTGATCTTTTCCGGTGTGTTTGAAGCGCTGGGACGGGGTGGAGATTCTCTGATCATTTCACTTTTGCGCCAGCTGGTCATTATCCTTCCGCTTGGATATCTTTTGTCACGGACAATGGGAGCGGCGGGAATCTGGATCAGTTTTCCGGTGGCAGAACTGGTTTCAGCCGTGATTGCCTGCCTGTTGTTAAAAAGAAGGGAAGGTGGAATATACTTTCCGTTTGATAAAAAAGAGATAATCAACAGAAAATAAGTGGCTTGTTGTTAAAAACGAGTAAAATTTCTGACCAAAATTCATCTTTTTTGCAATAGCCCAAATGGTTCTTTTTATGATACAATACACTACTATGGACAGAGTGTTTATTAAAGGAGGCTGAAGATGAAGCGCGCATTTCAGATTTTAAAAAGGGATATGAGGCGTCTGGCTCACAATCCAATCGCAATGATCGTTGTGGCCGGCGTCTGTCTGCTCCCATCGCTGTACGCATGGTTTAATATTGCTGCGAATATGGATCCCTATGGAAATACGGGAGCAGTTCAGATCGCGGTGGCGAATCTGGATAAGGGAACAGAAAATGAACTTACCGGTTCGCTCAATGCAGGTGAGGAGATTGTAGATCAGTTGAAGGAGAATCATGATCTGGGCTGGAAGTTTGTGAAAAAAGAAGAGGCTGTAGACGGGGTGAAATCCGGCAAGTATTATGCTGCGATCGTGATTCCGGAAGATTTCAGTGAATCCCTGACCAGTGTACTGACGGGAACGATTGAACAGCCTAAATTTACTTATTATCTGAATGAGAAGAAAAATGCGATCGCACCGAAAATTACGGACAGTGGGGCGACAGCGGTGCAGAGTCAGGTCAATGAGGCATTTGTATCTGCTGCATCAGAAGCAGTTTCAGAAATTTTTAAAGATTCGATTGCAGATGCAGCGGGCAATCTGGATTCGCTGCAGGAAAATGTAGTTTCAGATATTCAGAAGGTATCTGACAATATCGCAAGTTATCAGCAGATACTGTCTGAGTTCCAGGCAACCTTTCAGGACAGTGATGCGCAGATCAAAGAGGTGCAGTCTGCCATGGATCAGGTGAAAAGCGCTGCTTCCTCAGGGGCTGCTGCTCTGGATGCAGGGGCTTTTGCACTTCAGGCAGGAAGAAACAGTGTCTCATCATTTTCTTCTGCACTATCTGGAACGCTGACGGATGGGGAGAATCTTCTGTCCGACATCGGGAATTCCGCAGGGGCAGATTTGGGAAGTCTGAATGAAAAGATTCAGTCAGTCAATGGAAAAGTGGACAGTGCCATGTCTTCCATCAACAGTGTGATCCAGCTGAATGAAAAGATCATTGATCTGCTTTCACAGCTGGACAGTGCCATACCAGGCAGTCCGGCATCAGATCTGATCGCACAGCTGCAGGCAGAGAACCAGAGACATCAGGAGCTTTTGAATAGTCTGCAGGCAGGAAATGCGGGAATCGGCAATGCGGCTCAGACGGCAACGGATACAGCACAGCAGATTGGCAGTCTGGTAAAGGAAAATCAGCAGCAGCTTCGTGGAATCAAAGGCAGCTTTGAGCAGAATGTACTTCCAGGGCTGAACACATCTCTGGATTCTTTCGGACAGCTTTCCGGAAAACTCTCCGGTGTGTTAAGCGGAGTGGATCCACTGGTGGATCAGACGAAAGGAATTCTTGACAATCTCAATACAAGCCTGAATGACTCCAAGACGGCACTTGAGAGTACAGGAAATGCGCTTCAGAAAGTACAGGAAAAACTGAATTCAGTAACAGCAGATCTGAATGCGCTCAGAAGTTCCCAGTCCTATCAGGATTTTCTGAATCTGACAGGATTGGATTCGGAAGCAGTTTCGGAGTTTATGTCTGCACCGGTAGCTCTGAAAACAGAGTCCTTTTATCCGGTGAAAAATTATGGAAGCGCCATGACTCCGTTCTATACAAACCTTGCCATCTGGGTAGGGGGGATTGTGTTGATCGCAATTTTCAAACTGGAGTCTGATAAAGATGAAGTCGTGCCGAAGTTTACAGCAGTTCAGTCTTATTTCGGAAGATGGATGCTATATGTGGTGATGGGACTGATACAGTCGCTGATCATCTGTGTGGGAGATCTGCTATTGTTAGGAGTCCAGTGCAAGTCACCTGCGGCATTTATTTTCGCAGGATTGTTCACTTCCTTTGTATATGTGAATATTATTTATGCGCTTTCTATTACATTCAAACACATTGGAAAGGCAGTCAGTGTAATTCTGGTCATCATTCAGATTCCGGGTTCTGCAGGAACCTATCCGATCGAGATGACACCGGCGTTTTTCCAGAAGCTGCATCCGCTGCTTCCTTTTACATACGGAATCAATGCGATGAGAGAAGCGGTAGCAGGAATATATGGATTCCATTATGCAGAGAATCTGTTGTGTCTTGCAGTGTATGTTCCGATTGCGCTTTTGATCGGAGTTGTCGTACGTCCATGGCTTTTGAATCTGAACCATATGTTTGACCAGAAACTGGGAGAGACTGAGCTGATGATCTGTGAGGAGGAAGGTCTGACAAAAGAGAGATTCCGTATGACAGCAGTTGTGAGTGCGCTGGCAGACAAGAAAACATTCCGGGAAGAGATGTACCAGAGGGCAGAACGGTTTGAGAGAAATTATAAGAAACGGATCCGCAGAGGATTTGCGGCGATCTTGATCATTCCGCTGATCTTTTTGATTCTGATGTTCAGTATCAGTTCCAAAATGGTATTTCTGGTGTTGTGGATCACATCGATCATTGTGATCGCGCTTTATCTGATTTGTGTGGAATATCTCCATGAAAGTCTGAAACGGAGATTGAAGGTGAGTCGGATGTCTCAGGAGGAATTGTTAGAGACACTGAGAAAACGGAAAGAACAAGAGGAGGAAGAAGCATGAAGAAGATAGGGCAAGTTTTTCTTTATGATATTTCACATATCAAAAAAAATGTGATCGCAATGATCGTAGTGCTCGGCTTGTGCGTTGTTCCGTCTCTTTATGCATGGTTCAATATTGCTGCAAGCTGGGATCCATATTCCAATACAAATGGTCTGAAGGTGGCGGTTGCAAATACGGATGAAGGGTATGAAGGAGAAATCCTTCCTCTCCAGATCAATATCGGAGATACTGTAATCTCAAGTCTCAGAGAAAATGACCAGCTGGACTGGACGTTTACAGGGAAAAAGGATGCAGTAGAAGGTGTCAAATCGGGAAAATACTATGCCGCGATCGTAATTCCGAAAAGTTTCAGTCAGGATATGATGAGCCTGTTTTCGGAGGAGATGACACATTCCGATATTATATATTATATCAATGAAAAAGAAAATGCCATTGCTCCGAAAGTGACTGACAAGGGAGCAAGTGCCGTACAGCAGCAGATCGATGAGATTTTTGTAAAAACAGCGGCGCAGGTGGGACTGGATCTTCTGGATACAATCTCAGAAGTGACCAGCAGTGACGGCGCACAGGCAGCAGCACAGAATCTGACAGAAAATATCCGGAAGATCGGATCGGATCTGGATTCAACAGCCGGTACGGTGAAGGCATTTTCGAACATGACGGTTTCCATGCAGCAGATGCTGGATGCCACTGCAGATATTTTAAATAAAGCGGGGCAGAATACGGAAACAAATCTGTCACTTCTGAATGAGACTGGAAATTCTGTTGACTCATTAAGAAGCGCAGTGTCGGGAACAACAGAGAGTGTCAATCAGGTACTGGCACAGGGAAGTCAGTGCTATGATGCCATATCCGGACAGATCAACAATGCATTTTCTTCGATATCCACGGATGCGGGAGCAACAGCAGAGGCACTCAACAGAGTGGCATCTGAAGTACAGGTTATGATTGACCGCTATACGGGATTTCGGGACAGTGTGCAGCAGCTTGCAGATTCCTTTCCGCTTGCTTCAGATCTGCTCCAGCCGATCATCGGAAACCTGAATGAATCCATTGCCCATCAGGAAGCGGTAAGGGATAAATTAAATGAAGCGGCGGCAAAGATTACGGAGACTGCAAGTGATGCGGGAAACTATCAGGCACAGCTGGATCAGCTGGTGCAGCAGAGTTCTCAGCAGATTTCGGGGATCCGTTCAGATTATGAAAACAACGTAAAAACACAGATCGATACCATGTTTGGTACACTGGGAGATACCAGCAGTGCGGTGCAGTCCTTGTTCACCAGTATGGACAATGGAGTCGAAGATATGGAAAAACTGGCGAAGGATGCAGGATCCGGTCTGGAGAAGATGAAAACAACACTGGATACATCTGCTTCCCTTTTGACAGAGACGGCAGAAAAGGTAAACCAGGCAGCAGAAAAGCTGGATACGGCAGCACAGGACGGAAATGTGGAGACATTAAAAAATGTGCTTGGAAGCAGCCCGGAAGTAATCAGCAGTTTTGTGTCTGCGCCGGTAAGAATGCAGACAAAAGCCTTGTATCCGGTAGAAAATTATGGATCAGCCATGGCGCCGTTCTATTCTACACTCTCTATCTGGGTAGGCGGGATCATCCTGGTGGCAATGATGAAAGTGACAGCTTCGGAAAATTTAAAAAGAGCGCTTGCGCCATTGAAGCCGCATCAGATTTATCTGGGCAGATACCTGCTGTTCCTCGTGCTGGGACTGATCCAGAGTGGCCTGATCTGTCTGGGAGATCTGTATTTCCTTGGAATCCAGTGTGAGCATCCGTTTTTGTTCCTTCTGGCAGGCTGGGTAAGCAGTGTGGTATATGTGAATATTATTTATACGTTCACGGTATCATTTGGAGATGTGGGAAAAGCAATCTGTGTGGTTCTTCTGGTCATGCAGGTGGCAGGATCAGGCGGTACGTTCCCGATCGAAGTGGCGCCGGAAATCTTCCAGAAGATTTACCCGTTTCTTCCATTTACGCACAGTATGACAGCTATGCGGGAATGTGTTGCCGGATTCTATCAGTATACGTACTGGGCAGAATTGGGAATCATGTGTCTGTTCCTTCTGGCATCCCTGTTTTTGGGACTGGTGCTTCGAAAACCGGTGATTCGCCTGAACGAATTGTTTATAGAAAAACTGGAAGATACAAAATTAATGTAATATTGTGAAAATGAAGCGGACTCTTCGGAGTCCGTTTTTTGACAGATGGGTGTCAAATAAAAGAATATATGCTATAATGGAGCGAAACAAAAAAGAATCAGGAGAATGTTGTGGAAAAATTTTATTTTGCACCGCTCGAAGGAATCAGCGGATATGTGTATAGAAAGGCTTATGAACACTATTTTGGAGGAATTGACAAATATTTTATTCCGTTTATTAAACCGAATCAGAAAGGAAAGCTCAGTTCCAGGGAAAAGAATGATATCTTACCCATGCACAATCAGGGAATGTGCGCGGTTCCGCAGATTTTGACCAATTCGGCGGAGGATTTTATAAAGACGGCAGAAAGGCTGCAGGAATACGGGTATGAGGAAGTCAATCTGAATCTGGGATGTCCGTCAAAAACCGTGGTGAGCAAAGGAAGAGGGTCCGGATTTCTGGCAGAGCCGGACAGATTGCATGCATTTTTAGAAGAGATTTTTAACGAGACACCGATCCGTATTTCAGTTAAGACGCGGATTGGCAAGGAGAGTCCGGAAGAATGGATCCGGCTTCTGGAAATCTACAATCAGTATCCAATGGAGGAATTGATCATTCACCCGAGGATCCAGACTGATTTCTATAAGAACACTCCGAATCTGGAAATGTTTGAATATGCGGTCAAAAACAGTAAAAATCCACTCTGTTACAATGGGGATATTTGCACGAAAGAGGAATATGAAACGATCTGTAACCGTTTCCCGGAGGTGCCATCTGTGATGATCGGAAGAGGAATTCTGAAAAATCCGGGGCTGATTCGGAAGATCAGACAAGGCATACCGATTGAAAAAGACAGGATCCGGGCATTTCATGATGAACTTTACCGGGAATATCAGGAAGTTCTTTTTGGGGAGAAAACAGTACTCTTCAAGATGAAAGAGCTGTGGTTTTATATGGCGCCGTTGTTCATGCAGTATGAGAAGTATGCCAAGAAAATTAAAAAAGCAGAAAAGTTGAAACTGTATGAAGCAGTTGTGGATGCGCTATTTGAAGAACAGGATTTGGTATAGGAGAAGGAGAGGCGAATGGAAGCAATTTTACAATGGGATGGACAGGCGTTGCTGTTTATTCAGGAGCATATCAGACAGGTGTGGATGGACGGATTCTGGAAGACGATCACACATCTGGGGGATGCAGGATGGTTCTGGATTATCTTGGGAATCGTACTTCTGATTCCGAAAAAGACAAGAAAAGCAGGAATTGCCGCTTTGGCGGCGCTGGCGATCGGAGCATTGATCACAAATGTGGCACTCAAAAACATCATTGCAAGAATCCGCCCGTATGAAGTGGTGGAAGGACTGAAGCTTTTGATCGAGCCGCAGTCAGATTTTTCGTTTCCTTCCGGACATACCTGTGCCTCTATTGGAGCAGCGTTGGCGATGTATCCGTTTTTGGAGAGAAAGTGGGGGATTCCGCTTGTAATTCTGGCAGTGCTGATCTCACTTTCCAGGTTATATGTGGGCGTACATTATCCGACGGATGTGCTCGGTGGAGCTGTTGTAGGGGCGTTTGCTGCATGGGGAGCGGTGAGGGTTGTGAAGCATGGGCTTGTGAGAAAGGCTAAAAAAGCAGAAAAGTAAAATGGAAGATAGAAAGAAGCGTTGTGAGGCAGATGGAAGAATCTGCTTCGCGGCGCTTTTTGAAATTTCATGCAAGTTAAAGAATCATTTCTCTTATGGAAAACATGATTTATATTATGATCCAAATCAAAGCAGTCCATAAAAAACAAATATGATCATGTTTTTGAAGAGAATATGAAGGTGGAATAAAAAGTTGACATTAGTATGAACCGCTCCCCGTCAAGTAGACAATCAAAAAAATAAAATCAGCATCATTTCAGAAAAGCTTAAGAATCTTTTTTTCGATTTTTAAAACTTATCTGATACAGTATACATTGTCGGACAAAGTCCGCCCACCGCAGTTATGTATTACGGGATGCCTGAATGAGTATACCCATCTGGATACATATTGATAGTGAAAGGAGTCGCCCTATTATGCAAAATATGATTTTTGTACTGTATCCGTTATTTTGTATTCTGCTGCCATGTATGCTGTATGTCCTGATTCAAACGAAAGGATTTCATCGGAGAACTAATTTTATACATATGATCTGGGTTTTTATTTTTCTGTATTATGTGTACCTTGTTCTGGAAACAACAGGAATCGGAACCATTTGGGAAATCGGGTTGTATCCTGGTATGAAACTTCAGGAAGAGATCAATCTGATTCCTTTTCGTGATGGAATCAGCCTCAGTATGATTTTAAATGTGGTAATGTTTATGCCGCTCGGATTTTTGCTGCCCCTGCTTTGGAAAGAATATCAAAGTCTGGTCAGAACTGCGATAATCGGTTTTTGTTTTTCGTGTGGAATTGAATTTTGTCAGCTTTTCAACAGGCGGGTTTCGGATGTGGATGATCTGCTCATGAATACGCTCGGTGCAATTCTCGGATGGCTGATCTGGATTGGTTTTTCCCGTATCACGCATTTAAAGTATGGACGGAGAAATCAAGGTTTTGGCGGGAAAGAGGGGGCAGTATATTTGGCTCTGT
>ENA-OYYN01000948-OYYN01000948.1-human-gut-metagenome-genome-assembly--contig:-NODE-948-length-12372-cov-8.882033_pt1 | contig 12372 bp, 18 predicted proteins | sample MGYA00243249_ERZ653449 | MGnify/ENA primary metagenome ERZ653449 (study PRJEB26926, sample SAMN06165159) | human gut metagenome | biome: ENVO:00009003; feature: ENVO:2100002; material: ENVO:00002003... | reverse complement strand
TTCTATTTTGAATTTTTCTCATATTATTAAAATCCAATGTAAACTCTTCGAAAATTCCTTGCAAAGATTTTATGATTTTTTCTGCTTCTTCAATATCAATTATGGCAAATACAATATTTTCTCCATTTTTTGTTGCTATTGATAATTTTTCAAATGATGAATATAAAGATTTGCGTTCTGCTATCAAATCCAAAACTAATTTTCTTGGTATATAAACCTCATCAGCATAAATCCATTTAGAGGAATAATATATTTCAATCTTTCCAGATTTCTTCTCGTCAATAACGACTTTTGAAAACGATTCATTATTAATTCGATCTTTCAATTCTCTAAAAGATAAATATTTTTTTACTACTGTCATACACCTAAAACTTTTTGGTATTAATAGTTTATATAAAAAGTAAAGTAAACAAACAAGCACAACAATGAAAAGAAGTGCGACTCCAAAATCTCTTTGTAATTTATCTGTTCCCATAATACTTTTTTGCAATGAGATTGTAACAATTATAGTACACATAAATATAATTATTGCTAATATAATTCTTTTAAATGTCCATATTCTTTTAATCATTTTAAACCACTCCTTTATACCCGCATCAATTAAAACTTGCTTTACTTACTGATATTTTTCTTGTTCTTTTCCCTGCTTTGCAGCCCTGAATATCTCTAAGTTATCATCAAACTTATCTGAACCATATCGCATGATTGTTCCGAAGTATGGCTGACCTTCGATAATATCTTCAAACTTACTACCCTCATCACCAGATGTGAAAATTTCCAATATTTTTTCTGCTTTTTCAAAACTCTTATGTTCTAAATAATAAACATAAAGCAATGCCTCGCCACCTAATTTATCCCGAAAGACTTTTTCATACATTCGATATTCTTCTTCATCAGTTTTTCCAGTCATTGTAGAAGTGTCAATATAAACCCAAACTGCACCTAAAGTTTTATAATCTGGCTCCATCTGGTTGCGAAGTTTAACATAATTTTCCCATTTTGAAATTTCCTCCACTGGGATGTCTTGCCATTCTTCTCGTACAGTTATATCACCTTGAATATAATAGTTCTCTGCTACCTGTGAAACAGCTTCTTCTGTCATATTCTCCATTTGTTTTGCCAAAAGGCGTTCCCCATAACCATCATAAATAATTTCTATTTTTGAGTTTGGTTCTTCGGGATTAAAATAGCTACCCTCAAACGGATGCTTAGGATCATTTTTTGAAATACAAGTTGCATAGATTGCACCATTGTCTGATGGCAAAAGTTTTGGTTGTTTCCAAGACAATACTTCAAATTCTTCACCATATTTTTCTTGCAAGTAGGTTTCAATTTTTATTGAAATCTCATTTTCATATCCACAGCTATTTAACAGCCCTATACAAAGTACACTTGCTATAATACTCAATACAATTTTTTTATATCGCATATCCGCCACCTCAATGTGATTTTATGATTTAAACGATTCTTTCTAAATAATAATTATCATCTTCCTGTATTTTTATTAAAAACTCTTCTAATGAATCTGCAATCTTAACATCATAATAAAAAATATTGCTTTTATTATCATCTGTTAATTCTATTGATATTAATGCTGATTCACTCCCTTCAAAAAATATTAATTTACCCTCTTCATATTCATCATATATCTCAATATCAGGATAAAATTCAAAATCTCCTTTTCTTAATCTAAAATCTCTTATTGAATCAGTATCCATAATACGATTTACATTATTCTCCGATCCCTTGATAAATCCATATCCAATCCCTAATAATAAATCCTTTAATTCTTTTGGAACAATTAAGTTTAGCTTTTTTTCCAATTCATCTATCTCTTCTACTTTAACTGGATAAAATTTACTTCCATTATGGTATTTTAAAAATTCATATAAATCAAAATTCATAAATGATGTCCCTCTTCGTCAACTTCAAATTCTACTTCTATAATACCTTTTGGTGAATTCTTCAAGCTTTAAATAATCTTTACCAAAAACAAAGATGCGGTATGCATTTTTTCCTTGTAAATAATTAGGCACATCGTTCCTCTCAAAGCTTATATTATAATTTTTCAGTTCCGCCTCTGCCTGTTGGATTTCCGCTTCAGACCAAACCCACGCAACCAAATGTGCTTTATTCCACTTATCAGCCTGAAGTTTCTCAAGTGCATATTCTACTAACTCCTGTTCACTTGAGAAGGACATTAGTATTCTTTTATTTCCTCGTTCAGAATATCCAAACTCATATGCATCACCATTTTTTTCAATAACAATCCCTTCGTGTGCATGATGTTTTCCGATGTTAATTTCTACAAAAGAATAACACTCGTCTTCCAAATATTTTTCTAATTCTTCTATACTTTTCATATAAACCTCGTGTGCAAATTCACATATATCACTAATCATGTCTATAAACTGGAGTTTGATGCTAACAACTAAGAATCTATCTTTTATTTTATAGAAATCTCACTCTTTACTGAATCTACAATACTTTACAAAGCTTTTTACGGAAAAATGCTTCGGATTAAGATACTTAATGCCAGTATCCATCAACTCAAATTTTTCATAATCAAACTCAAGTTTTTCATTGTTTAAGAAATCATCATCTATCCATAAAGCAGGTAAAATATTCTCACAATAATCAGAGTATCTGCTGCATTCAATACATTCTTCATCTAAAGAATCTACACCAACATAATGAATATCATAATCTACAGTATCGTTTATAAATCTTTCAAGGAAGCTGTTCAAAACAAAGGCTACTCTATCATCACAATATACATAACCAATTAAATTTTTATCTGTGATTTCTACACATTCATTATACCCGTCTACTGATGAGTCGTAGTATATAGCATACCAATATGCTTCTGGATTTCCTGCTTGTGAAAGAAAATAATTTCCAATAACAGCTTCCAAATGTCCACATAATGAAATCCATTGAGGGTTTGTACTACTACTTATCGAAAAAATACCACTAATATCCGTCATGTCATCACACTCTCTACTGTATATCTTCAAATTCAAATTGACTATTTACGCTTCTTCATATTATCTGTATCCGTTTATTTATTGATTTTTGAATTTATATAATCAACATCTTCTTTTAATGCTTCAACTTCATCAGTTTTCACAACATTAAATATATCTTTTTCATTAGCTAAATCATTCATACTTTTCACTTCTTTTTTAAATAAGTCTAATACATTTTTTTCATGTTTAGCTACTCTTGCAAGCACTGTACTGTATACTATTAAAGACTCAATATTATTTAATGTTATTTCATTATAAAACTCAACAAAACATCTTCCTGCTGATTGTCCAATTGTATATTTTTCTTGCAAAATATTCTCATAAAATGTTTCTGTAACTAAATATTTTAATTCATAATAATTAATCATTATAGACACCCCTTAACCGAACGATAACTTATTGCTGATGTCCAAATTCTTTTAATCATTTTATATCACTCCTTTATTACCACATCAATCAGAATCTGTTTCACTTACTGATATTTTTCTTGTTCTTTTCCCTGTTTTGCAGCCTTGAATATCTCTACGCTATCATCAAACTTATCTGAACCATATCGCATAATTGTTCCAAAGTATGGCTGACCTTCTTTTATTTCAGATAAATTGCTTCCACCGTTTCCAAATGCGGATTTTTCTAGTATTTCTTCTGCTTTTTCAAAACTCTTATGATCTAAATAGTAAACATAAAGCAATGCCTCACCGCCTAATTTATCACGAAAGACTTCTTCATACATTTGATATTCTTCTTCATCAGTTATTCCAGTCATTGTAGAAGCATCAATATAGACCCAAACCGAACCTAAAGTTGTATAATCTGAATTACTTTGATTACATAGATCAACATAATTTTCCCACTGTGAAATTTCCTCCACTGGGATGTCTTGCCATTCTTTAGGTATAATAATATCACCTTGAATATAATAGTTCTTTGCTACCTGTGAAATAGCTCCTTCTGTCATGGATTCCATTTGTTTTGCCAAAAGGCGTTCCGCATATCCATCTCCAAAAGTTCCTTCTTCTAATCCCGTATCTTCATCGTAAAAATATCTGCCTTCAAACGGATGCTTTGGGTCATTTTTTGAAATACAAGTCGCATGGATTACCCCATTATCTGATGGCAAAAGTTTTGGTTGTTTCCAAGACAATACTTCAAATTCTTCACCATATTTTTCTTGCAAGTAGGTTTCAATTTTTATTGAAATCTCATTTTCATATCCACAGCTATTTAACAGCCCTATACAAAGTACACTTGCTATAATACTCAATACAATTTTTTTATATCGCATATCCGCCACCTCAATGTGATTTAATAATCTAACACAGTTATACAAACTTGAAGTTATAAGTCAGTCAAAAAAATTTTTGAAATACCTTTTTTCTGAAGTTTGTATTTTTGAACTTTAGATAATGGAATTTCAAATGCTGTACTTGTCTTTGGAAATTTATTGTTCAATATATCATCATAGAGAACGGTAATAAATCTGCCCCATTCTTTGACATCAGTTGTCTTTGTTAAATTGTCTAAAAAGGCATAACCATCACTCAAATAAAATATCTCTAATGCTAATGCCAAATCACAACCGGGGGCAGCAAGTATTTCTTTTGGAATTTCAAATCCGTCATCCCAGTTATATTCATTTAGCTTACTCCTCAAATCATTGTGTACCATTTTTACACCTCGCAGATCTCGATTTTCTTGTTTCTATTCCTGCCTCCTCTTCTTGCCCTTCGTACAAGAAACATCCCTCGCTTTTAGCTCGGTCAATTCAAAGCTACCGTTTTGTCACCAGTTCATCTTGCCTTCTTCCAATTGTGCTAATACAAAAGACTCCAGACTTCCAGCCTCAGGATACACTTCCAAATTATCTAATCCCCAGTTGACGATCTCACCAGTTTCATTGTTCAAACAATACGCCAGTTCTCCATCTCCTTCAATGACAATATATTTCTTTTCCAAACCATTTTTTCTAAAGCGAAGTGTAGCTTCAACAAACCGAGAATATCCATTGCGACCACACGCTGCAATCTCCACACCATATCCCATCAAAACTCCATATTTCCGCATAAATATCTTTACTTCTTCTCTAAATGCAATTCCCAACTGCTTTTCCAATTCAGATACTTTATCGTCTGTCCATCCACCAGTAACAAGAACTTCTTCCGGATTCTCTGCTATAAACTTATCCAAATCTTCAAACATCATATCCACCTCACCTGCCGTGTCAAATGCACGATATCAATAACTAATTTTACTTTCACAACGATGTAACTTTCCATTTTCCTGCATTTTTTTCTCCAACCACCAGATTGGAATCGGTTCTATCTCCTCTGGCGGTCTATTATAATTCCATATTTCTTCACAGCATTTTGTTTTGCGATTATATCTGAAATTGCAATGAACATTTACATCCGGCGAAGAAAATTCTGCCTGATAATAATTCTCATCATATTCTATATTGTTAAAGAAAAAGTTTATATAATGTATCATGTCATATTCCTACCAATCTTCTACTATAATGCTTGTATCTGCAACAAGATCATCCTGGAATCTTATTTGATATACCTTCCATCCTGCTAGGATATGGTCTTGAATGCGGTACTCGTAGTATATGATTTCTTCGGTATCTGGCTCTGTTTCTGTCCAAGTAGGTGAGCCTAACAAATCCTCTATATCACTTCGTTGCATCCCAACCACATCATATTTTTCTTCAAAATCTTCAATATAAAGATATCTTTTCGCTGGATCACAGTTCATCCATCCCTTCTGGGAAAAATCTCTTTCCCTATAGGCTGCCCACACGATAAAACCGCATAATACGCATATGAAGAAAGAACCGTAGACGCAGATCAGTATATTTCTGTTGAAATTTTTCTTCACAACAATTATCCTTCTTCCATCATCGTCTGATAAAACAAAACCACATTATCTTCTGCTCCATTTACTAGCCTTTTGTAAATCTTATCAATAGGGGTAACATATTTTTCATCATCAGCCATCAACAGGGGAATATTGTCTGTATTCTGCATTCCCCAATGATACCCTCTTTTAGAAAGACCGTTTTTTAACATCACTTCCCCCAGATAAGAGCCAAAAATAAGGGACATACTCCACACTTGATTTTCTGTTGGTCTGCTTTCTAATAGATCCTTTGCATAATAATCCAGAATTTCTTCCAGATCACCTATACTTCTCTCAGAAAAATCAAACTTCTTTTGAAAGGTTTTTGCATACTCAATCGCTGTCATACTATTTTTCTTTGCATTGCTCACAATTCCACTGCATTCTTCCTTTGATGTCCGTTTTCCTCTTTTCAATCTGTCCAAAATGCCCATCTTATTACCACTCCCTTTTTTCATTCAAGATTTGTTTCATGTTTTTTCTATTCTTATTTCTGTGCTTCTTCACTGGAATGAAAATCACAGGAATAACAGTTACAGCTGTTGAGAAGTTCTAAGCAAAACACCCCTGTTATCATACCTAATATAAGTTTTTTATATCGCATATGATCCACCTCTATGTGATTGAATTATTTACTGTTTTCTTTCTCTATATTTTGTTTTTTGCACCATTTTTTTATATGGTACGGTAATATTTCCATATATATTTTCCTATATTTTTCTGGTTCCTTTATCATTTCTATGAGAAGTTCACGATCATCTAAGTTCATCTCTTCTTTCAATACTTGAAATTGTTTTGAAAAAATATCTGTTACCTCTTCTTCAGATTTTCCTAAAACCTCAGTTGATACAATCCCCAAATTATGCCAGAAATATTTCCTCAGTAAAGATATTTTTTCTACAGATAAATCCGTCTTTAAATCCACCTTAACAATATCCCCGGTCATATAAATAAATACCATAGGTGTCGTTGCTCTTCCTATTAAGCTAGACGTTACTCTTGGATACCCAATAATAAGAAGATTTTTAGCAATCAGTTTCCCTTTTGCACAAATCCAATGTTCACTTAATTTAATATCACAATTCGTAATATTACTGTCTTTCTTCGATATCTTTTCAAATACTTCTCCTTCAAGTAACTTTTCAAGCTCCACTTTTTGTAACTTGGAATTTAAACCAGGAACACAGTGATATGTTGTAAGCACATATTTTTTAATTGGAGAAAAGAATACGACACACCCTATTCCAAAAAGTATTCCAACCAATAAATTCTTCACATCATTGTCAGAAATAAATATAATGATTCCTGCCACACATAAAAAGCATCCGAACAGCCATATCATTACAAGTAGTATTTTTTTAATGGGATACATTCCTTTCCATTCCAATACTTTAATTGGGTTCATATCTAATCTCCCTTCTTTCTAGTATATGCTTGATATAATTTTGCCCGTAAAACTGGTCTTGTTGCCGCAGCCATAGCGGATAAAGCAATCATGCTGACTAAAAATAGTACCAAAACCATAACCAAATTCGTCAGGTAAAAGATCCACAATATTACCACGGAAATCAAAGTCCATAGATATATGATCATTTTTTGCGTTTTTAAATCCTTTTGCCCTTTCTGCAGCAATTCATCAGATAGGATATACGGCACTTCTACTCCCTCATTTTTTATCTTTTTTGCTATGTCATTTTCAAAAAATAATAAACCAATGTAACCGATACTAAGGCACAAAAAAGCGATAAAATGTTTCAAGCAACTATTTTGAGCCAATACCATATAAACCTTAGCATTTAATAAATATCCCAAATACAACGTAACCAAAATACATAATTGATATTTTAAGGAAAATGAAAATTTTTTCCCTGTTTTATATCGTATTATTTTTTCTTCTTTATTGTCATAATATAAAACAGCGTACTCATTTTCCCTGCATACCTGAATATATCTATTTCGTTCCAAAAATAACATCTCCCTCTCTGTTTGAAAACTCATTTCAAACACTACTTGTCCGTAAACATTTTTTTACTTTTGCCACTTCCATAAATTCTCCGTAATGAAAAAAGATATCCCCTATTATTCCACCTAATAGAACCAGAAATATTCCGGTAAGATGCGTTGTCTGTATTGCAAGAAACATCCCAATAAGAAAAATAAACAGACCTATAAAGACAATAAAGCCTAATGCCCTTCTGTTCCATTTCCCCAGCGTGTATAGCTTTAATACCTCCTCTTTTTCCATAGGAATTCCTATTGTTTGTTCCTCTATGTATTGATACTTTTCTATGAATGATTTTTTCACTTTTTTATCAATCAGAACTAATATTCCAATTACCAGGAACAACAGCAGCATCCTACCATTTTTAGGTAATAATATACGTTGAGATACCTGCTCTAAAAGTATTGCTAATATCCCACCTGAGATGAAAACAAATGGAATACCTCTTGTATTTTGTTTTGCATAATATGTTGAAAGACAGATTTTATATACTTTCTGAGATTGTAAATCAAAATAATATTCATCTGTTCTTCTATCATTATTTTTATAACATAATTTTAGCATTCTGCTCTCCTAGCACTACCACTTCCTATTATTCGATAACGAGTTTCAATTATAAATCAATGAACAAGATCAAAGGGATAATATCTTTGTTCCTTCAAAGCTCCATCTTCCAAATCTAATATCTTAGCTACGGCGCCTGCTTCATAAGCCCAATATCCATAATAAGTATTCTGATCACTAAGATGACTATTGTGCCAGGCTGTCTCATTATGAATCCGATACCATTTGTTCTCTAAATAATCTTTTAATAAGAAAATTCGTTCTTGGTTTTCTTTTGCCTCAATGATAGATTTTACACTTTCATATAGATTGGGAAACACGAATTTTTGTGTTGTCATTTCCCATTCCTTATCTATCGCTTTCAAAAGAAAATTTACGAAATAATCATTTAGATTTTCTTGTCTGATCTTATTCTCCAAAGTTTTCATCTGACTTTTATCGATTCTAAGCAGCACACCTAATGATAATATTCTAATTAATTCAATATATCCTTGCCCCATACTCCAAGCCTGGCTATAATAGATCAACAATCGTTCATAACTTTCCTTGACTTTAGAAATTTCTTCACCCAATGAATATTCCAAATTTACTTTTTTTATATAATATACCATCAGCGCATTGCAGCCATTTATCACCCTTTGAGACTTAGTTCCATCTTGTTTCATAATTTCCGGAAGTATTTTCTCAAACTCCCTAATACACTCATCTGTAAAAAGCAATGATTTTCTGAAAAATTCTTCCTTTTTTAATTTATCACGCATCATGAATCACCTTCTTTATGACCAACGGCTGATTTTTAGTTTTTACAAGCCTTTTGAATCATCTGACAAAATCGCTCTACATTCTCTTTTTGTCCCTGAATATCAGAACCGATTGCATTATTCATAAGGGAAATTTTTAATTTGTTTTTTTCGAAATATACCGTTACAACTTTTCTTCCCGGCAAGAGTCCACCCTTCACTTCTGCTTTTGTGATACATTCCATTGGAATAGATATTCTGTTTTTAATATTACGAACGTTTACAGAGTCAACAACAACAAAATTCAAATATTGCTCTGTAACACCTATATAACAGTAAGCATTACTTAATGCTCCTAATGCGGCAGCTCCACCTCCTACTATCGCAGAGAGTCCTCCGATTGCTGCATAAGTTTTGGAATCAGCCATTAAAACTCCCCAAAGTTTGCATAGATACTCTTCCTTTTCATTTAAAATAGAGTCTAACATTTCATTTTTATCTTTTTCATTCATTGTGATCATAATCATTCCTCCAAAATATTTTTCACTTGTTATTAAAAATCATCTTTCCTGCAATTTATACAAATGACGCAAACACGTCTAACAGAATCAAAAGAATTATGAGGCACATTCCCCCAAAAACACAGATTGTTGTTTTGACCAAATGCTTTTCCTTTATTGTCAGTATCATCATGGATATCACATCAAACGAAAAAAGGAACTGACAGATACCGGACAAAATTGCCACTATTTTCGAGTGTTTTCCTTCTTTACACGACTTTATGATATATGCAAGTGCATAGGGAGATGCTCCCAACAAAATTCCATAACCAAAAATCAAAAAGACAATCGTTACAAGTCCAAGCAATGCCATTAACGGTAATGGAAATAATGCCGCAACCGTTACGCCGATCGTAATGCTTCCTCCAATCAAATAAAACGGAATCAAGCCATATTTAATAATCAACGTACAGTTTAACAGTGTTTTTCTTGTCCACTTTCTTCCTACGGTTAATACAATAATCAAATTAACAACTCCCATAATAAACGGTAAAAGAATTGAAAGAATCTTCAATTCCATTACATGATCAAATAAACCGGGTAAAAGAAAAAATGTATAAGATACAATTACATATAAAGTTGGAATTAAATATGCCATTACCTTTCTCCTCTCAGTATTCTACTTGCAATTTTCCATCCCTTTATGGGATGATTTCCTATAAAAGCGATTGTCAGTAAAATCGTCAACAAGCACATCAACGAATTTAAAAAAGCATATACTAGGACAGATGGGACAACCCATATCATTAGGAAATGAGAGACTGCACATATCCCAACCATGACAAGAATCAGAAAAATGTATGTAAAAAAATATCTGTGATTCTGTTTTGCCATTGTCTGCTTTTCTTCTAGTCCACAGGAATAGATTCTTACATTTTTTTCAATTTTTCTTTTTGCACGTTTTAGCATATATCCAGCGATAAGTACGCCTAACGCAACTCCAATCCCCACAGAAATCCAATACAACAGATTTGCATCAAAAGAAATTGGCTTTTCTATCATCATCTCGGCTTAACCTAAGATAAAGTGCAGTATTGTAAATCTGTTGTTTCATTGTCAGTTATCCTCCTTTATAACTAACCCGTGTTTACAATACCTGCTTGCAAGTAAAGTATAACACGGGTACTTTTTGTCATTCAATCTATTTCTTACAACTGCACCGATTTTATGCGATTGTCTGCTTTGCTTTTTCCAGCATGACATCAGTTAGAAGTTCTTCCATTGTTTTGCCCTTTTCGGAAAAATGCTCTTTTACTACAATCTTTGTCTTTCCTCTGTTGCCAATGCCACACTTGCCATTTTTCTTTTGAATTGTTTTTACAGCATTATCAATAACACATACCCCCTTTCTGTAAAATCTTTCTAAGCAATTCAACGGCTTTTGTCATAGCCCACAGGAGTTCCACCTCTGCATAGTTCTTATGTAGCCGTACCCATTGCGTGCGACGCTCTTAATGCTCAAGCTGTGGCTGTACGGGAGTATCATTATCTGACAGCACAGGTCATGGCGATAAAAGAGAACAAATCTTTTACAAGAACACAAATAGAGTTCGCTCGCTTTTGCAGGGAAAAGGTCATGGCGTATTTGTTTCAACGGCTTGCTGTCTGTCAAACGTATTGAATTGCTTTATTCAGTTGTCAAAGAACACGAAAGAAGAAAATCATCTTTCCTATATACCGCGTTGGAAAAGAGGGGAAATGTAACCAAAATTCAAAACTTTTTCCATTATTAGTACAAATGGAACGGTTCATTTTGACAATCAACGGTTCATTTTCTCCTTTTTCACTATTATCTGTACAGCAAACGTCCATTTGCTAAGTTGAAATGGAAAAATTTTAACTTCTTTTCTTGCACCATATAGGGATAGAAATTGTCATTTTGCTAAGTTAATGACGAAAAAAGATTATTTTTCTTTTCACACCCTAACTACCCAAACCATACCGTTACTGCCAACAATAGAATGAAATATTTTCTTTGCACCATATAGGGAACGGAAACCTTAAATTGTTAAGTTTAGAATAAAGTATTTTCCTCTTTTCACATCAACACTCAACTGCTAATGCCTGTTTGAATACAAATCAAGAAATGACATAATAATTTCTTCTTTCTTGCACCAACACTCGACACGAGTAAGATATTTGAATACAAATTTAAGATAGTTTTTCCTCTTTTCATAGAACACTGTCCACTAATCAGGAATTTCCGTCATTTTTTCAAAACTTTTTTCTTCTTTCACATCATATAGGGACAGCAAGCCCTGATTTAATGACCTATTTTCAAAAAAAGTTTAGATTTCCTTTTCTCGCACCATATCTGTACGCAAGTAGCCATTTTGTTGCAGATTTAATAAAAAATTTATTTTTCTTCTTTCACTTCACATAGGGAATGAAAACAGCTCTTTGCTGACTAAATCTGAAATTTTTCAATTACATTAAAAAATACCGTCATTCTCTTGTGGAACAGCGGTATCTATTCGTTCTTCTATGGTCGATTTTTCTAATTGTAATAAATGTTTATGCTTGCCTTTGAGTTCTGCCTGTTCAATCATATCTTTCAGTATCGTTGTATGATTTTCTTT
>ENA-OYYN01000939-OYYN01000939.1-human-gut-metagenome-genome-assembly--contig:-NODE-939-length-12548-cov-4.918274_pt1 | contig 12548 bp, 12 predicted proteins | sample MGYA00243249_ERZ653449 | MGnify/ENA primary metagenome ERZ653449 (study PRJEB26926, sample SAMN06165159) | human gut metagenome | biome: ENVO:00009003; feature: ENVO:2100002; material: ENVO:00002003... | reverse complement strand
AATGGATGGAGGTGGATTCGAACCACCGAAGCAATTTGCAGCAGATTTACAGTCTGTCCCCTTTGGCCACTCGGGAATCCATCCATTTTCCTGTCAGTGTTGCCCTGACAAGAATGTATTATATCTTATCTCTTTTTAAAATGCAAGCTTTTTTTTGAATTTTTATGAAAATTTCTGCCGGACGGTCCATGACCCCTGCGATACAGTATCACAGAGCCTCTGGCAGGTACGCTTAGATTCAGCATACCGGCCACCAGCTTCCAGTCTTTCTCCGTTCTGGAATAGCCATTCTGATCCGTCAGAAAGATCTGTCTTATGCTGGAAACCTCATTTCTTGACATGCCCAGCTCCCAGACCGGAATCAGCAGCTTGGCCTCCTCCTCCCGGGTATTGACAGCCACCACGATCTGTTCGCTCCGGGAGAACCGTCCGTAAGACAGTGTCCCCGGACCGTTAAAGAGAAATTTCACCGATCCGCTCTTTAGCACCTCATAATGCTTATGCAGACGGATGATGTCCCGGTGAAACTGGATCAGCTGCCGGTCCTCTTTGCCCCAGGGATACGTCCTCCGGTTATCCGGATCGGTGAATCCGCACACGCCCGCCTCATCTCCATAGTAAATCGTGGGGGCTCCCGGCCAGGTCATCTGGATTACCACCGCCTGCCGCAGGACTGCTTTGTCCACATGTTCAGAAGCCGCCTGAGAGCCCGCCGTGTGAATCCGCCCTACCACATGGTTCGTCCTTGTGAGGAAACGGGAATGATCGTGGTTTGAGAGTTCATTCATCGCACACTGCAGGGACTGCCCGTAAAAGTTCGGCGTATTGTAATGCATCGCATCCACAAAAGACTGGCTGTTTCCCAGGAGGTCTTCCCGGAATGCATCACTGTGCTTCTCCATCCCCGTAAGGAACCAGGACACCGGTTCCATAAAGGAATCATAGTTCATCACGGTGTCCCACTCATCGCCGCCCAGCCACTCTTTGGCGCTGCCATAATGCTCTGCCAGGATAATCGCGTTGGGGTTGGCCTCCTTTACCGCCTGCCGGAATTTTTTCCAGAAGCGGTGATTATAATCCGGGCTGTGCCCCAGATCTGCCGCCACATCCAGCCGCCAGCCGTCCGCATAAAACGGCGCGGAAACCCACTTCCTGCCCACCTGCAGAATATACTCCTCCAGCTCCTTGGAACCCTCATAGTTTAACTTTGGCAGGGTATCATGCCCCCACCAGCCGTCATAAAACTCATTGTAAGGCCAGTTATGTTCATTATGGAACTGGAAGAAATTATGATAAGGGCTGTCCGCATCCACAAAAGCTCCTTTTTCATAGCCCGGCTGCGCCTCATAGATCTGTTCCCGATCCAGCCATTTATTAAAGGAACCGCAGTGATTGAACACACCGTCCAGAATCAGCTTCATCCCTCTTCTGTGGATCTCCTCAATCAGTTCAATCAGAAGCTGATTGCTGGCCTCCAGATTTTCCTTCGCTGTCACCCGGGTGATATAGCGGCCGGCATGGCGGTTCTCCTTATCCCCCTCTGCCAGAAGTTCTCCTTCGTCCTTCACAATACGCCCGAAATGGGGATCCACATAGTCATAATCCTGAATATCATATTTGTGGTTGGAGGGAGAGACAAAGATCGGATTCAGATAGAGAACCTCCACGCCCAGATCCTGCAAATAATCCAGCTTATCCATCACCCCCTGGAGATCGCCGCCGTAAAAACTCCGCACGTCCATGGGATCCGGAAGCTTCTCCCAGTCTTCCACCCGGACGCTCTTATCCCCGATGTAAAAATATTCTCCGGTCAGCACATCGTTGCTTCGATCCCCATTGCAGAAGCGGTCCACATAAATCTGGTAGATCACCGCCCCTCTGGACCAGGCCGGCGTATGGAAGCCCGGCACAATGCCAAAGGAATAATATTCCTGCAGTTCCTTAGTCACTCCCAGCTTATTGTAATAACAGGTGAGTTTTCCCGACTGTACCTCAAAATAATAATGAACCGGTTCCTCTCCTATCTGAAACCGGTAAATATAATAATCAAATCCATTCCGGCTCTCCGCAAGCTTCATCTCCTGCCGGAGCGCACCGCTGATAAAATACACCGCACTTACATTATTTTTCAGTGTCCGGAAACGGATCGTCACCAGATCTCCCGGATCCGGCTCAAACGGCGTCCGGAACTGTTCTGTCTCATCACTGAACAGCGCCCTCTTATTTAAAACCGGACGCATCTTGGCAATATACTCCTGAAACAGTTCTCTCTGCTTTTCCTTACTTTCCATGTGATCTTTCCTTTACTCGTCATTCCTTTTATTTTAGCGCACTTATTTTTAGAATACAATAGCTTTTGGCTAAAAGAAAAAAAGACAGCGCAAGCTGTCTTTTTTGGAGAAGGTATTTCTCTTATGGGGTGTAGCAAAAACTATATAATGTATTGGGGGTTTTTACGAGTATTAGTATACCCCATATGCAAGAAAAAGTGTTCACAAAGTTCACAAAATTTGCCTTTGATTTTTATGCAAAATAACAGGAGGCTTTTTCCATCCTCCTGTTATCTCACGGTTATTTTTCACAATTCGACTTATTTTTCCCTTTTTTATGCCTGGGGAAGAACCTCTTCGCTCTTCTCAAAAAGTGCTTCAAATTCTTCTCTGCCGATTTTTTCTTTCTCCAGAAGCAGGCGGGAACAGCTGTGCAGCACATCTATGTGCTCGCCGATCATCCGTTTTGCCTCCGCATAACAGTTATCGATAATCTCCCGGACTTCCTCGTCAATAGCCGCCGCCGTATGCTCGCTGAACCCTCTGGCATGTGCCAGATCCCGGCCGATGAACACCTGATTTTCGTCGTCCCCGTAGGTCACCAGACCCACTCTGGAAGACATACCGTATTTGGTCACCATGGCTTTTGCGATCGCTGTCGCCTGCTTAATGTCCTGGGACGCCCCCGTGGTTATGTCGTCGAAGATCATCTCCTCCGCCACCCGGCCTCCCAGCGCCACCGTAATATGCTGCAGCATCTTTCCGCGGGTATTGAACATATCGTCATTTTCCGGCAGCGGCATCGTATAACCTGCCGCCCCCATGCCTGTGGGGATAATGGAGATTGTATAAACCGGCTCCATCTCCGGCAGCACATGGAAGAGAATTCCGTGTCCTGCTTCATGATAGGCTGTGATCCGTTTTTCTTTCTCGGAGATAACCTTGCTCTTTTTCTCCGTTCCAATTCCTACTTTTACAAACGCCTTCTGAATATCCGCCTGGTTCAGGTAAGCTCTTCTGCCCTTTGCCGCCAGAATCGCAGCCTCATTCAGAAGATTCTCCAGCTCCGCCCCGGTAAAGCCTGCGGTTGTCTGCGCAATCTGATGCAGATCCACATCATCTCCCAGCGGTTTGTTCTTCGCATGAACCCTGAGAATCTCCTCTCTTCCCTTCACATCGGGCGCTCCTACCGCCACCTGACGGTCAAAGCGTCCCGGACGCAGAATCGCGGGATCCAGGATATCTACCCGGTTCGTTGCCGCCATGACAATGATTCCCTCATTAACGCCAAAACCGTCCATCTCTACCAGAAGCTGATTCAGCGTCTGTTCCCGCTCGTCATGGCCGCCTCCCATTCCGGTGCCGCGCCTTCTTGCCACCGCATCAATCTCATCGATAAAGATAATACAGGGGGCATTTTTCTTTCCCTCCTCAAAGAGATCCCGGACGCGGGAAGCTCCCACGCCCACAAACATTTCCACAAAATCAGAACCGGAAATGGAAAAGAAAGGCACTCCCGCTTCTCCCGCCACCGCCTTTGCCAGCAGCGTCTTACCTGTTCCGGGAGGGCCCACCAGAATCACACCTTTGGGGATTCTGGCTCCCACCTGGGTGTACTTCTGCGGTTCTTTTAAGAAATCCACAATCTCTTCCAGATCTTCCTTCTCTTCCTCCAGTCCTGCCACATTTTGAAATGTCACCTGTTTATCCTTATCCGTGGACATCCGGGCGCGGCTCTTGCCAAAATTCATCATCTTGGCATTGCTTCCGCCTCCCCCGCCCATGGAGCGGGTCATAAACAGGATCAGGACAAACATCATCACTCCGGTCAGAATCACCGGCAGAAGCGTGGTCATCATGGTATTTTCCCGGGGTACATCCTCGATCTGGTAGGAAGTCATGTTTTCACTTTTAAAAAGTTCCTCCACCTCATTGACATCCGTAACTACCAGCTGGTGCTTCTCCCCGCTTTTCAGTGACACGGACACACGCCCCGTAGGGATCTGCCTGTTCTGGCTGATCTTGGCGGCAGCCACATTTTCCTCTTCCAGATCCTCCTGCAGCTGCTGCCACGTATAGCTGTCCTGGTCCGCTGTCCGGTTGGACAGGTAGACAAATCCCAGCACCAGAAGTGCCGCAAAAACCAGGTACAGCCCCATTCCTCTTGACTGATTCTTCACCTGATAAATCTCCTTTCAGCCGCCTAATCCACAAATTCTACTCTTCCGATATACGGAAGGTTCCGATACCGCTGCGCATAATCGAGCCCGTAGCCCACCACAAATTCATCGGGAATCTCAAATCCGGTGTAATCCACCTTCACCGGGCTGACTCTTCTCTCCGGTTTATCCAGCAGCGTACACAGCCGCAGGCTGGCCGGACGGCGCAGCTGCAGAACCTGAAGCAGATAGCTTAATGTCCGTCCGCTGTCGATAATATCTTCCACCACCAGAACATCCCGTCCTTCCAGGGACTCGTCCAGATCTTTTACGATCTTCACCCGGCCGCAGGACTGGGTCCCGTCACCGTAGCTGGATGCGGACATGAAATCCAGCGTTACCGGAACTGTGATCCTCTTTGCCAATTCACAGGCAAAAAATACGCTGCCCTTTAAAATACAGATCAGATGCAGGGTCTTCCCTTCATACTCCCGGCTGATCTGCGCCGCCATCTCTCTTACTTTCTTCTCAACCGTTTCCTCATCGATCATCACATGGATTTTCTCGCTCATGGATGTTTCCTCCTTGTATGGTAATTTTTACGATACACGCTGTCTCAGGACGTATCTTACAGCTTTCTCCCAGCCGGTATCCCGGAACCCACAGTACTTCCTGATCCTTTGCCAGAAGCCAGATCTCATCCCTCCTGCTGCGCGGAATCTTCCAGTCGATCATCAGATCCTTCAGCTTTTTCCGGCCGCCTTCCCGGGTCACCTGCATCCAGTCCCCGCTCCGGCGCTTTCTCCACACTGCAGTATTTTTTATTTTATCATAGTCGAGCCATTTCGTATACGTCTTTTGGGGAATTTCTGAGAAATCTTTTCCCTCAAATCCGGCACAGATTTCCCATTCTCCGACTTTCCGGATTCCCGGATGGAAGGGATGGATTTCTTCCTTTTTGTCTTCCCCGGAAGATTTTTTTTCTCTTTCTATCACCACTTCTTCATACCCGCGGACAGCTCTGATCTTCCCCGGAAGCGAAAGTTCTCTCCCCGTTCCCCCTTCCAGCAGTGCGCAGAGACTTTTTAAATGCACGCGGCCGATATCTTTTCTGCCCCCCGTAAATCTCTCCAGGGCAAGCGCCATCACCCGCGCCTGCATAAATTCCGGCTCTCCAAGAAGCGCTTCCGATACCGAGATCTGTCCCTCTTCCACCCGGGCCAGCCGCTCAAAAAGCTTTTCTTCCTGTCCCCTCAGATAGGCTTCCGCCTCCCCCAGCAGCTCAGAAGCCTGCGCCATATGCTCCACAGCCCTCTGATTGATCCGGCTGCACAGCGGCGGCAGCACCTGATGCCGGATCACGTTTCTGGAAAAATCCAGACTTGCATTACTCTGATCCTCCCGCCAGTCCTGTCCTTCCTCTCTCAGATACGCCTCTATCTCCGCCCGGTCCAGAGCAAGCAGAGGACGGATATAATTTTCCCGGACAGGAGCCAGGCTGCACAGTCCTGCCAGCCCTGTGCCCCGGGCAAGATTATAGAGCATGGTTTCTGCCACATCATTTCTGTGATGAGCCAGGGCAATCTTATTTCCTCCCCATTCTTCCAGAAAGGATGCAAAGGTCCTTCTCCTCTCAATTCTACCGGCCTCCTCCAGTCCGACCCCCAGGCCGGCAGCTCTTTCTGCCACAGGAAGCGAATAGACTCTGCAGAAAACACCTTTCTCCCTGCAGAGGTTTTCCACAAAGGCGGCGTCTTTCTCCGCCTCTTCTCCCCGAAGATTGTGATTGATGTGGACAACCGCCAGTTCAAAAGGGATCTCCCGCTGCAGCTTTCGCAGCAGCAAAAGAAGGCAGACCGAATCTGCCCCTCCCGACACCCCGGCCGCTACCCGGTCTCCGGGCGCCAGCATATCGTTCTGCCTTATATACGCTCTGATTTTCTTTTCCAGCTCTCTCATGACCCGTCTTTTCCTCACTGTTTTTTCCAGATACCGGCCACCAGAACCGTCATATCATCCGCCGCCCGATATCCACTGCAGCCCATCACCCGCTCCAGAAGCGTTCTTCCCATCTCTCTGGGTGATGTGCTGGTATTCTCCATGATGAATTCCTTCATCACTTCCTCCGCATTTTCTTCCGGCAGTGCGTCCAGCACGCCGTCTGTTACCATGATCAGGTAATCCCCGTCATAAAGTTTCTTTGTGGTGCTCTCAAAATCCAGCTCCTGCACCAGCCCCGCTGCCAGACTGGTGGAACTCACCGTCTCCACCCAGTGATCCCGCCGGATAAACGTGGAAGCCGCTCCCGCTTTCAGAAATTCACAGATTCCTGTATAGAGATCCAGCGAGCAGATATCCACCGTGGAGAACATTCCCTCGCTTCTCTGCAGCACCAGCGCTGAATTAACCATCCGGGCCGCCGTCTCTCTGGAAAATCCCGAAGAAAGAAAAAGTTCCAGAAGCTCCACCACATTTTCACTCTCTCTGCAGGCTTCCATCCCGGAACCGCAGCCATCCGAAAGACACAGAAGATAGCTGTCTCCCTCGTCCGAACACAGATAATTATCCCCGGAGACACTCTCCGCTTCCCGGGTGATCCTGGCCACACCGGTGAGCACCTGAAAATGGACATCCTCCTGAAAGAGGATCGTAGTATAGTCCCGGCTCAATACCACCCGGCTCTCCCGCGCTGCGGCAATGGGACATTCAAAAACACCGGAAAGGATGCGGGTCACCTCACGAATTGTCACACACTGCCCGCTCCTGGCCCTGAGCGTGAGAAAAAAGCGAAGCTTCCCCTGGGCTTTCTCCAGCATCCACATCTGCTTCACCAGCACCTGTTTTCTGGCCAGCACTTTCCGTACCTGCTCCTCCTGCTCTGCCGGAGCCAGCGTAATATTGTAAATGTCATTGGCCACCTGCTGCATGATCCTGGAAATTTCCCCCAGCTGCTCGGCCACCGCGAGACGCCCCTCGATCAGCCTGTTATTCCAGATGAGATTCTGCCGTTCCCGGACAAAGATATGCTTCAGTTCTTCCAGGAAACGGGCTCCATTCCTGCACATGTCAAACCAGTCTCCCTGAGCCGCTGTGATCACCTCAGGCTCTGCCATCTCCATGGCGCGGATCAGATTTTCTCCCAGTTCCCGGCTTCTGTAGCGCTTCCTTCTCCAGCATTCCTCTCTCCCTGCACACCGGCTGCAGACAGTCTCTTCCGTTTCCCGAAGCATCCGCTCCGTCTCCTGGGGGCTGAATCCTTCCCGGCGCACCGGCATATCATAAAAAGTGCTGGCCAGCCGCTGAAAGGAGCGGGCATATTTTTCCATCTGCTCCCGCTGCGGCCCTGCGTCAAACTGCAGCGCTTCCTTTTTTCGTCTTCTTTCCCAAAAAATAATTTTTGCCATGTCCCTGAGGATCAGCAGTATGCCGATCACGAACATGGCAAAGATCACCGTCTGCATCCATCCGCAACCCCCTTATCATCCTTCTAAGGGAATATTATAAATGGGTTCTCCTGCATAATTTGTCGAAACCCTTCGCTCACGCCGAAAAATATTTCGGCAAAAAGCGGGGATTAATTCTCTTCCTTAAAAATAATCTCGTTCGGCTTCAGAAGTCCTATCTTCTCCTTGGCCACTTTCTCCATATACTCGTCGCTCTTGACATAATCCTGGAGATCTTCAATCTCCTTGGTACGTGCCTCTTCCTCCTCCAGCTGCTGTTCAACCTCCGCCTTGCGCCGGTCATTTTCCTCAATCTTCGTCTGGAGGGCATTTCCCTGTATCACAAGCGCCGCCAGCAAAATACAGACCACCATCGTTATGGCCACCATGGCAATCTTATTCTGCCGATTGCTGCTTACGGCTCTTTCTCTTCCTGACCGTCCTGCTTTTTTTCTCATTCTTTCCATCCTTATCCCCCCTCGCGGGGGCTTTTCTGCAAATAGACCTGCTTATAGAAAGTTTAACCCTTGCAGCCGCAGATTTCAACCTTTTTATCGCTTTTTTTCCGGCTTTCTCCGGTATTTTCAGGATTTCTTTGAACCATTTCAGCAAAACAGAAGCGTATCTGACAAAAAACGGGCTGATTCCCCAGAAGTAGAGTACCATCCCCAGCGCCATCCCCGCAAAAAAGTAGCCCCGCAGGATTCCGCTGTTCTGACGGTAAAGGCCGGCGAAAATAAAAAAACCGGCGCCGATCCAGTAAAACAAGTCTTCCACTGCTACGACCCATCCCCTGTGCCGCACTGTACGGCGGAGAACCCGCAGGCAGTCATAGACGGCCAGAAGCGCCGCACCGTACCAGAGGGCCCGGGCAAAAAGCAGGATTTCCCCCGTCATATAGCTGCTCATCTCTATTGAAACAGCCTTCCCAGAAGGCTCTGCTCTTTCTTCCTTTTCTGCCCCCTGCCGTCCCGGTAGATCAGACTGGTCACCTCTCCCTGAATATCAATCTCTCCCCGGTCCAGCTGCAGTCTTCCCACATGAAGATCCTTGCCCTGGATCTGCAGCATTCCCTGCTGCGTCTCCAGACGTATCTCATTTTCATCAAAGGCCTGCACATCAACGACCCCTGTAATCTGTCCGCTTTTCCTGTCAGCCAGGTGCAGCTGGTGCGTATGCTCCTCCTCCATATGCTCTTCCCCCATGTCAGGCTTCTCTCTATTATATGGCCGGGCCTTTTCGGTTATTACAGATAACGGTACAGCTCTGCAGCCGCTTCCTTTCGCACAGTCTCCTGTACATCCAGGACTTCTACTTTCACCGTTTTCGTCCCGAACTGGATCTGGATCACATCCCCCTCCTTCACATTCAGGGAAGCCTTTGCCGGCTTATCATTAACCAGAACCCTCCCCGCATCGCAGGCCTCGTTGGCCACCGTCCGGCGCTTGATCAGCCGGGATACCTTCAAATATTTATCCAGTCTCATCTCTTTTCTCCCTTCTCTATCCCTGGGAAACTTCCTCTTTCCGGTATTCCCAGAAACCAAAAGGCGCTGAAAAACTGAAGCTAAAATATCAATACGATCTTCAGCAAAGCTCCGGGCACGTCCCTGAGACAAAGGCTCAAGGCGAGCGCAGGCTGAGCTTGAAAATGGTATCATATTTTAACGCCGCAGTCTTACAGCGCCTCATCTGCTTTTTAATTGAAAAAATTAGTTGATCGCGTCCTTTAATGCTTTTCCCGCTTTAAATTTGGGAGTCTTGGAAGCTGCAATCTTCATGGTCTCTCCGGTCTGGGGATTTCTTCCCTCGCGCTCTGCTCTTTCAACAACCTCGAAAGTACCAAAGCCAACCATCTGAACTTTATCGCCTTTTTTCAGAGCGTCTGCTACTACATCAATAAATGCTTTTACAGCTGCCTCTGCGTCCTTTTTGGATAATTCTGTTCTCTCAGCAATTGCTGCAACTAATTCTGCCTTGTTCATGGATTATTTCCTCCTCTTGATGTTCTTTCACTCACATTTTAGATGCTATTTTTATAGCTGCGACGCCGTATACGTCAAATTTGCGTGAACTCTACACCTATTTATATACCGTCATGGGGCTTTTGTCAAGGAATTTCCCTCATTTCACCCCTCTTTGGCACTTTTGTCCAGCCCGCTTCCGGCAATCTCTTCCTCTGTCCTGTTCCTGAGCGCCAGTTCCGCATAAACACCGTCTCTGCGCAGAAGATCAGCGGTTTTCCAGAGCAGTTCTCCGCCTTCCTCCGCATCTGCCGGCCGCTCCCTTACCTGCCGGATCAGACCGGTCAGCTCCTCTGCCAGCACTTCTCTGCCATCCTCGTCTCCCAGAAGATAAGCTTTTTTCTTCTGCACCTTCTGCGCCCGGATCAGCGCCGGAAGCTGAGGGGGGATTTCCTCCAGCTGTTCCTGAACAGACCCCGGGTTCTTCTCTTTTTTCTTGAGTTCCTCCCAGCTGCCCGGAACCTCGCCGGCCATCACCCGGCGCTTTTCCCCAAAGACATGGGGATGACGGCGGATCATCTTGCGGCTGATCCCGTCTATGACATCCTCCAGGGTAAAATACCCTTCTTCCTCGGCAATCCTGCTGTGCATCACAATCTGCAGCAGCAGATCGCCCAGTTCCTCGCAGAGGCTGTCCCAGTTCCCTTCTTTCTCCAGCGTCTCAATCCCGTCCAGCACCTCATACGCTTCTTCCAGCAGACAGGGTTTCAGACTCCCATGACTCTGTTCCCTGTCCCAGGGACAGCCTTCCGGACTTCTCAGCGTTTTTACGATTGAGCAAAATTCATCAAAAGTATATGCCTTTTTCTCCATTTTTATGCCAGCATACTCTGGATCACTTCCAGCACCTTCTCACCCAGAGCCGCCGATTTTTTCTCCGCATCTTCCAGAGAGGTTCCCTTGATCCCATAGTAGAATTTCAGTTTCGGCTCTGTTCCGGAGGGTCTTGCACATACCCAGGCATCATCGGTGAGATCAAAATACAGCACGTTGGAGGAAGGAAGTCCTGTTGCTTTTACTTCTCCCGTCTCCAGGTCTGTGATCGTCTCCTTCTGGTAATCCCGGAAGGAGAGCACGCGGTATTCTCCGATGGTGCGCAGGGGATTCTCTCTTAAAGTATCCATCACTTTGCGGATCTTCTCCAGACCTTCAATGCCTTTAAGCGTCACCGTCTTGATGTCATCTTTATAATACCCGTATTTTTCATACATATCCACCATAGCATCCCAGAGAGTCTTTCCCTGGGTCTTATAATAGGCCGCAGCCTCGCAGAGCGCCATGGTGGCTACGATCGCATCCTTATCCCTGGCATGAGTTCCGATCAGGCAGCCGTAACTCTCCTCGAATCCGAAAAGATAAGTTCCTTTCTTCTTCCGCTCAAAGCCCAGGATCTGCTGCCCGATCCACTTAAATCCGGTGAGCACCTCGATCACCTTTACCCCGTACGCTCTGGCAATGGCATCCGCCATATTGGTGGTCACGATCGTTTTGATAAGCGCTCCGTCCTCCGGCAGCCCTTCTGTCTCCTTCCTCTGGCCGATCTCATAATCTGCCAGCAGACAGCCGGACATATTTCCGGTCAGGTCATGATATACGCCATCCTTGTCCTTTACCCTCACGCCCAGGCGGTCCGCATCCGGATCGGTGGCCAGGACCAGATCGGCATCCACTTCTTCCGCCAGCTTAAGTCCCAGTTCAAAAGCCTCGGCGGCTTCCGGGTTGGGATAGCTTACTGTGGGGAAATTGCCATCCGGCAGTTCCTGCTCTTTTACCACATAGACATTTTCAAAGCCCAGCTCTTTGAGCACCCGGCGCGCCGGAATATTGCCGGTTCCGTGGAGCGGTGTATAGACGATCTTCAGGTCTTTTGCCGTCTCCCGGATCGCATCCATGTGGATCACCTGGCTTTTCAGTTCCTTCATATAAGCGTCGTCCACAGCCTGTCCGATCACTTCGTAGAGGCCTGCCGCCTTTGCATCCGCCTCACTCATGGTCTTCATGGAGGTCTCACTGTACTCCGTGATTGCCTTCACCTGAGCCATGATCCCCGCATCGTGCGGCGGTGTGATCTGGGCGCCGTCCTCCCAGTATACTTTATAGCCATTGTACTCCGGAGGATTGTGGCTGGCCGTAATATTGATCCCTGCCGCACAGCCCAGCATCCGCACTGCAAAGGACAGCTCCGGCGTGGGTCTCAGGGACTCAAAGATATAGGCCCGGATCCCGTTTGCCGCCAGGCAGAGCGCCGCCTCCCTGGCAAATTCCGGTGACATGCGGCGGGAATCATAGGCGATCGCCACACCCTGATCCTTCTTCCCCACAGAAATGATATAATTTGCCAGTCCCTGGGTCGCCCTGCGTACCACATACGGATTCATCCGGTTTGTACCCGCTCCGATAATCCCTCTCAGACCTGCCGTCCCAAATTCCAGATCTGTATAAAATCTTTCCCGGATCTCCTGTTCATCCCCCGCAAGAGCTCTCAGTTCCTCTTTTGTCTCCTCATCAATATATGGATTATTCAGCCACAATTCATAACTCTCTTTGTAGTCCATAAAAATCCTCCTCGCCTTTCGCAGATTTTGTGGGAAAACCGCCGCTGTAAATCATTTTACCTTCCGGCAGTCTTCTCACAGTTATACTCATTATACAC
>ENA-OYYN01000935-OYYN01000935.1-human-gut-metagenome-genome-assembly--contig:-NODE-935-length-12628-cov-9.753042_pt1 | contig 12628 bp, 7 predicted proteins | sample MGYA00243249_ERZ653449 | MGnify/ENA primary metagenome ERZ653449 (study PRJEB26926, sample SAMN06165159) | human gut metagenome | biome: ENVO:00009003; feature: ENVO:2100002; material: ENVO:00002003... | reverse complement strand
GGGACACTGTTTTCTTGCAATATCCCGCAGATGAGTACTTTTTAAGGGACGACTACTTATTTGTTTGGGGGTAACTTCGGTAGGAATTAGATTTTGCTTAATAGCGTCAGTATGAATACGGTAATTAATCTTAGATAGTTCTCTTTTTGCATTCCATCCTACTTGAGTCTGTTCTTGCTCTTTTAAACGTTGGTATTCTTTAACAAGCAACAATTGAAAACGAGGACTGATCCACATTCCGAAATGGTAGGCAATGTCACGGTGAGCATATGTGCCTCCATATCGTCCTGCCTTTGAGATAATGCCGATAGCTCCTGTGCGCTCAATCCACGTCTTTACAGAAAGTACAAAATTATTGCTTCCGGCTGCATTTTAATTGTACCGAATTCGGTACAATTAAAATTAGTGTTGTATAGCATTTCCTATTCACCTATATATTCAAGGGTACTTTTCAGACTAAGCCATCTGAAAATAATATGTTCTTGCATTTGACTGCGTGCCATATCGGTTAATGAAATATAATCGTCATCATGATATGATACGACTGCAATCTCTGTATTCTGTACTTTTATCTTTGTCATGTCAGTCTTTTAGGTTTTAACTTTTCAAAGGTACGATAATATATTAGTAAATAACCGAGTAATCCAATTTCCTTTTATACCTTTTTAAAAACAACCTTCGGCAATACAATCTTGGCTTCTTTCTTATCTTCCTGTTTTTCCCAATATACAACGAAGTTGACAGAAGCTTTTTCCAGTTTATAATCTTTCTGTATTAATTCGTTGAGTATATCTTTAAACTTTTTAGAGAAACGTAGAATCTCATTATTTGAAAAATCTGTGCATCCTTTCTCTGTAAGTCGTAGAGACATACCGCTTTTTAGGGTATTTATTGCAGCCTGGCAATGAGAGTCAATGAAGAAATCAAGCCATAAGTCTCTATGAGTTAACGTATAACATAAACTTTGCGGAGCCGGATATGTATTGCTGTTTATCCGGTATTCTGCAAGACCATTAGCAATATTGCTCAGATAATGTCCGTTTGTGTGAATAGACAGATTTTGTTTGGCACGAGTGATGGCGACATAGACTTCACGCTTCTTTTCGTCCGAAAGTGATTCTATATTAGTAAGGAGCAGAAAAACATTGTCGAATTCTTTTCCTTTCGCTTTATGAATAGTAGAGACAACAATCGCTTCACCTTGAACCGGATAAAAATCTTCCAACTTTGACTCAAAAAGATAATTAGTCCAATCCGAGTGATATTTGCGCGAATAGACTTGTTCAAAATTGAGTATTATATTGCGACATATTTCCCATGATTGGGCATGGCCGAATTCTCTTTTAAGGCATCTCTTAGCAGTTTCCCACCGTTCGTCATCAATAAGATGAGTATCTTGACTCAGATCCAATGCCCGGTTGAAATAACGAATCTCGTCTAAATCACCCAGATAAAAGTTTCCACTATTAGTTTGTACCAACCGGACAGGCATCCCTTGTTCCTGTAAAAGACAAGCTATAAAGACAGCGTCCTCATTTGTTTTTGTAAGTATGCCGGTGGTGCCGGCTAGCGGACTTTCGAGAACATCCTTTATTAGCGGAACAATTAAATTGTCGGATTGATATTGTGTAATACGGATGGAACCTTTTTCAAGTTGATGGGCTTGTATCGGTGTATGTTTCATCCGGTGCGGGATCAGATTGACGAACGCGTTGGCAAATGCAACGAGATTGCTCCTGCTTCGAAAATTCTCGCATAACTCATAATGCCGTGCCTGATAGTTGGTAATAAGAGACTGCATATGCCGGGAGTCGGAATTTCTGAAAGCATAGATATTCTGGTCATCATCTCCCACAGCAATAACTTTCAATGATTCATTCTTTTCGATAAGTGCTGCGATAAGTGCGAACTCGTCTTCTGTCATATCCTGGGCTTCATCAATCACGAGTACGCTTTTGGTGATGCGGCTGATTTCCACTTCGCTGTTTCTAATCTTTTCTACTGCATCCTTAATTACGGATTTTGATTTCTCGATAGACCCTTGGCGTCCCAACAAATCAAAGCAATAGGAGTGGAATGTCTTTATCTCAATATACCCCACCGCATTACCTATTAAATCGTGTAACCTGCTTCGGAATTCATTGGCGGCTGCTCTGGAGAAAGTGAGCATCAATAATTGTTCATGCTTCACATCTTCCATTAACAGGAGAGAAGCCAGTTTATGCACAAGCAGGCGTGTCTTTCCGCTTCCCGGACCGGCGGCTACAACGATATGCCCCGGTTGATTGTCATTAACGATTTCCAACTGCGTTTTGGATAATTCCCCAAATAACTGCCTGTATTTGCCCGGTGTGATTCGTCGGTTAATTTCATCCTTCCGGCTGCCGGGAAAATACTTCTGAATAAAAGAAGTACTGTTCAAACTAAAATAATCGTCTACAAGTCGCAAGGCAGCCTGATAGTCATGGACCATTTTCCGGGCATATTCGCCTACAATATGTATCTGTTGTATCTTATTGGTGTAGAACTGTTCCAACTTACGGTAATCATCCTGTTTATATCGTATATTAGTAGCCCCCAACCGCTCAATGTTCATCCGGTTATATATCACAAGAAACCCACCCTCTATCTGTAAAGCTCCCATTCGGGAGAGATAAAAGAGAGTATCTTCTATTTCTTCGAGAGTGACTGATTCTTGGAACAGAACATTCTGATTCTCGTAAGCCTTCTTTAATTCCAAAATGGAAAACTCGACAAGAATTTCTTCTCTTGTTACAGATTCAGTATCTGATTCGATTTTATTGAAAAGATAATCGATAATGAACTCGGACAGGCAATGCCTGTTCTCACATCTTTTTTCGAATGGAATGCCGGTTTGCGGACGAAGATAAACGGAAATATGATTTCTGTTGTCGTCCCGATAGGAACGTTTTATCCAGTTTTTCTCCGCCCAGAAGTTTATAAGTGCTTTTAGCTTGTCCGGGCTTACATTTCTTTGAATTGCATTTTCCGCTTCTTCCCGTAATTCCTTCAGATTGACTATTTTTTGTTCTTCCTCAAAAACAGTCAGTAGGAAATTCTCTAGCTTATTATAAAATCTGATTATTTCCAGTGAACGGTTGCACTGCTCTTTTCTTAAAATATAAGCAGTGAGGTCACGTGAGTCAGCCAGTATCTTTTCTTCCCGAAGCAGGGTGATGATTTGAATAACCTCTTCATTGGAGATGCCTAGATGGTCGGAGATATAATCAATCCGGGATTCCGGTACTTCGCTGTTTGCATGCTTGCGACTTTTGGTTGAAATCAGTTTCTTGATGATTCGTGTAGCCTGCATCTTCTGTTTCTCGTTGAAGCGGGGAGACAGATTTATTTTGTCAATAGCTTCTTGAGCCGTTTTGGCCAATATGCTGTCGGCAAACACCCGGGGAGAGTTTTGTCCGCGATGCAGATAACCGGACTCTTCAAGTGCCGCTATGGCAGTGGTGACACGGGTTTCTATGTTGGTTACGTTTTCATCCCATCCGGCTTTGCGTGCTATCTCTAAAACGGACTGGGAAACCTTGGGGCGAAGACGGGTAATTTCTTTAATGGATTTCCATACTTGCTGTATTTCTCCGATATGCAATTTGGTCTGGTTGAGCAGGATAAAATGTTTATTCAAGTCTTCCTCATCGAAGAGAATATAACAGGAAGCGTTGATGTGCTCGTCGCGTCCTGCCCTGCCTGCTTCCTGAACATAATTCTCGAGAGAATCCGATATTTCATAATGGACGACTAGACCGACATCTTTTTTATCCACTCCCATTCCGAAGGCAGAAGTAGCTACCATAATCTGTATGTTGCCGGCGATAAAATCATTCTGGTTTTCTGTCTTATCCTTAATGTCCATTTTCCCGTGAAAAGCGGCAACCGAAAATCCATCCTGTTTCAGGCGTGCTGCCAGTTTGGTAGCTGTACGGGTACGGGCGACATAAACAATGGTCGGACAGCTTTTCTGCTCGATAATATCTCTCAGACTATTGTATTTTTCATTTTCCTGATTCCGCTCGAAAACCTGATATTGCAGGTTGGTCCGGCTGATGTCGCTACGGAACAGTTCGAGACGGATATTTAATTTATCCTTAAAGTAGGTAGAGATATCCTCAATAACTTTCTGTTTCGCCGTGGCTGTGAAACAGGAGACGGGTATCGGCTGTTGCAAACCTTTTTTCTCCTGAAGCTGTTTAAGATAATCACCTATATAAAGATAATCCACACGGAAATCCTGCCCCCAAGAAGAGAAACAGTGTGCTTCGTCAATAACAAAACGGACTACTTTGCGTCCTAACAGTAATCTTTCGATACTTCTTGACCTTAATGACTCCGGTGATATATAAAGTATTGAAGCGAAACCGTTTTCTACATTTTCGAAGGACTTGGCACGTTCTATGGGATCCAACAGTCCGTTGATAGTAACAGCGCTGGTGATGTCGTTTTTCCGCAGATTATCCACCTGGTCTTTCATCAAAGATTGCAGGGGAGAAATGACCACGGTAAGTCCTTTTACCTGTTCTCCGCTCATCAGAGCCGGTACTTGGAAAGTGATGGACTTTCCACCGCCGGTAGGAAAAACAGCGAGAATAGATTTCCCTTCTACCGCTGCTTGTACTGCATTTTCCTGTAAAGGCTGGTTGTTGTAAGTACGATAAGCGTCAAATCCGAAAAAATGTTTTAATCCACGGTGTATATCGAAAGCCTTGTTGCAATAGTTACATCCTGTCAGGCAAGGAGTATTGCGCAGCACATACATGATTGATTCTACTTTTGGAAAGTTATGCAGCACCCATGGCGGGGTGATGGAATACCGATCCCGGCAATTGATAAGTGCAAGGCAATAAGCCAGTTCGATGGGAGCCCGGGAAATATAGTTTTCGAGCGGGGCATGCTCGCACACTTCCTTTGCGAAACGACGACGGATAACTGTTTCCGGATTATCGTACTTTCCGAATGGTATGGTATAAGCAATGAAATCGAAGAAAGACTTAAATTCGTCAGTAGGATGCAGCAATGAGTAATAGATATATTTCAAATCTTCGTCCAGGCGTCCGAAGGCTTCCACTTCCGCTAGAAAAAGTTCATGCGCTTTCATCGAATCATTCAGCGGATTGTTGAGGCTGTCCGTTTGCAGCTTGTCATCCTTTAGCAAGTGATGGTACGGTTTGGCGGGAAACAGAAGCGGGGACAGATAGAGCGTATCTATTGCTTTGGGCTGTATATATCCGGTTTGTTGGAATAGGGGAATAATATATTTAAGGTCGTGGTTGAGTATATTGTGTCCGCCTATGTATTCTGTTTGCGTGATGAATTGTATAAATTGGGCAGGCGAATTGGCATGAAAAGAGGCTCCGTCGTTGCGGATGGCTCCCATGTCCGAGATTTGACGATTTACAGGATTAACTTCAAGGTCGATGAATGTGATATTTGTCATACGTGTTGTTTTATTTTGTAAATCAACTGTCCAAAGATAATACTAACTGATTGAAATTTCGTGAACTTCGGTGGATAAATATTTGTTCATTAGATAATTTTAGTGTTATAGGATTAAAAATTATCTCCCTAATCTGTGTAATCTCTCGTTAAAAAGTTACTTTTGTAGCGAGAAATAGTAGAAAGCAAAAACGAATATGGCACAAGGTTCCCGTCAAATACAATCTCAGGCGCAACAGCAGGTACAAACGCTCTCGCCCCAGCAGATTCTGGTCGTGAAACTGTTGGAGCTTCCCGCAGTAGAGCTGGAAGACCGTATCCATGCTGAACTGCTTGAAAATCCGGCACTTGAAGAAGGTAAAGAAGAAAACACTGCGGATGAGTATGCTGATTCCGACACTACGGAAGATGGCATGGATAGCGATGCCAACGATTATGATTCTTTGAGTGATTATCTGACTGAAGACGATATTCCCGATTATAAATTACAAGAAAACAACCGTTCGAAAGATGAACAGGCGGAGGATATTCCGTTCTCCGATTCCACCTCTTTTTATGAAATCCTGAAAGAACAGTTGCGTGAACGCAACCTGACTGAACATCAGCGTGACTTGGTGGAATATCTGATCGGTTCATTGGACGATGACGGACTGCTCCGTAAGTCATTGGAGAGCATCTGTGATGAACTGGCGATTTATGCCGGCATCGAATCGACAGAAGAAGAATTGGAAGAAGCACTCTGTATCTTGCAGGACTTTGATCCCGCTGGTATCGGTGCCCGTAGCCTTCAGGAATGTTTGTTGATACAGATTTGCCGGAAAAAGGATGAAGAGAAGAAGCCCAACCCGATACTGGAGCTGGAAGAACGTATCATCAGAGAGTGTTATGAAGAATTCACCCGTAAACACTGGGAGAAGATTATAAAGAAACTGGACATTGATGAAGAGACTTTCCAGGAAGCTCTTAATGAGATAACCAAGCTGAATCCCCGTCCGGGTGCTTCTTTGGGAGAAGCGATCGGCAGGAATCTCCAACAGATAGTTCCCGACTTTATCGTGGAAACGTATGATGACGGAACCATCAATATAAGCCTCAATAACCGTAATGTCCCCGAACTCCGTATGAGTCGCGACTTCACGGAAATGGTGGAAGAGCATACCAAAAACAGGGCTAATCAATCAAAAGAATCCAAAGAAGCGATGATGTTCCTGAAGCAGAAAATGGATGCGGCACAAGGATTTATCGATGCTGTGCGGCAGCGTCATAATACTCTGATGACTACCATGCAGGCTATCATTGACTTACAACGTCCTTTCTTCTTGGAAGGAGACGAATCACTGTTGAAACCGATGATTTTGAAAGATGTGGCTGAACGTACCGGACTGGACATTTCAACGATCTCCCGCGTGAGTAACAGTAAATATGTGCAGACAAATTACGGCATTTATCCGCTCAAATTCTTTTTCAGTGATGGGTATACCACGGAGGACGGTGAAGAAATGTCTGTCCGTGAGATACGCAAGATTCTGAAAGAGTGTATTGATGGGGAGGACAAGAAGAAACCGCTGACAGATGATGAATTGGCAGACATCTTGAAAGAGAAAGGTTATCCCATTGCTCGTAGAACGGTAGCCAAATACCGTCAGCAGTTGAATATTCCGGTTGCGCGACTTCGAAAATGAGAACGAATATAAAGTATTAAGTATAAAGTATTAAGTATTAGTGCTGATGGACAGAGAGAGAGAACATATCATAGCGGATAAGACAATGTTGCAGGTGGCGAGAGCTACTTCGATGGTCTTTACTCCATTTTCTATTCCGTTTTTATCGTTTCTGGTGTTATTCCTGTTTTCTTATCTTCGTATCATGCCGATACAGTATAAGTTGATCGTGTTGGGAATTGTTTACTGCTTTACCATACTGACACCTACCATTACCATTTTCCTGTTTCGTAAAATCAATGGCTTTGCCCGTCAGGAGTTAAGTGAGCGCAAGAAACGTTATGTGCCGATTCTGCTGACTATCATCTCGTATGTGTTCTGCCTGTTGATGATGCGCCGGCTGAATATACCTTGGTATATGACAGGTATCATCCTCGTTTCTTTGGTAGTATCTATTATCTGCATTGCAGTGAATTTAAAATGGAAATTGAGTGAACACATGGCAGGAATAGGCGGAGTGATCGGCGGACTGGTTTCTTTCAGTGCTTTGTTCGGTTACAATCCGGTCGGATGGTTATGCCTGTTTATATTGATTGCCGGTATATTAGGTTCTGCACGAATTGTATTGGGACATCACACGTTGGGTGAGGTGCTTTCCGGTTTTGCGGTTGGCTTGATATGTGCCCTTTTGGTACTTCATCCCGTGAGCAACATCTTATTTCGAGTATTTTTATTTTAAAACAGTATAAATCCTAAAAACTAATTATTATGAACTTTCTACAGAATTTGAAGTACACGAACGAACACGAATGGATTCGCGTTGAAGGAGACATTGCATACGTAGGTATCACTGATTATGCTCAAGAACAATTGGGTGATATTGTGTTCGTAGATATACCGACTGTTGGTGAAACGTTGGAAGCCGGTGAGACATTCGGAACCATCGAAGTAGTGAAAACAATTTCCGATCTTTTCCTGCCTGTAGCAGGTGAGGTGCTCGAACAAAACGAGGCATTGGAAGAAAATCCGGAACTGGTTAATAAAGAACCGTATGGCGAAGGTTGGTTGATTAAAGTGAAACCGACAGATATAAAAGCTGTGGAAGACCTGCTGGATGCCGAAGCATACAAAGCAGTGGTGAATGGATAAGGTTTTCTCCATTACATCAATCGAATAATGTAAAAGATACTATAATCCGAAGCCAGCCTTACCCTCTCTTTTGGGGAGAGGGTTGAGAAGTGGCTCTTTAATTTTTATCCTATGACTCCAATTGTAAGTATTATCATGGGTAGCACGTCCGACCTTCCTGTTATGGAGAAGGCTGCGCAATTGCTGAATGATATGCATGTACCGTTCGAAATGAACGCGCTTTCTGCTCACCGCACGCCTGAAGCTGTGGAAGAGTTTGCAAAGAATGCCCGCAACCGTGGCATTAAAGTTATTATCGCCGCTGCCGGAATGGCTGCCGCCCTTCCCGGTGTAATTGCAGCCAACACTACACTGCCGGTGATCGGAGTACCCGTAAAAGGTTCCGTGCTCGATGGTGTAGACGCACTTTATTCTATCATCCAGATGCCTCCGGGCATTCCTGTGGCAACGGTTGCTATAAACGGAGCGATGAATGCCGCTATCCTTGCCATTCAGATGTTGGCATTGAGTGACGAGAAATTGGCAGAAGCTTTTGCTGCTTACAAAGAAGGACTGAAAAAGAAAATCGTAAAAGCAAACGAAGAACTGAAAGAAGTTAAGTTTGAATATAAAACAAACTAATGTGATTTACGATTTGACAATTTACGATTGACGATTGAAATATCTTCGTAAATCGTATGTTGTCTTTGTACATGGTATCTTGTCTTTCACATTGTGCATAAAGTATTTTTAATCGTAAATCGTAAAATCATAAATCAAAATGGTTGATCTATTCAATTATTTTCGAAGAGAAACCACAGAAGTAAATATTGGGGCTGTGCCGTTGGGCGGCCCCAATTCTATTCGTGTCCAGTCGATGACCAATACGTCTACGCAGGACACACAGGCTTGTGTGGAACAGGCGAAACGTATTGTTGATGCAGGTGGCGAGTATGTCCGCCTCACAACGCAGGGTATCAAGGAAGCGGAGAATCTGATGAATATCAATATCGGACTACGCAGTCAGGGATATATGGTTCCATTGGTTGCCGATGTGCATTTCAATCCGAAAGTGGCGGATGTAGCTGCTCAATATGCGGAAAAGGTGCGCATCAATCCGGGAAACTATGTAGATGCTGCACGTACTTTTAAGAAACTGGAATATACAGACGAGGAGTATGCGCAGGAAATACAGAAAATCCATGACCGGTTTGTCCCGTTCCTGAATATCTGTAAGGAGAATCATACAGCGATCCGGATCGGTGTGAATCATGGCTCTTTGTCCGATCGCATCATGTCACGCTATGGTGATACTCCCGAAGGAATGGTGGAATCCTGTATGGAATTCCTTCGTATCTGTGTAGCGGAGAACTTCACAGATGTGGTGATTTCCATCAAAGCCTCCAATACCGTGGTAATGGTGAAGACCGTTCGTTTGTTGGTAGACGTCATGGAAAAAGAGGGGATGACTTTCCCGCTACACCTCGGAGTGACAGAAGCCGGAGACGGAGAGGACGGGCGTATCAAGTCTGCTCTCGGCATCGGCGCATTGTTGAGCGACGGGTTGGGCGATACCATCCGCGTATCTTTGAGTGAAGCACCCGAAGCTGAAATTCCGGTGGCCCGTAAATTGGTGGATTATGTTCTGTTGAGGCAGGATCATCCCTATATTCCGGGATTGGAGGCGCCTGAATTCAACTATCTGTCTCCTGAACGCCGGAAGACAAAAGCGGTCCGTAATATCGGAGGCGAACATGTGCCCGTAGTCATTGCCGACCGCATGGACGGAAAGACGGAAGTAAATCCGCAATTCACTCCGGACTATATTTATGCCGGAAGAGCCTTGCCCGAGCAACGGGAAGAAGGCGTGGAATATATTCTTGATGCGGACGTATGGCAAGGAGAGGCCGGAACCTGGCCTGCTTTCAATCATGCGCAACTACCGTTGATGGGGGAATGTGATGCAGCGCTTAAATTCCTGTTTATACCCTATATGGCCCAAACAGATGAAGTGATAGCCTGTCTGAAGTACCACCCGGAAGTGGTAATCATCTCTCAAAGCAACCATCCGAACCGTTTGGGTGAGCACCGTGCATTGGTGCATCAGCTAATGACGGAAGGTTTGCAGAATCCGGTTGTCTTCTTCCAGCATTATGCGGAAGATGATGCAGAGAATTTGCAGATAAAATCCGCAGCCGATATGGGGGCCTTGATTTTTGACGGTCTTTGCGATGGTATCTTCCTGTTCAATCAGGGCAGTTTGAGCCATGCCGTTGTCGACGCCACTGCTTTCGGAATCTTGCAAGCCGGACGTACCCGTACCTCTAAGACAGAATACATATCCTGTCCCGGTTGCGGCCGTACGCTTTACGACTTGGAGAAAACAATCGCCCGTATCAAGGCAGCCACTTCACATTTGAAAGGCTTGAAGATCGGCATTATGGGCTGTATCGTGAATGGTCCCGGTGAGATGGCGGATGCTGACTACGGTTATGTAGGAGCAGGACGGGGCAAAATCAGTCTTTATAAAGGCAAGGTGTGTGTAGAAAAGAATATTCCTGAAGAAGAGGCGGTAGAACGACTCCTGGAGTTTATCCGGACAGATCGGGAAGAAAACCAACAATGATAATTGGGCACGGAATACAGGTGATGGGGACTGATCTCATAGAAAACCTGTCATCCGTGCCTAACTTTCATGATGAGGATTCTACGGCGACCGGTAACGAGTGCCATTCTTGAACTTTCCTCAAATGCCAATTGCTGAATTCGTTTTAGCTCTTTTAGTTCTTCTTCTCTATTATAAAACCTCATAGTCAGTGAATTATATTAGTAACTGTGGTTACTGTAACCACGGTTACAAAGATGTTTATTCTGAAGGGAACAGCAAACTTTTTCTTTCTTTTATAAATTCTTTACCCTTTCCAATTAAAAATTTTATGATCGTTTCTATTGATTTGTACCAGTCTTATTGTCAAACTGTCAGGATGATATTTAAGTATTTGAATAGCAGTGTTATATCACCTGACGATAGATGTTGATAATAGGCTGACAATAAAATATATCTACTTTTACTGTCAGCCTTATTTTTATTTCTTATGATCCTTTTATGACTTGATAAATAATAGTCTTAGAAGCATGTTCTGAAGTAATGTTGCATTTTAATAACAGCCTCCCAAAGTGATATCTACCTATATAGTTCCATTAACGTGCCTATGTAGTTGCCCTAGAGTGTCAGTATAGTTTTACTGAAGTACCGCTATCTTTACTTTGTCACGGCCGTGGTGACTTCTTCCCACAGCCGTGACGAGTTCCTACCACGGCCGTGGAAAGATCTCGTCACGGCCGTGGAGAGTTAACAATACTGATGCTTTAATGTAACAATACCTACTTGTTAAGTGAAAGATACCAGCTATATATCATTCATTTAATAGGGGGATTCATTTTAAAAAGCTGCTTTCTATGTGGATGGTATGGTTACTGCAGGCGATGATGTCCTTCGGGTGCATCCTGCCCCAAAGCAATCAAAGAACAGGCTGACAATAAAAGTTCTAATTTTTTATTGTCAGCCTATTGTCATGGCTTATTGTCAGCATGTAAACCGATGATAATCATTATACTATCGGGGAAAAACTTTGGTTGACAATAAGAATCATAAAATTTATGGTTCTTCGTCAAATTTGGTGGTAATCTCTTTTTTATTTCGACGGTTTCCCTCTTCTTCTTTCTTAATCCTATAAAAAGTTGTAGATATGTTTGCTTTTTAGTAACTTTAAAGACACCACATCATTAAGAGTTACAATGCAACAAGCCATATCTACAACGTACAAATATACATCAAAAAAAGAAAATACTCCTACAAATAGGGGATTATTCCATGATTTCAGATTCAGTCTTGGCTACGATAATCTGCAACAAGATGGTATCTCTGAAGCTGTTGGCTCATTGACGGTCTTTTTACATACGGCTGGCAAGGGGGCTTCCTGTCCTTATTGCGGACATTTCAGTCACCGATTGCACAGTTACTACTCCCGTCATATTCAGGATCTTGAAGTTTACGGTCATACTTTGGAGTTAGTCATAAAGGTTGGTAAATATTATTGTGACAATGTTTCTTGTCCGCAAAAAATATTCTGCGAACCGTTGTCTTTTCTGGCTCGTCGGTATGGTAGACGGAGCTATCTTGTTGAGGAACGCATCAGATCGATAAGCTTGGAACTTACTTCCCGAAAGGCCTCTTCTCTTTTGCAGCTGTTCCATATAACGGCCAGTAGCTCTTCCTGCTTACGCATCCTACAACAGTGCGGGCAACATAATCCTATGCATAATAAAAGTATTTATGTAGGTATTGATGATTTTGCCTATAAAAAAGGTAA